>Ga0209732_1000015_pt1 | contig 14032 bp, 13 predicted proteins | sample JacPinW_OM1H0_O1_FD_187955 | JGI IMG/M metagenome (GOLD analysis project Ga0209732, IMG submission 187955) | Forest soil microbial communities from Algoma, Ontario, Canada - Jack Pine, Ontario site 1_JW_OM1H0_O1 (SPAdes) (version 2) | ecosystem: Environmental > Terrestrial > Soil > Boreal...
AAAAAAAAAATAAAAAAAATTTTTTTTTTATTTAAAATACCCTCAATATCTCATTTATAATAATTAAATAATTATTAATTGCCTAATTAAGCAGAGATAGTTATTTAAAATTAATTAAGAGCCTTAAATTTAATTTATAAAATTTAAAAATGAAACCAAATAACGTACAAAAAAATTTTCAATCTTTAGCTGCTGGTTATTTTGCAATGGGTGCATATAATACAATAAATAACGTTAAATCAAAACAACTTAGAGATGATTTAGAAAGAGAAAGAATTAAAAAAACAGAATTACAAAACAATTTGGAATCTTTAACTAATAAAAATAATGAACAATTAGATATAATTTCAGAACAAAATAAAGCTATGTTAGAAACTATTCAAGAACTAGCTAAATCTAAATCAAATAGTTCATCAAATTACATATCTGATATTTTTGATTCTTTTCAGAAATTCTTTGACTCTTTAAATTTTGAACAAACATTGGCTATTACTCATATTTCTGGTTCAATTTTAATTATAATTTCTTTACTATCTATTATAACTATATTATGTGGAGATTATTTAGTTAAATATTTTAATTTAGAAAATAAATATCCTAAAATAGTTCGGTTTATTCGATTTAGAAGAAATGTTAAAAATATTGAAATATTTTTAACTTTAATAATAATTTTTATTGTATTGTTTACTATTATTTATATTAATATACTTATATTTACAACATATTAAATAATTTGGAATTAGAGTTAATTAAAACAAATGAAAAATTATCAATTCAATTTTAATTATTAATAAATAATTAATCCCCCTTTCTTAAATTATGATAAAATTAGACAATAATAAATGATAAATTACATTTTTTTATTATCTAATAAACCTTTATCTTATTTCTTAAATTTTTCTTATAAAATATATATATTTATAAGTAGGATTAAACATTTCCTACACCATTTAAATTGGATGAAGATATAGTCCAAACGTTCTTTGACTAGAGCTTATTTTACAGCAGCTACCATGGTTATTGCTGTTCCAACAGGAATTAAAATATTTTCATGGATAGCCACATTATATGGTGGTAGTTTAAGATATGCTACTCCATTATTATTTACAATAGGATTTTTAGCTCTATTTACAATTGGAGGATTAACTGGAGTAATATTATCTAATGCTAGTTTAGATATAGCTTTACACGATAGAATAAAAAAAGACTCTAATTATGTTCAAAAATTCTGGGTAGGATTAATGGACGGTGATGGAAGTATTCAAGTAAATCATTGGAGATATAAATATCTTCAATACAGATTAGTTATAAAATTAAAATATTGTTCTGAAAATCTATCTATGCTAAATTTAATTGTTTCTAATATTAAAGGTAATGTAAAAATAATTGGTAATAATGAATATATAATTTGGGTATTAAATAATAAAAAACAAATCCATAATATCATTCAAATATTTATTAAATATCCTCCTATTACTCAAAGATTAAGATCTCAATTAGCATTTATGTTAGAATGCTTTGAACAGAACAATGTTGAATGGTATTTGATTGCAAGAAATAATAAATATTGCAATGTTGAAATTATAAATATAAATAATAATTATTTTAATGAATGGTTATCTGGTTTTATAGAAGCAAAAGGTTGTTTTTCTATTAGAATTAATTCTAATAGAAATTATTTTTCTATTAATACTGATGATAAATATATTTTAGATAAAATTAAAAATTATTTTAGTATTACTGATAATAATAATATTAGAAAAATAGATAAAAGATATTTTTCTATAGAGGTTTATAAAAAATCAACATTAATAAATATTATTAATCATTGTATTAAATATCCTTTAATTGGAGAAAAAAAACTATCATTAATTAAATTTAGAGGTCTTTTTAAATAAGTGTTGTGTTGTCATACCACTATGATAAATTAAAATTTTATCGGTAATATATAATAATATTGCTAACGGTGGAATCTTTTAAATAGAAAATTAAAGCAGTTCTACACTACAAATTTAAAAGGCTATACCGTGGAAACCAAACTACAAATTATAATAAAATTGTAGGAGTAGGATCTGTAGAGACTATACGTGGTAATCGAATGTTAATTAAGTTTAATAAGTAGATAAGATATAGTCCGATCCTTATCGTAAGATAAGAAATAAAAACCCCTAAATATTTATATGGTTTTTTAATTAATAATTGATTTTAAGAATGTTAAATATGAAAGATCATATTTTAGAAATTATTTATAATAATAAGTTACAATTTTCATCTAATTTTATAGAAAATACAAATAATTTAACATATGTTCCATTAAAACTATATAAAATTGGTTTATTAAATAGTTTTTTAATTGGTTTAATAATAGGTAAATTAGTTATATATTTTAATATTACTGTTGGACCTAATAAATTATTTATTAATTATGTTAATATTTATATACTATATATTAGTAGAATTTTAAATATTTCTTTATTTTGGAAATTATTTTTATTATTATTATTTATATATATAATAATAGATATTTATCAGATTTATTATAATAGTTATATAAGCTTTGATTGGAATTTAATATTAAATATGGCTGAAGATAATAATAAATCTATTGTAGATGCAAGTAATTCAGTAATTAATGTTCAAAATCCTGTAACCAATGTAAGTATACCTGTAGAAGCAGCACAAGTTGTTGCAACATCTTTTGTTGCTGCTGCAGGTTTAAAAGCAGGTTTAGAATTAGCTAAAAATGTTCCTAATATAGGAGCTAAAGCTGCATTGGTAGTAGGAACTTCTATAGCAGCTCAAGCCATTAATATTACAACTAATAAAATATTAAAATCTTCTTCATCTTCATAAATTAAAAATAGTTTTATACCTGTTGAAATATCTCAATTTATTAATAATAATGTAAATAATATTAAAAATAATGAAAATTATTCAGAATATCCTTATAATTTAATTCCAGATCTATTTATGTATATAAATATAGAAATTTGGTTTCTTATTATTTTAATAAATGTTTTATTTACATCTTATCTATTGGAAAAAAATATAGATATAAATAAATATATTAAAAATGATAAATTGAGAAAATTATTAAATTATATGTATAATAGATATATTTCTGTATGGTCTGTTTCTAAAAATTTAATTATAATTTGGTGTATATTAATGTTATTAATATGCATTTTTATTTATAAATTAATCTTATTTATACTTCTAGTATAAAATTTTATACTATTTATATTAAAAAAAAATATACAAATATAAAAATTTTATAGACTTATTATGTAGTAGCTCAAATGGGCCAGAATAATTTATCTTCTATTAAGAATTATTTTGCAACTGACTATATGCTGGAAATTGTATTATTTGTGTATTGTTTACTATTTATTAATACGTTTTATCTTTACAAAATAGATGCTAGTAAGAATATAATTCTTTTAAATAGTCAAAATAATGATACTACAATAAGTTCTAAACTTATTAATACACAATCAGCAGAAAACTGTAAAGGATTCTCAGAGACTGTACGTCAGTTACCTGATACTGAAGATTATAAATTTTGAAATTGATTTGCGGGTATAATAGATGGTGATGGTAATTTTGATATTAGAAATGATCCTATTAATAATAAAAAAGTTCTTAAACAAATTAGAATTAAATTACATAATAGAGATATTAGAATATTAACACGTATACAAAATTTTATACATATAGGTAGAATTAGAGCTGATAAAAATAAGCCTTATTCAATTTATATAGTATCTACCAAAGAAACTATGAATTATATTCTTAATAATATTAATGGCTTAATTAGAATTAAAGTTACTGGTTTTAAAGAATCTTGTAATTTATACAATATAGAGTACATTAAAGCCAATTATAATATAGGACTATATGACCCATATTTTGCAGGACTAATTGATACTGACGGTAGTATAGTTTTTAATTATTCAGGTAATAGAATAGAATGTAATTTAGAATTCCAATATAATGAATATACATCAAAATTAAATTTTGATAATACTTTACTAAATTGTAAACCAACTATTCTTAAACGTAAAAAATATTCATATTTAAATGGCCTTAAAGATTTTACATCTATCGCATTTAAATTTCAAAATGTTAATAATATGTTATTTATTTATGATTATTTTATGCATAATAGATTATATTGTGATATGAAATTTTATAGAGTTACTAAAATTAAACCCTTTATAGAAATTAGAAAATATAAAACATTTCCTATTGATAGTATAGAGCATAAAATCTATTCAAATTTTGTAATAGATTGAATAAAATATGATAATCCTTTATGATATAAAGTTCCTTTTGTTAACAAATATTTATTAAATAATAATAAATAACATAATTATTACAGGTAAAGATACAGTCCATAATTTATATTTTATAAAATATAAATTGCATTTTCATTATGTCTTATCTATGGGAGCTGTATTTGGTTTATTTGCAGGATTTTATTATTGGGCACCCAAAATAATTGGTAAATCATATAATGAATTACTAGGAAAAATTCATTTCTGGACATTATTTATTGGAGTTAACCTAACATTCTTTCCTCAACATTTTTTAGGTTTAGCGGGTATGCCTAGAAGAATTCCAGATTATCCTGATGCCTTTAGTGGATGGAATGCTGTTTCAAGTTTTGGTTCTTTAGTTTCGGTAATAGCAACTATTTTATTTGGTTATATTATTTATGATATTTTTGCTAACCAACCAAATTGTACTAATAATCCTTGGGCAGTACCTTCATTTTTTACTTCTGTAACAGAATTTAATAATGAGACACAAACAGCTAATACACTAGAATGGATTTTAGCTAGTCCTATCCCATTCCATGCCTTTAAAATGTTACCTGTTCAATCTTAATATTAGTTTAATTTTATTTTATTATATATAGTTATACCCCTTTTTAATTTTAATATTTATTTAATATTTATTAATTTTTCATTTAATTAATTTAAATAGGTATTTTAAGATTTTTAATTATAAAATTTTTATTAGTTATTTAATATATTTGTATTAAATATAAAAGAGTATATTAAGAAAAAAATATATTTATAAAATATTTTATTAAATACTTAAAGATACTTTTTAAATTTAAATATTTAATCTTTTATTAATATATTAGTATCCCACATTTTTATTATTCTTAATTATAAATAAAAATTTATACTTAATATTATTTAAGATTAGTATCTCTTAAATTAAACATTATACCTAGAAATATAAAACGTATGTATATTATAACTATAATGAATATTAAGTAACTAAATAAAGTCATAGTTCTAGTTAATCATATTTTATAATATAATTAGCTTTATTTAGTCCTAGTCACAATAAAAAAATAAATTATAACGTTAATTAAAAAATAATGGTGCAATCATTTAATTATTATATTTCTAAACAACAAAATAAATTAATAACTAATAATAATAATAATAATAATATTAATAATAATAATAATAATAATAATAATAATAATAATTATACAAAATATAAATTATCTTTTAAAAAATTATTAGAATTTAATTTAAAAGGATTAAATACATATAATAACAATTTAACTAAATATATTTCAAAATGGAATAATAAAAATTTAATATTAAATATTAAAAAAGAAAAAGATCCAATAAATAAAAAATTAGAATTAAAGTTATCACCTCTTATAAGAGGTGAAATAAAAGTATTTCCAATTTCAAATAAAATAAATTATGAAGGAAAAAGTGAATTAGTTAAAGATAATATTAGTAATAACACAATTAATAATTATTTAGAATCAATAACTTTAAATAAATATATAAATAATATTAAAAAAGATAAACTATTTAATTATGCTCAAGAAATAAATTATAATTATATTAATAATAATAATTTAAATAAAAATATATATATATTTTTATTTTATTCATTTGTATCAATGAATAGTTTAATTAGTAAACCTGTGTTTGAAATTACAAATGAAAAAGTAATTATACATTTATTTTTCTATTTATTAGAAAATAAACAAATTAATATTAATAATACATTTATAAAATTAAATCGTATAAAATTAAATATTATATGTAAGATTTTAAGTAGTTTTTTTAATAAACCTGTAGAATTAGATATAATACGTTTACATTATCCTTATTTTGATAGTAATATTTTAGTAAATCTATTATCTATATTAATTAATAAAATACAATTTAGAATTATTATGAAACATTTTTTTAAAAAAGCAATTATTAAAAATCCAAACAAAATGAATAATAAAAATATTATTACTAATACTAAAACTAAAATACCTTCTTTCTTATCTGGAATTCAAATAAAAATTGGAGGTCGATTAATGACACATAGAGTAGTTCCTAAAAAAACTAATAAAATTATTAGAAAAGGAGCTTTAGCTAGAGGTAAAATAAATTTTTTAGATATAGCAAGATATACTAATAAAAATAAAAGAGGAGCCTTTACTATAACAATTTCTATTGGACATTATTTAACTTAATAATATAATATTATATTATATTATTATATTATATTATTAATATTAATAAAATCAATTTAAATAATAAACTAATTATAATTAGTTTTATGTAATATATACCCCTATTAATTATTATTTTTATTTTATTTGAATTATATTAAATTAATAATAATAAAACTCAATTATTAAGTTTTAAAAGTAAAAATAAAAAACAAAAACAAAATGAATTAACAAAATGAATTAAGAGATATAATTGTTAATATTTATTTATCTCTTCTTAAACTAAAAAAAAAATATATATATATTATATAAAATGAGAAATTTAAGTCAAAAATTACATATAGTTATAGCAAGTTTAACTACTCAAATAACTCTTGATAGTTACAGAAGATTATTATATGATAATAAAATAGATAAAGAAATTTGTACACAACTTATAAAATCTAATAAAGAATTAGATACGACAATTAGAAAATCAAATGAAATTATTAGAGAATTAGAACCTAAAATTATTTTTAATCAAAATAATGTAGATGATAAATTAAAATCTATTGAAGATGGGTTAAATAATTTGAAAGAAACTGCTACTAATATTAGTAATAATGTTAAAATATCTAATAATGATATATTAGAATATGATAAAGATGTCATTATTAATAATAGTAATATTATAACACAAATTAATAATAAAACATCTAAAATTATTGATGAATTATTAGAAATATTAATTAATAGTGGAAGTGGAAGTAGTAATAATAATCAATTTATTAATAATAATATTATAAATGATATATATTTGTATCTTTCATCATTAAATATAATACAAATTAGTATAATTAGTCATATATTAGTATCTGTTTGTTTATTATATTGTATATTTAATATATTATTAGTATTTTTTGGAGATAAATTAATAATATATTATAATTTAGAAAATAAATATATTAAATTAGCTAAATTTATACAATTAAGAAGACAATTTCAACAATATTATATATTAATTAATTGTATATTTGTTATTATGGTAGTTTTATATTTAAGTTATTTAGATATATTATTATTATATAAAATAAGTTAAAAAGAATTAATAACAAAAGGATATATTTATATATTTACTTTTTATTTTGTAAAAATATTTTTTTTTATTTAATATATTATTTTTATAATATTTTTATAAAAAAACTCATTAAAGAATGATAGTATAGAGTAATACTATTCAAATAAAATAAAATAATAATTATATTTATTTAATTTTATTATTATAAATAACATTTAAAATTTATATAAATTAAATTATTAACCCCCTTATATAAAGAATTAATATTTAAATTATTATAAATTACTTGTAATTAATTTACTATTAAATTTATAATTATCTGACCTTTAGTTAATATTATTTATACTTTTTTAATTTAATTAAAATAAAATATTTATTATTTTAAATTATAGGTTTTCACTAGGACTACTATTACTATTACTAGTAATATTTATTACTATCTTATTATTTATTACCTAGACATAATTGTATACAATACTGTATATACTTAATATTAATATTTTAAAAGAGAGTAACATTTATAATAATTAATAATAAATGTTATTATTTTAAGCAACCAACTTTAAATGTTATAATCATTTATATATTTTAATTATTATAAAATAATTTCTAACTTAAATCCTATATATAATTATATATAATTCATTTAAGTTATCCTTTTGAACGAAATTGAAATTAAATTAATAATAATTAAACTTTAACTTGGTATAAAAAAATTAAATTATTAAAAATAAAAAAAAAAAATGAATAGTATTAATATAAAAAAAAGTCAATTTCAAGCTTTCCCTTATCATCTTGTAGATCCTTCTCCTTGGCCAATATTAGTTGCTTTTTCACTATTTTCTATGGCTATTGGAGCAGTTATGTACTTACATGGATTTTCTAATGGAGGTTATTTATTAAATTTAGGTTTTATAATTACAGTTTATGGAATGATTCTTTGGTTTAGAGATGTCATATCTGAAGGTACTTTATTAGGATCTCATACAAAAGAAGTAAAAAGTGGTCTAATAATAGGATTTGTTTTATTTGTAGTTAGTGAAATTTTTGCTTTCTTATCAATTTTTTGGGCATTCTTTCATTCTAGTTTATCTCCAGCAATAGAAATTGGAGGAACTTGGCCACCTCTAGGTATAACTCCATTAGATGCTTTTGCAATTCCTTTACTTAATACTTTTTTATTATTATCTTCAGGAGCATTTGTAACATATGGTCATCATGCATTAATAGCTGGTAATAGAAAAGGAGCTATAATAGGTACATTTTTAACTATTGTTTTTGCTATCATTTTTACTGCTTTACAATATTTTGAATATTCTGAAGCTGCTTTTACAATGTCTGATAGTGTTTATGGTTCAGCTTTTTATGCTTCAACAGGTTTACATGGAATGCATGTTATTGTAGGTACAATATTTATATCAGTTGGATTTTTTAGAATTATAAATTATCATTTAACAGATACACATCATCAAGGTCATGAAGCTGGTATATTATATTGGCATTTTGTTGATATAGTATGGCTATTTTTATTTGTAGCTGTATATTATTGGGGAGGTGCTTAATTTATTTATTAGTTATTAGTTATTTTTTTTTTATTAATATTATTAATAATTATATATATAATTATATAATAATATATATTAAATATAATAATAAATAACTAAATAATAAATATAATTACTATTAAATAATAATAAATATAATTAAATTAAAATAATAAATAATTTAATTATATAATAATATATTATTTAATAGTTGTAATATATAATAAGACATCTTTAACTAATAATTATTAAATATAAAAATTAAAAAAAAAAAAAATAAAACTCAATTATTAACGGTACTATAAGGAAATAACAACAACAATTTAAACTATGAATTTATCATTATTCTTATTTTTAATAGGTATTTTAGGTTTTATATTAAATAGAAAAAATATAATACTAATGATTATAGCCATAGAAATTATGTTACTATCTGTTACTTTATTATTATTAATTAGTTCCTTTGGTTTTGATGATAATGTCGGACAAACATTTAGTATATTTATAATTTCTATTGCTGGAGCAGAATCAGTAATAGGTTTAAGTATTCTTGTAGCTTTTTATAGATTAAGAGGAAATATTACACTAAGAACATAATGTATTTATCAATATTAATTTTACCTTTATTAGGTTCTATTGTGTCAGGATTCATGGGACGAAAAATAGGAGTAACAGGTTCACATATAATAACTTGTACTTGTTTAATTCTAGCTTCTTTATTATCTACAATAGCTTTTTATGAAGTAGGAATTTGTGGTTCACCTGTTTCAATTAATTTATTTAATTGGGTAGATTCAGAATTAATGTATATATCATGGGAATTTTTATTTGATCAGTTAACAGTATCAATGTTTATTCCAGTTCTTTATATATCAACCTTAATTCATATATTTTCTACAGATTACATGTCTGAAGATCCTCATAATCAAAGATTTTTTTCATATTTATCTTTATTCACTTTTTTTATGTTATTTTTAGTCTCTGGTGCTAATTATTTTGTAATGTTTGTAGGTTGGGAAGGTATTGGAATAGTATCTTACTTACTAATTAATTTCTGGTTTACACGTTTACAAGCTAATAAAGCATCTATATTAGCTTTAATTATGAATAGAGTAGGTGATATGGGATTAAGTATTGGTTTTTTTGCATTATTTGCAATGTTTGGATCTTTAGATTATGCAACCATATTTAATATATCACCTAATATGAATGAAACAGCAATCACTATAATAGCATTATTATTACTAACTGGAGCTATGGCTAAATCAGCTCAAATTCCTCTTCATAGTTGGCTTCCTGGATCAATGGAAGGACCTACTCCAGTATCAGCTTTAATTCATGCTGCTACTCTAGTTACAGCAGGATTATATTTATTAATTAGATCTTCACCTATATTAGAATATAGTTCAACAGCCTTATTAATAATAACCTTAACTGGAGCTTCAACTGCTTTTTTTGCTGCAACTTGTGGTTTAGTACAAAATGATTTAAAAAGAATTATAGCTTTTAGTACTATATCTCAATTAGGTTATATGGTAATGGCAGTAGGATTAAGTCAATATAATGTAGCTTTAATGCATGTAGTAAATCATGCATTCTTTAAAGCATTATTATTCTTAGGTGCAGGAGCAGTAATACATAGTTTTGCAGATCAACAAGATGTTAGACGAATGGGTGGTTTACTAAAGTTTTTACCTTTTACTTATTCAATAATGTTAGTAGGTAGTTTATCTTTATTAGCTACACCATTTCTAACAGGATTTTATAGTAAAGATTTAATAATAGAATTAGCTTATGGAACATATAGTTTTAGTGGAATATATGCATATATATTAGGAAGTATTACTGCAGGAATAACTGCATTTTATTCTTTTAGATTAATAAGTCTTGTTTTTTTAACAGTACCTAATGGTTCATACACTGTTTATTTAAATTCTCATGAAGCAAATTTATTAGTTATTATACCTTTACTTATATTGGCATTATTTAGTATATTTTTTGGTTTTGTTTTTTCTGATTTATTTGTAGGAGTAGGTAATGATTTCTTTGGAAATTCTTTATTTATTCATCCTAAAAATATATCTTTAATTGAAGCTGAATTTAGTTTACCACTAATTATTAAACTTTTACCTGCTATATTATCTTTATTTGGGGCTATTGTAGCTATTTTACTTTATAATTTTAATTTTAATTTTATAATTAATTTAACTGAAACTTCTTTAGGTAAAAAAATATATACATTTTTAAATGGTAAATATTTATTTGATGTAATTTATAATAAATATTTTGTTTCTAATGGTTTAATACTGGGTTATACTATATCTAAAGTATTAGATAAAGGGGTTATTGAATTAATTGGTCCTTATGGATTATCTAATACATTAACTAATACTGGTATTAATATTGCTAAATTAGATACTGGAATTATAACCACTTATTCACTTTATATTACATTAGGTTTATTATCTTTAATATTTTTAATTTTTACTCCTATTTTAATTGATACTTCACTATTAAGTGAAATAAGATTAGCTATTATTTATATGTCAGCACTAATAATAGTCCTTTCTCCTTTATATAATGAAACTAACTAAACTTAATACTAATAATATTTAAATTTCTATTATTAATAACAATTAATTAATATAAATAAATTATATACTCCCCTATAATGTATATATCTTCTTTAATAAAATATACAAATTATAAATTAAAGAAATAAAGGTTAATAAAAAAATTATAAATATAAAAAATAAATGATAAATTTACTATTACTAGTGCCAATACTAGGTTCATTAATATTGATTCCAATGCAAGAAGATTCAATTAAAAGTAAAACTCAAATGAAAAATATAGCTCTAATAACTTCACTTATAAATTTTATAATTTCAATATTTATATGGCTTGAATTTGATTCTAGTCAAACTCAATATCAATTTGTTTATGAATTTAATCAATTAAGTTATTGTCATTTTAATATAGGATTAGATGGAATATCTCTTTATTTTGTATTATTAACAACATTTGTAACACCTATAGCTATACTTTCTAATTATAGTAATATAAATAAAAATATAAAATATTTTCTTATCTCTTTTTTAATGTTAGAAACTTTACAAATATTTGCTTTTGTTTCACTTGATTTATTACTTTTCTATATATTTTTTGAAAGTGTATTACCAATAATATTCATTGTAATTGTAATTTTTGGTCATGGAGAAAATAGATTTAGATCTGCTTTCTTACTATTCTTATATACTTTAGCAGGTAGTCTTCCAATGTTACTGTGTATATTATATATTTATAGTAATATAGGTTCAACAGATTTTCAATTAATTTCTTTAACTGAAATTAGTTTTGAAACTCAACAAATTTTATGGTTAGGTTTTTTTGTAGCTTTTGCTGTTAAGACTCCACTGTATCCTTTTACTATTTGGTTACCTAAAGCTCATGCTGATTCTCCTTTAGCTGGATCTATAATACTAGCTGCTACTATATTAAAACTTGCCACTTATGGTTATCTTAGAGTATTAATTAATTTTTTACCTGATGCTTCTAATTATTTTGGACCCTTAGTACAAACTATTGCAGTTATTTGTATTATTTATGCTAGTTTTTCAACTATTATACAACAAGATACTAAAAGATTAATTGCTTATAGTAGTATTGCACATATGGGAGTAGTAGTATTAGGCCTATTTAGTAATAATATACAAGGAATAGAAGGAGGTATATTATTAGCTTTAGGTCATGGTTTTGTATCTCCAGCTTTATTTATTTGTGTAGGAGGTATTATTTATGATAGAACTAATACCAGAATTATAAATTATATTAAAGGACTAACTTTATACATGCCTATTTTTACTATATTGTTTTTTGTGTTTATTTTATGTAATACGGGTATACCTTTATCTCTAAATTTCTTAGGTGAACAATTATCTTTAATTGGTATATGGGAAAGAAGTCCATTTATCTGTATTTTAGGTGCTAGTGGTATTGTATTATCTGCATGTTATTCTATTTTTTTATATAATAGATTATCATATGGTCAATTTTCACCACATTTATTAATAGTTAAAGATATTAATAGAAGAGAATTTTGTCTTTTAATTAGTTTATTAATTCCTACAATTGCTTTAGGTATTTTTCCTAATGTTATTTTAGATTCTCTTCATACTACAATTTCTTCTTTATTATATAATTTATAATTAAATTAATAATAGTTTTAATTTAACCCCTTTATAAATTAATTTAATTTTAATTATTATTAATTTAATATTAAATAATAATTTATATCTTAATTTAATTAGATAATATTTCTTAAATTACAATAATTATTATTAAATTATTAAATTATAAATTATGAGTTTTTAAATTAATTGCTTTTATAATTAATGTTAAATTAATATTTTATTAATTAAAATTAATTGTTTTCAATATTATTATTGTATTAATTGTATTATTGATTATTTTCGCGACTCTTTTGTACTCTATTATTATTTTGTATTGCAGTTATTTTGAGTTATAGCGATTTATTTATACTATTTTTATAATTATTAATATATAATTTATTTTTATTGTTTATATTAATAATTATTCATTTTATAATGTTCTAATGAACTTTGCCTTAATTTAATTTTATTGGTATATATTTCTAGGTATAACCTACTATAAATTAGTTGTTTATTAGTATACTGCCTTTTATTGTTTATATTATTATTTATACTATTTATTATTATAATAATTATAATAATAAAAATAAATAAATAATTTAATTATATTTCAAGTGTGAAGAATTTAATAATTAAAATTTTAATCAAAAATAAAATTAATAAAATGTTTATTTTAAAATAAATATTATAAAATGTTGTTTATAAATTAATAAATTATTAATTTATTAAATTATTAATTTATTAATTGAGGATTTTTTTATTTATTTAT
>Ga0209732_1000016_pt1 | contig 13935 bp, 11 predicted proteins | sample JacPinW_OM1H0_O1_FD_187955 | JGI IMG/M metagenome (GOLD analysis project Ga0209732, IMG submission 187955) | Forest soil microbial communities from Algoma, Ontario, Canada - Jack Pine, Ontario site 1_JW_OM1H0_O1 (SPAdes) (version 2) | ecosystem: Environmental > Terrestrial > Soil > Boreal...
ACATCTTTTCTTTATCACTCAGGAACTATCGCAGGAGGAGTTTGCATAGGGTTAGCCATAACATAGTTTTCACTATCTCCTAATACATTAGGCATAAAGAATACAAATATACTTAATACTATTATAAATAAAAATATAGTTATTAAATCTTTAAATAAGAAATAAGGAGCAAAAGGTAATCTATCATAATTACCTGAAACACCTAAAGGATTACCTGAACCAGCACTATCATGAAGTGCTATTAAGTGCATTAACGCTAAAGCAGCTAATACGAAAGGTAATACAAAATGTAAAGCAAAAAATCTATTTAAAGTAGCATTGTTAACAGAAAAACCTCCTCAAAGAAACTCGACAATATCTTGACCTATTCAAGGTATAGCACTCATAAGATTAGTAATAACTGTTGCACCTCATAGGCTCATTTGTCCATAAGGCAAGACATAACCCAAGAAAGCTGTGGCTATCATTAATAAAAATATAACAGTACCTAAAGTTCATACTAATGTTCTAGGTGCTCTGTAAGATCCATAATATAAACCTCTACCTATATGTAAATAAACTAAAAAGAAGAAAGCCGCGGCTGTATTACTGTGCAAATAACGTATTAATCAACCATTATTAACATCACGCATAATATGTTCTACTGAATTAAAAGCTTCTAATACACTAGGATTATAATGCATAGCTAATGTTACACCTGTGATTATTTGTATAACTAAACAAACAGCCAATAAAGAACCAAAATTCCATAAATAGCTTATATTAGATGGTTGTGGTGAATCTATCATATATGAATTAACCAATTTTAATAAAGGATGACTCTTGAAAATTCTCATGATTAAATTAAAAATTTGTTTTCTTTTTTTATTCTAGATGTTATAATGGAAAAAAGCTGATCTAGTAGTTAAATTAAACTATATAAAGTAAGGAAATATTGTATTATTTTTCCTGGTGTATATTTAACACATTACTAAAAAACCTTTAAAAAGCTAAAATTTTGTAGGTAACTTTACATAAACAATAGAACCTATAACCTTAGGTAAATAAGGATCACTTGGAGCTAATTGTAAATTATTTATTTTAACAGAAAGTATATTTAAAGCTATATTTTGCATATTAATAATATGAATAAAGTTTTCTGCTAAGTACTTTATTAATAGTATTAATCTGTAAATATTAAGGTAAAACCTTGCTTATATTATCTACCAATTAAGGAAGTATACTTAAAAAACGAAGTTTTTTAAGTAGCCTTAGTTTTAATATTATCGTTAGAAGCATTTACAACACTAAATAATGATAATAATATTATTAAAAGTAAACTATTGTCAAACAATGTTAAATAAGGTATTAATATATAGAAAATAAGACCAATTAAAATATATAAAGCATAGCTTGTAATTACACCAGTATCCAAGCTAGCTATATTTTTACTTAAATTAATTAAACCTTTTTCTAGACCATAAGGTCCTAATAATTCTACACTTCCTTTATCTATAACTTTGGTAGTTTGACCCCCTAATTTAAGAATTAGACTTGTTATATATTTATTATAAAATAATTCAATCAAGAAACGTTGGTTAAAGAATCCAAATATATTATAACCTAATCTAGAAAATTTAAATTGAAGAAGGACTTTAGGTAAAAACTCTGAAAAGATTATAGCTATAATACTAAGAGATACAGTAAATATTAAGGGTAATAATTTAAAGAAAGTTGGTACAGCAAACTCAGTATCTAACATTATTTCATGTGTAGGATGAATAAATAAACTATTATCGGAAAAAAAAGCAGAACCTAATCCTATAAATATGTCTTTAGTTATATAACCAAAGAATATAGAGAAGATAGCTAGTATAATTAATGGTAAACTCATAAATATATCACCTTCATGAGCATTTTTATAATTAACAACTGGTCCATTAGGATTTGTTAAAAAAGTTAAATATAAAACTTTCACTGAGTATAGAGTAGTAAACATGGCACCTATGGTAGCTATAAAGTAGACAACTGTACCACTAAAATAGAATTGACCATAAGCGGATTCTAATATAAAATCTTTACTATAAAATCCTGTCATAAAAGGGAAAGCAACTAAACTAAGACTTGCTATTAACATTACAGAATAAGTTAAAGGTAAAAATGGTCTTAATCCACCATATTTTCTAAAATCTTGATTGTCAGCAACCGCATGAATAACAGCTCCTGCGCCTAAGAATAATAATCCTTTATAAAAAGCATGATTAACTAAATGAAATAAAGCTATATTATATGAAGACAAACCTACAGCTATCACCATCATTCCTAATTGACTCATAGTGGAATAGGCGATAACTTTTTTAATATCTTGTTGGAATAAACCTATCAGTGAACTAAAAACTGTAGTTATTGCACCTAATCATAAACATAATATTAATACAGTAGAACTATATTCTATTAAAGGACTTGTACGCATTAATAAATATACACCCGCGGTAACCATAGTAGCCGCGTGAATTAAAGCACTAACAGGTGTAGGCAATCTTGTTGGTTTTTAGTATATATTAACTAAAAACACTCAGCTACTTATATAACTGTTCGGACTATATCTTCGTTTATATTATTTTATCTAATCTATTAAGGTTTTTATTATATCTTTTTAAAATAATAAGACCTTCTTCAGTTAAATGTTTCTTATCATATACTAATTTAAACATTTTATTTCAATTGAAATAAACGATACATTTTTTGGTTTTAAGAGGATGGGTGTCAAAATATTTTATTACTAAAGATAGTTTAGTTGTATTAACTGTCATATTATAACCGACGTAGCTACGAAGATAATGTGTTTTACCATTTAATAAGTGCGCTAAGTATTGCATTTCTTCAAAATTACCTTTTTGATATAATATATACCTTAATCTAACTAACCCACCGGCTTTAGGCCTACCAATTATAGAACAAGTAAAGCAACCTTCAGCATCAGTAAATCCACACAATCAAGAGTCTGATAAACCAGGCTTATAAATATTATCAATATAGGCAATATTTTCTTTATATACCTTATTATACGCAGCTATAAATAACTTAAATTGCGTCTTTTTAGTGGCCATAAAAATATTACCATTAAATATTGATATTATTTTAAATAAACCCTCTTTGTCTCTTACTCTATAACAATGAGTCTTATTATTTTTATCTTGAACTCTGACAATACCAAATCCTAAGGCTTTCTTTATATAAAATAAAACTTGAGCATCTGAACTTGATTGTGTTATCTTGAATTCTAAATAACCATCTTTATTAATAATAAATGAACCATCTCCTTCTGTAAACCCTATTAGTCAAGATTTAAATAAATTATCTTTTAATACAAACGCTTCACGTGTAGTCTCTGAGGAACCTTTATCTTTTGCTTTGCATGTGATAAAGTTTCCTGCGGATTGTCCCTGTTCTTGAATTTTTCCGAGCAAGAAATATCTCTTGAGAGGACCAAGAATTAAAGCGGGATGTTCCCGCATATAGTGAAGTTTAAGGAAAGCCCGGTTACACCAACCTTCCATAGCCATAGGTAATCAAACGTGTAATCCAACTTGGGAACTTTTAGCCATAGCCCCAATTAATAAACATATACCTATAATTGTAACTATGTTTTCATTAACAAAAGGTGCTAATGAGAATACTGTACCATAATCAATGTTACCAAATGATCATAGTATAGCAAACATACCTATAGTTAAAAAACAATCACCTACTCTGTTAGTTAAGAAAGCAGACATAGAACTTTGATTTGCAGCTATTCTAGTAAATCAGAAACTTACCAAAAGATATGAACAAATACCTACACCCTCTCATCCTACAAACATCAATAAAAAATTATTAGCTGTAACAAGTATAATCATCATGAAAGTGAATAAACTTAAATAGCTGAAAAATCTTTGATTGTGTGGATCATGGCTCATATATCCTATAGAGTATATATGAACTAAAGAACTAACTATTAAAACAGGTATCAACATAGACACTGTTAAACTATCAAAATGAAAACCTCATAGAACATTAAGAGATTCACTATCAATTCATCTAAACAGATTTATAGATACAGGTATGTTATTTAAACCTACTTCCAAAAAGGCAACTATTGCCAATAAAGTTGTTACAATTACACTTGTACATGTAATTAATTGTGCTCCGCTAACTCCGACTTTTCTACCAAAAAAGCCGGATACTATTGATCCTAATAAAGGTAAAGTAATTATGGCTAAATACATTATTTATATTCTATTGCGATACTTCCTCTTAATCTATAAAATGCAACTAGAATACCTAAACCTATTGCTGATTCTGCACCAGCTATCGCTATTATATATATAGCATATGTTTGGCCTAATATATCATCAAAGCTAAGTGAACTTATCAATATTAAGAATGTAATAGCTAATAGCATTATTTCAATTGAAATAAGCATTAATATTATATTTTTTCTGTTTAAAACGAAACCTAAAATTCCGATTAAGAAAAGTATTAAGGATAAATTCATTATATTATTTTTTTTTTTTCATAATTATAAAAAGGGTCATAAAAATAGACATTTAAACTTTTCACTGAGCGACAATATGGAAAGAGTTTAAGCAAAATTTTGGGTCACTATAAAATTGGCCATAAAGTATTGGACAAAGTACTCTACACTTCAATCATTATTGCTAAAACAGTCCAATAAAGACCTAACCGAGACTATAATAGGTAATACAAGAAATAAATACTGCGAAAATTTTTTAGAAAGCATTTTTAGATAATTTAACATCGACTTAATTATTTTTTAATTTTTTTTTTCATCTTTATACCTAAAACAATGCTAGCATATTCAGCTAAGAAAAAGAAAACGAATATAACGGCGGCGTGTTCTGTCATAAAACCACTAACAAGCTCTGATTCAGCCTCCGCCAAATCAAAAGGAGCTCTATTAGTTTCCCCCACGGATCCTAAAATTAGTCATCCCCTCCGCAAAAATCAAAAGGCTCTGTTTCCCCTGTAATATCGCTACTATCTTGTTTAAATTTTTTAGGTGGTTGTACACTAGAATCCGAGTCATCTTCAAACTTCCTTTTAGTTGAAGATTCTGAATCTTTATTAACACTAGAAGCACTTTCTGGATTATTGTTAGTATTGGATTCTGAATCTTTAACACTAGAAGCACTTTCTGGATTATTGTTAGTATTGGGTTCTGAATCTGGAGAGTCAGGTAAGTTAGTTCAACCTTCACGCTCGCGTCTATTCAATTCTTCCTTTAATTCTTCATGCCGATCAGAATATTCTTGTATTATTTCGCTGGCTCCATCCTCGTCAGGCCCTACAACTTCTATAGGATTATCAACTATATCGCGTGTATCTGCAATATATCTCCGTAATTGATCTTCAGGGATATCTTCTACAGGATGGCTCATCATAGCTCTAGCACCTTCTACAAAAAAGGATCTATTGGAATCTGTTGCGTAGCCACTCCCATCATCATCGATTGAAGGTGAGTTATTATCCGAGTTTTCCCCTATTTCTGAATTTTCATTTTCGGATTCTGAGTTATTACCCAAGTTTTCCCCTATTTCTGGATTTTCATTTTCGGATTCTAAGTTATTATTCGAGTTAGGGTAAAAGAAACAAGTAGCACTAGAAAAAGGAGATTTATCTCCCGCAACACTTAGCAAGACGCAATAAATTCTATTGCCTCTTAGCTGTCAGGCAGAATATGGTCTATTTTTTTTGCAATTTATATTTATGTTTCATTTCATAACATTTTTACTTTTTTTCTAAATATTGAATAATTTGTTATTATTTTTATTCGTTTATTTTAGGTTTAAAATAACTTAGAGTCTATAATTTAATCATAATTATTATTACCTAATGTTATCTATTATTTAATATAATGTATTTATTGATAATATTATCAATAAATGACATGTCTGGCCCCCGAGAATTTCTTATACACTACTTTATAACCACTTTAAAAGCTACATAAACCTCGCAAATAAGCCTGCAATACCCTCCTGGCAATAATCTCCATCAATAAAAGGGGGTTTAGGAATTACATTTGTACAATTATCGTTAAGAATAATAAGCATTATATTAACTAATTTATTAACTATTGTTCTTCTAATCAAGATAAAAACTTTTCTATGCTTACGGATTCGATAACTATGGGCATAGAACTATGTAAAATACCACATATTTCCGAACACTGTCCATAAAAAGTCCCTTCTCTATTAATAAGAACCGAAACTTGATTTAATCTACCAGGATAAGCATCACACTTAATACCTAAAGCAGGACAAGCAAAAGAATGAATAACATCTGCCGCTGTAACAATAAATCTAACGTGTGTTAATTCCGGAAGGATAACTCTGTTATCTACTTCTAGCATTCTTAAAGCTCCATCTTCTAAATCAGACTCTGGTACTAAATATGAATCAAATTCTATGAATTCTTCATCTGCATTTAAGAAATCAGGGTATTGATAACTTCAATATCATTGGTGACCTTCTGCTAATACAGACATGGCTGGATCACTAACCTCATCCATTAAATATAATAATTTAAATGAAGGGAAAGCTATCAATATTAATATTAAAGCAGGTGTAATTGTTCATATTAATTCTATTAATGTACCATGATTTAAATATTTATGAGATATAGGAGATTTTTTATTATTATAATTTCTAACTATAGATATCATTATTCAACCTACACCAAATAATATAATGACTAAGTAAAACATAATATTGTCGTGTAATTCCACTAATCCTTCCATTTGTGGTGTAGCACTATCCTGAAAATATAAACCCCAAGGACTTGGTACATCACAGTTATTAAATAAACTCAAATATAACGTATTTAACATATATTTTGTTATTTTTTTCTATAACTAACCCCATAGAAACCTATAAACAGCTTATACTATAATATAAAAATATTTATAGTATATGTTTAATGACTAGATTTAAAAATAAATGTTGTGCGTAGCAATAAAAGATCTAAGAACAGAATTTTCTAAAGAAACGTGCTTGGATCTTTAAAACATCTAAACTTAAGAGGTATTATAAGTAAAACAAAGAATACAACAAATATACATATAATAAATTTAACCTAATTTATACTACCTAAAATAACGAATAATAAAAATAATAATAAGAATATAGTTTTTTTAATTATTTTTATTATTATCATCATTACTACTTGTGATAGTGTCAATATCCATTAAATCATTATTATTCGGATTTGTTGGATGCATAAAATTTCTAAAATCTTTCATTAATTCATTAGTAGCTCATTCTTTTTGTTTATTCTGCATAAATTTCCTTTTCCTTTCTTCATCTAAAGGTAATGTTTTTAACCATTCAACTGCCTGCAGATTTTCTCTCCGCATTTTTCGTAACGAACTTAATCTAAGAGCCTCTTCAGAATTCAACTTAGTAATTGTCTCTAATTTTTTTATCATATTATTAAGATCATTCACAATATCTTCGGGTAAAAATATTATACCTTTTCTTCTAGCAAGACATTCCACAGATTGTGCTTTTGATCTTTCTATTAATTCATTTTCTGTTAAACCTGAAGGACCTGAAGTACCTGAAGGGCCTGAAGGACCAGAAGGACCTGAAGTACCAGAAGGACCTGAAACACCGTCCATATTTAAATATGTTTCCTTTGCTATTTCTATTACTACACCCTTAATACCTAATCTAGCCATTAAAGCTAAAGATCCCGCGAGAATATATTCATAATATTCAGAGGCAGGTAAATGTAAAAATGCTAATATAAAAGTAGGTAGAGAAGAATATTTGATTAAAGCCATTATAATTACAGCAAATAAACCTAATATAACATTAGTAATAGTTATATTTTTAGTTATATTTTTGATAGTCAAATGTTTTCAAATTTGTGAAAAAAATAATGAACATAATACAGAATATGTTGTAGGTTTATTATTAAATAAATTAATCATTTGTTTACTATCTATTTTTAAAGCATTTTTACCTAATTCAAATGCAAATCCTAATGTTAATACTAAAAAAAAAATTAACATAATAACTAAACCATATATACCATTTGTATATGCACTTACCACATAAGGATAGACTAGAAGAATTTCTAAATCAAATAATAAGAACAAAAGTGCAAATATAAAAAAAGAAATACTGAATTGTGTTCTATTTTGACCTAAAAAAGAATGAAAACCACATTCAAAAGCACTATTTTTTTCTTGGTAAGGATTATGTGGAGCGAAAATTAAATTAACTGCTAATAATATTATAGCTAATACAGGTATAAATATAAGGAAAAAAGTAGTACTTGTCATTTAAGAATTAAATAATATTAATGCTAATATATTAGCCATGCTTAATCATTCATTAGGTATAAATATAAATAAAAGTATTATTAAAGTAAGTATGGATATAGTAATAGTTAAAGAACTAGATAATATAATATTCTTTGTTTTAAATGTTAGCTTTTGTACTAAAACATTATTCTTAAGAATATTTCCATGTAAGTTTATATTTACCAGTTCTGGATTTATTTTGTATTCAGATTTATCAAAAAATACTTGTCTAATAATATTTAAATAATAAACTGCACTAATAACACTGGTTAATATTGCAACTAAAGCAAGGAAAACATAACCATTATCTAAAGCGGCACTTAGTACCATCTGTTTTGCAAAAAATCCTATTAGTGGGGGGATACCTACAAAAGAAAAAATTGTAACAGATAAACTTAAGGCTAAAACTGGATTTATATAAAAATAACCTTTCATTTGGCTTATTAACTGTATTGGAGAATTATTTTTATCAGGTAATTCTTTATACTCCTTATTATCATTTATATAAAAATATAAAGAAAAACCTATACTTATAAGTATAATAAATGCATTTAAATTGCTTATAGAATATTGCATTAAATAAAATATGAAGGCTTGGATTGACTCTATACTATTTATACTTAATGCTAATAATATAAAACCTACATGTGAGATAGTACTATATGCAAATAACCTTTTTATTCTAAATTGCGTTAAACCTACAACTGTCCCTATAATTAAAGAAAGTAGTGAACTAACTAATAAACTACTTGTCCAACTAAATTGGAAGTTAAATAATGAATTACTTGTATAATGCACCAACTCTAATAAGAATATAAATATGGATATCTTGGCGACTATAGCTACAAATGTTGTAACTATAGTAGGTATAGCATCGTATACATCAGGAGATCAAAAATGAAAAGGTGCTGCGCTTACTTTAAATAAGAATCCTACGCTTAATATTAGTAATGAAAAATTTATATAATAAGATTTATATCAATATAAAAGATTATTAGTAATATCATTGGCTAAATCACTTAAGCTAGTTATTACGTACATTCCATCTAAATTAGTTGTACCTGAATTTGCATATAATAAACCAGTACCCAATAAAATAAAACATGAACTTAAACCACCTAACAAAAAGTAAGTAAGACCACCAGAAGTAGCTAACTCCGAATTACGATATAATGTACTAAGTAAATATAATCCATAACTTTGTAGTTCAATGGAAATAAAAATAGAAACTAAATCACTGGTTGATACTAAAAATGTAGCTCCAGTGATTATAAATAATAATATTAAAGGGTATTCAATAATTTTAAATTGTTCTCCCATCTTATTTACTATTTTAGTTCTATAATATAATAATTTATAAAAAAATAATTTATTTAAAGATGAATATTCGGCAATCCACACTCTTCTAGGGTAAAAGGCAGTTAATTGTAATATTATTGCGCTAATTAAAAAAATAAAGATCTGAAAAATTTGTGTTATAGAAGTTGTATGAAATAAACCCCCAAATAATCCCATACCTTTAAAGGAATTTTGTATTATTAAACTATCAAAAGCTAATAATGAACAATAAATCAGTATAATTGAAGCAACTCGACTAAAAAGTATAGATTTATCTCGTCTTAAAGTGACGGCATTAGATAATAATAGAAATAATATTGAATAGATTAACATTAAGGAAGTAAAAGAATCGAACTTTTATATTATTTTTAAATTAAATAAAACTTACCTATTAAGCTAACTTCCTGTAGTTTAGCATATTTAAACTATCATATTCTTTTCCTTTTTTCCTTGTGCAAAATATGTAATATTTAATGAACTATGAATAATGATGCAAGTTAGGTTGTAATTTATTATTTAGGTTAGGAATAACCAGCCTCTATTCATATATTATACATATATTTGTTTATTTTTTTTTTATCTACCCTACGATAAATTTATTTAGAATAAAAATATATTTTTCCTTCCCCTTTTTATATAATAATCTAGAATTAAAAATTAAAACTACATATTCCTATCTTTAATGTTTTATAAACATAGACACCTTAATTTATTCTCGTTTAGTAAAAAAAAAACCAAATAAAAAAAAGTAAACAGGGATAGAGTCATCCTCAAACTAAAAATAATTTAGGTTATAAATACAAATATGTTTTAATTATGTATATGATTACACATAAACCCAAAATTAAAAATATTATTGTCTAAAATTGATATAAAAAAAATATAAAATTATATTTAGACAGCCGGAGGAGAAATTTGAATTCTCATTCTTAATGCATGAAATTAATGTTCTAACCAATTAAACTACCCTGGCTTTTATTTAAAGTTTACTTTAAATTAAATAAAGGGTGAATACCCTGAGTTGAACAGGGAATCTTCTGTGCCACATACAGTCGCTCTACCATTGAACTATATTCACCTTAAAACATAAATACAATATACTAAATTATGTTGGGGTGATTCGAACACCCAATGGTAAATACCAAAAATTTATGACTTACCGGTTAGTCTACAACATAAACATTTTGAATACATTAATAATTATATTTAAGATAAGGTAAATCCGACTTGAACGGATAAAATTTAAAAATCAAATAGTCCTAAGCTATTCATGTCTACCAATTCCATCATTACCTTTTTATTTTTAATTTTAATATATAATAAATTTAATTTTGTATTGACAACAGTAGCTATATTGCATAATATTCTAGTTACAAATATAATTTTATTAATTCACAAAAATTTTATAAAGATGCTAATTGAACACACCCAATAAACAAAACATTTAAAGTAAGAATTATATTACATAAAAAGGATTGCTCGAGATAAGATTTGAACTTACAGCCTAGGTCGCTTCAAGACCCCGCTCAACCAATTGAGCTTCTCGAGCTTATATTTAAAAAGAGGCAATTTCCTCTAAATTCTATCCTAAACTATTTATTATTAAGCAATAATGCAAAATTTAGGTTAGAATTGGAGACATCAGGACTCGATCCTGAAATAACGATATGCAAAATCGTAGTTTTACCAGTTAAACTATGTCCCCTTATTAAAAATAAATTAATAACAAATACTTATAGACATATATTTAAAAAGAGGCAATTTTCTCTAAATTTATATAAAATAGTATAAATATCATTGCTAATCGAAAAATAAAACTAGATTTATTTATACTTTACATTAATTATATATTTTTCACATTTATATAAGCCATGATTTTTTATACATTTTGCAATATAAGAATGATGTTTATTAATAAATATAGATGCTTTTCGTATAAATATAAATTACGAGAATTTATTTGTATTATTAGTAACTACAACAAAGTATACTGGGGTATTACCAGTTGTTATTTTTAATTTTTGCATCTTCTGTGCGATTATGACCTAATTTAGATGCACGCATAAATTAAATACTTACTTCACTATGTTTAAATCCAGAAGAGATCCCCCCCGTCTTTATATTATATTCGGGATTTAAACAATCAATATAATATTCTTCCTTTTAAATTAAAACAAAAGGATTACAGTAATCAAGTATTTTTAATTTAAACCAAGGATAACCGTATTTTATTAATGCTATATAAATCATACTATTATTTTTTTTTATTATTTCTATCTCTAAATAGGATATATTATAGTAATTTATAAGTCTGCGAGATAAATCAATAGTAGAACCACCATAGCTTTTTACAGATTCTTTTTGTGTTCATTTATAAATACCAATCTTTTTTTATTAATTTTTAATATTTATCCTTTTTTAATATAAGATTATCATAATAAATAATAGGGTTAATAAAAAATAATTTTTTTTTTATTAATTAAATTTTTTTTTTATTATTGTTTTTTATCTATCCGAAAGAGGACTTGAACCTCTATGATATTATATCAACGAAGCTTAAGTTCGTCCTGTCTACCAGTTCCAGCACTCGGATGTAAAATATATAATTATTTTGTTAGCTAAGGCCAGGGTGATTTGAACACTCATCTCAGCTGTCATGAGCAGCTTGCTTTACCAATTAAGCTATAACCTTTATATTTAAACGTGCGGACAAAGGAATTGCACCTCTATATATTGGACATGAGCCAATTATGTTACTATTACATCAATCCGCAATAATATATTTATTGTTATAAACATATATTAATCATAATAGCCCCAGAGGGTTTCGAACCCTCGTATGTAATGACGAAAACATTATGTCTTAACCACTTGACTATAGGGCCTAAAAATTTTATTATTTTTAATAAAAGTCCAGTGCAAGTATCGCACTTGCTTCAGCTGGTTACAAAACAGCTACATTACTTTTATGCTAACCAGACTTGGTTAAAAGAATGTAGATATTTTAAACATACGATTCTCCTTAAATTATATCAATTAAATTCAGTTATATATAAAATTAGTACTTTATACCTAAAAACATTTAAATTCTTTCAGCTAAAGCCTATACAAATTGTAATAAATAGAAGCATGATAAACATATTATCCGTAAATAAACATTATATCAATTAGTCTATTTATTACTAATTCTCGTAGTGTTCAACTACGTATATTTAAGAATATCTTAAAGTAACTTTCGTGCCTAGATGCATTCAGCACTTATTTTTAACTAACATAGCGTTCCTGCCGTGCCTATGCTATAAATTTACTTAAGTGAAAGTAACATCCCTGTATAAAATTTTTTAATAAATACTATACTTAAATTAATATTGGGCACATAAACAACAGGTAAACCAGAGGTTAATATACCCAGCTCCTTTCGTACGAGGGGGCTATCTTTATTTTATTCTAATTTCCTCTAGAAGATAGAAACCATACTGTCTCACGACGTATTTAACCCAGCTCGTGTGACTTATTAATCGACGAACAGTCGAACCCTTCATGATTCCTGCATTCATGTGGATAAGTCAAGCCGACATCGAGGTGCCAAACTGCGCACTCAATTTGTACTTCCTGGCGCAATTAGCCTGTTCAATTATGTTATCCATTTTTCACAAAATGGTTCAGACTATTTTTTCATTATTATTTTTCCTTTATAATTAAACTTATTAAAACATAGTAACACGACATAAAAAAAAAATTATTTTTTTTTGAATTAAAGATAAAAAACAAAGAAAAAATAATTAAAGAGGAAAATAATTACCTAAAATCCTAATTAAAGGAAATTAGATAGAACGAGGGGATAGTAATTTAATAATCAATTAATATCTTATTAATTGATTAAAGTAAATTAGATAGAACGATAAGATATTAATTTAATAATAAAAAATAAGATCCATGATGGTCTCTATCAAGGATATTAATTGGCTAATCAATTAATAAGATCCACGATAGTCTTTTTACCATGAGCAATTAACTCGTCTCATTGCTCTAATTCCTCCGCAGAATTTGCTTCATTTGGTGAATCAGTATCACCTTCAATACTATTTTGTTCGTCGACTTTCTTTCGCTCTTCTTTATTTTCTTTAAGTTCCTCTAATTGTTTTTTTAATTCTTTTTGTTTAGCTTCTATTTCCTCAGCCAAAGCTGTGCTCTTACCAAAGACGAAAGAAGGGAATAATTCTAAAACTAGATTAAATAAGTATGTATTA
>Ga0209732_1000017_pt1 | contig 13826 bp, 15 predicted proteins | sample JacPinW_OM1H0_O1_FD_187955 | JGI IMG/M metagenome (GOLD analysis project Ga0209732, IMG submission 187955) | Forest soil microbial communities from Algoma, Ontario, Canada - Jack Pine, Ontario site 1_JW_OM1H0_O1 (SPAdes) (version 2) | ecosystem: Environmental > Terrestrial > Soil > Boreal...
GGGGAGTAGTTATGACACGTCACTAGTCGAAGATGCTTCCTGCAAAGGAATCGCCGCAGAAAATTTGCCGACGATTTGGTCCGCGATTGTCTCCCAAGAGGAGGAATGACGGTATAATCGCGCCATGGCCGACCATGTGATCCACATCTCGGAAGCGGAAGGCGCCAGCAACTTTGCTGACGTGCTGGCGCGCGTGCGTGCCGGCGCGGAAGTCGTGATCGAGAGCGACAAGTTGCCGGTAGCCGTGATCCATGCGCCAGTCCCACGGCGCCGCACCATCTCCGAGTGCATCGCGCTCTTGCCCGAGGACTCGATGGCGGTCATGGATGCCGACTTCGCCAAGGACGTGGAAGCGGCCATTGAGAGCCATCGCGACCCGCTCGAACCACCCGCATGGGATTGATTCTCGATTCCAGCGTTCTGATCAAAGCCGAGCGCCAGGGGCAGAATGCGCGGCAAATGCTCACGGCCATCTCCCGCACAGCGGGAAATACCGACATCGCCATCTCCGTGGTCACGCTGATCGAGTTGGCCCACGGCGCGGCACGTGCCGACACAGCGCAGCGAAAGGCAAAGCGGTACCAGTTCATCCAGGAACTGCTCATGGCCCTGCCCATTCATCCGGTCACTGTGCCAATCGCTCTTCGCGTGGGGCAGATCGACGGCGAGAATCAAGCGAAAGGAGTGCGCCTTCCACTCGCCGATCTGCTGATCGGTGTGACAGCCTTGGACCTCGGCTACAGCGTAGCCACCGGCCATCTTCGCCACTTCCAACTGGTCCCCGGCCTGTCCGTGACGCAGCTTTAGTACTCGTCCTGAGTCCCCGCCGCCGATCCCTGACTTGGCAGTGTGGCAAAGCGGGCATGTCTTACACCTCCTGTTCGCGTCAGGCAGAAAGAAAATAACATTAACGACGTATAACTAACAGCGTGCTACTAAAGAGTATATTCTCGGCACTCGTATGTCCTTAGGCAGGTCAGTTTGTCGCGAGCGTAAGAAATTTCAGGGATTGCCGCGAGCAAGCAATATACTTGACAAAGGCAATCATATTGCTGATCATAATTCGCATGGCGTTCAGCCCGAAATCCCCGCCTCGCCCCGAATCCAAAAGCCCAATACCCGCGATACGCCATTTCAACCGCTTCTACACCCGCCAAATTGGTATTCTGCAAAAAGGAGTTTATGAGTCTCAGTTCACGTTAACCGAAGTACGTCTCCTCTACGAATTGGCGTACCACCCTGGCACAACGGCTGCAGAACTCTCCCGCGAACTTGGCATCGATGCCGGATACCTGAGCCGCATCCTTCTAAGCTTCAAGAAACGTGGCTGGCTTAAACGCGAACCCTCCTCGACCGATCGCCGCCAGGCAGTTCTGTCGCTCACCCAGAAAGGTTCGGCCGCCCTCCGTCCCCTTGAAGAACGATCCAAACGTCAGGTGCAACAGATGCTTGTAAGGCTCTCTCCCGACGCGCAGGCTCAACTCCTCAAGGCCATGCTGTGCATCGAACGAATCCTCACCCCTGAGCACGGTCGCCGGGACTCATTTCTGCTCCGCCAGCACCAGCCCGGTGACTTGGGCTGGATTGTGTCTCGTCACGGAGTCCTGTACTCGAATGAATGCAATTACGATGAGCGGTTCGAAGCGATGGTCGCGGGGATAGTTGCCGACTTCATTGAGCACTTTGATAGTAAACGGGATCATTGCTGGATCGCTGAGAAGGACGGAGAGCGCATCGGATCGGTAATCCTGACACATAAGTCGGCAAAGGTAGCCAAATTGCGCGTGTTGATTGTGGAACCATCTGCTCGCGGCCTGGGAATTGGCAGACGCCTCGTGCAGGAGTGTGTTCGTTTCGCCCGACAGGCGCATTACAAGAAGGTTGAACTGTGGACACAACGCGAGCTGCAATCGGCGAGGAAGATTTATGAGCAGGAGGGTTTTCAACTAGTCAAGGAGCAGCGTCATCAGAACTGGGGGAGAGACGATCTCGTGGCGGAAACCTGGGAACTGAATCTTTGACTGCAATGAGTCCCGAAGTTAAGCAGATGCCTTCTTTGAGAGGATTACTGCTGGAAGCAGGAGATATGGGTCCGAATATGGCAAAATCAGGGGCTGAATCTGGGGCTGGTAATGGGCAAGTTCATCAACCCGGCCATGAGCCAGCCAAGAGAGTATTGCTGCATCGAGTATTCTTTGGCACTCAGGGGTTGCGAGCAGGGTGGAGCGCTCTCGTGTTCCTCCTCATCTTTGTCGCTCTCGGGACTGGAGCTGGCAAGCTAACGCGCACCATTGTTCGCACGGATCGAGCGCAGCCCGTGGCTCCCGGGTCTGCAATTCTGCGAGAGGTCCTTCAGCTTGCGGCGCTCTTCGGTGCCACCTTGATCATGGCGAAAATTGAGAAGCGCTCCGTGTTCAGCTACGGATTTGTCGATCAAAGCAGACTGATGCGGCTCGCGACCGGCACTACGGCAGGGTTCGCCGCTGTGTCCTCGCTTGTTGGATTGCTCTGGTTAAGCCATCTGTTGGTTTTCGAAGGGCGGGTGCTCGGGGGACGAATGGTATGGGAGTATGCCGCGCTTTGGGGCGTGATGTTCCTGATCGTGGCCTTCTTTTCACCAAATTAATGGGCGCGAGGGAGGAAGCAGATCTAATCGGACTGCTGCGAAATAAAATTCAGTGGAGGCATCGGGTATGACTGGTTCCAAGTCGCGCGTGCTACGCGGGTTGTTTGTTCGTGAACAGGAATTGCGGGCAGGCTGGAGCGTGCTGATATTCCTGGCGATCGTCGTGGTTTTGAGTGCGTTAGGCGGCACGCTGGTAGGGCACTTCTTCCCGGTTGAAGACATGCATGTGGTGTCGCCGGATACCCAAATCCTGAGGGAAGCTGCGGTGGTCCTCGGACTTTTCATAGCCACATGGGTTATGTCAAAGATCGAGAAGCGTCCGGTTTTGAGCTATGGCTTAACCGATAGCCGAATGGTGAGAAGATTCTTTTTTGGCTTGGCGGTCGGTCTACTGTCGATATCCGCGCTAGTGGGGGCACTCTGGACAACCCACCTATTCGTGTTCGACGGGAGAGTGTTGAGCGGTGCGGCCATATGGAAATACGCGGCGTTGTGGGCGGCGCTCGATCTGCTCGTGGCGTTTTTCGAGGAAGGCCTCTTCCGGGGATATCTTCTCTACACTTTGACGCGCGGCCTCAATTTCTGGTGGGCGGCCCTGATTACGTCCGTATTATTTGGCGCCGCGCACGGCCACAACGCGGGCGAATCCCCCATGGGATTGATTACCGCGGCCCTTGGCGGCCTCGTGTTTTGTCTCAGCCTGTGGCTGACGGGCTCGCTCTGGTGGGCGATAGGCATGCATACCGGGATGAACTGGGCGGAAGCGTATCTGTACGGCGTGATCGACAGTGGTTCGGTATCGCAGGGGCGGTTACTCGAGAGTCATCCCGTTGGAGCGCCGATATGGAGCGGCGGTACGACGGGGCCAGAGGGTAGTGTGTATGCCGTTATAGTCCTACTAGTAGTCGCCGGGGGTTTGTGGTTGGTGTGCGGCCGGAATCGAGCGCAGTGGAGCAGCCTTCCCAAGTTGATGCATCCGGCGAGCACCGCAGATTGATAGTTGCGTTGAGCGAGCGCCTCGGGCCTGAGTAGTCTGTTCCGTTTGCGGTGGATCCAGACCATCGCGGAAGTGTGACCCTCGTTCGTCATCACCACAAGCACACGGGCGCCAATGGCAAGGACGCGCCTCCGATTGTGACGCTTGAATTTCCAAGAAATTCAAGCCGAAATCGATAAAACATCTGATGTATAACTCGAGGTAGTTGGACCATGAAACCGAAGTTGTTGCTCATAACCGCGAATTTGCTGATGCTGCTCTCGATCTCGCCGCAGGCCTCATATGCCGCCGACGACCCGCGGGTCGGAAAGCTCCTGAGCCAATCGGGAACCGCACTACACGTCGATGCCCTGCGTTCGGCCGAAGTCATCCATGTCAGGCCGAAAAATGTGGGCGTTGACAACGATCTTGCGGCCCGGGGGTTTGACCGGATAGGCGCGTGGATCATAGGCCGGAACATGTTCGGTCCCGTTCGTGGTTCCTGGCCAGATGACGAATGGAAAGGGTGGTGGGGAGACAACCCGCCTTTTCACACCCCTGTGTTCGTCCTCACGAACCATGCGCGCTCATCGATCCCAATGGAAGGGAATTCGCGAAGAACTTGCTCGGCCTTTTCCGGCAGTGCAGCTTACCGAACAGCACTATTCATCAATTCATCAAGCACATCCATCGATCGCGGGCAGCCTGATTTAGTCGTAAGCTTCCGTTAGTCTGCGCCGGCACGCGGCAGTGCATCCTACGGTCTCCGGACAGATCTCTCCCCTGGTCGCCGGCGTTGTTGAGCGAGCCCCGGCCTCTGCTCACGGGATGGCAGGCGGCGAAGGTGGACACTCTCAAAAAAGCCTGCCCGGATTTCGCGCGGATGCGCAGCTTGGGGATGAGCTTTTGCGGCATTCTGCAATCTGGGAAGATTCGAACGCTGGCGCGCTGGATGAAAACGGCAAGGGTTCCGGGATTTACGGAATGAAGAGTTTCGTGCGGAAGTTAAACACGATCTGGCCGCGGTGAAGAATGCGCTCAGAGAAAGTTGGAGCAATGGTCCGGTGGAAGGTCACATCAATCGGCTAAAGACGCTCAATCGGCAGATGTATGGTCGAGCCGGCTTCGAACTCTTACGAGCCCGATTGCTGCCGATGTCTCGTGGCTTCCCGTTGCACCGAAAGTGAGGAAGACCTATGAAGTAGTTACGGCGGAAAAGCCATCGGAAGACGAATGAAGCAAAAATGAGGAGAGCAGGGGTTATCCCTGCTCTCCTCACGTTCTCAAGACTTAGCGTTTGATATTGTTTTGCGGCGCGGTCTTGGGAATCTTTGCAACGGGGCGAGCCCCAGCCATTTTCAGAAGCTTCTCGCGAATCTGTACCGGAGAAGGCGGCGTTTTCGTCGGATGAGCCAGCGCTTTTCTCATTCCGGAGGGCGTTTTCGACATTTGGAAGAAAGCTGTTTTGTCGGCCAGACGAACGTTCTCATAGCCTTTGCGCTTCGCCATGATCCGATAGTCAAACGCGATATTGGAGGTTCCGCCACCCAGTTCGCGTACGATGAACGAGGTTGCGGATTTCTGCGCGACATAGAGGCCCTTGCAGTCGCCGTCGGGGGTTAGAAAAACCCGATAATCCATGTCTGTGTTGACGGTCTCGCCAAAAATGGATTCGAGATTCACAACCGCCGTCCCGCTCGACAGCTGACCAGAGCCAGCGTCTTCAAACCAGTTTTCTGGGCCCTCGATGGCGTACATCGCCACCTTCCGAGACCCGTTGGCTACTGGAACTACCGCGGACTTCACGCCAGAGCAACTTAAGTCGCCACTGTTGTTTATTGAGCAGAAGCCGCCTACGTTGAAGCCTTCCGCCAGTAGCGCGACTCCATTGGGATTCGTAGAGGTATTGTCAAAAAATCCGCCTCTCTGATCGCCGTTAGTGTCCGCCGTAAGTCCAACCACACCATCGTCCTGATCGGAAGTTCCCACCACACCGGCACTGGCGGCGGAGTCGCCCCAAATTCCGGCTGGACGTTGGAATCCGCTTTGGTTGCCCAGAACCTGGTTACCGTAGACTCCAAATCCGTTCGGACTTTGACTCGATCCCCACACTCCGATGGTCGCATGGGTTGCTGGGGCTGCGATTTGATATCCGTTGACCCCGGCAACAAAATCCTCATCAACCTGTTCGTCCCCATAAAGCCCACCGCCGCCGTTGCCTTCAAAGATCGCCCCGGCGAAATTGGAGGTGGCAAGCAAAGCTTGAGACCCGCTCGTAATTCTGAGACCAAGGCTGAACGGTCCAGTTGTAATGTCCATTCCGTCTCCGCCGGTCGTGGATGCACTACCTCCAGTGTTGTTGATGGCGAGGCCCGGGAAACAGTTGAACGACTGGTTGCACGTCGTGTTGACATTGATTGTGTTCTGGTTTGTGAAAGTATTCATCGCAGCCAAGAGCGGTACCTTGGTGGTGTCGAGATTTAAAGTCGTCGTGCCACCCAGCGCCACTGACCCACCGCCCGTCAGGTCCGTACCCGCCTTGACGGTCAGCGATGAGTGCTGGAGTTCGGCGTTGGTAACCGTACTGGATGCGATGGGAAAGGTCTGCCCCGCAGCGAAGGTCAAAAGACCCTTGGCGCTGATCTTCAGTCCGGTCTCTGCTGGTGCGGCCGTGCCCGCAGCAAAGAGTAGACTCATCGCGCTCGACGCCGAAGCCGTGTTGTTTCCTGTTGGCTCCGCCTGCCATTGGAATTTCTGCGGTACGGCCGTGGCGGTTGAGCTCTTAAAGACCGAAGCATTGAAGACCTGCGGCTGCGAATTCTTTCCGGCGGAAGCGGTCGCCGCCCCGAGCGTCCCCAGAGTCAATGCACCGTGAACATTTTCGGTACCGTTAACATCGAGGGTCGCTCCCGGTGCTGAGGTATTGACGCCGATCTTTGCGGTCGCTCCGGTTCCGCTCTGAAACATGATCGAGTTGCCCAGTGTGCCGGTGCTGTTGGTCCAAAGAGGAACGAAATCGGCTGTGCCGGTTCCAGCAACGTCCGCGGTTGCGCCGGCATTGCTCTCTCCCGCTGCCATTGCCGCTGACTGGCTGGCGCTGGGCATCGAACCGGCTAACATAAACGCCGACGCTGGCAGTCCGCCGAGAGTCTGCGCATCTGCGGCTTTCAGTGCGTAAGGAACGCTCATCAGCAGCACGCGCGATTCTTCTTCCCCGCCGTTGACTCGCACTCCCAGCCAGCGGGCTTCGCCGGAGGTGAATAGTTCCTGCGGCAGTCCTTCGGCCTTGGTAGCGCCCAGTTGCGCCGTGTAGTTACCTTTGCTGTCAGCTTGCACGTTCTGGGTTTCCAGCCAGAGTGGACTTCCGCCGGTTTCCTGGCTGTAGATCGAGAAGGTGATTCCGGTAACGCCGGTAAGGGCCTTTCCCTGATCGACCGCCTTACCGGAGAAATTAACTACACGCGGCACGACGGCCACGGCTGAAGTGGATACGGCTGCTTGCTGAGCGCTCAGCAATGAACACAACAGCAGAATACCTGCGAATACAGAAGGTGAGTGACGGGGTCGGTTCATAAGCTTCTCCTTGACTGAACTGTCCTTGGATTGTTCCCTGGGTTTTTCGTGCAGGAAGCCTGCTCATTGATATGAGACAAAACGGGGAAAACATTTCAGAAATTCGTGCCGAGAGTGAGGTTCAGGAGCCAACCTGAGGCAAAGAAAGCCAGTTGGTGTAGTGGAAGGGACCGTAACGGCCAGCAGAACCGGGGTTAAAAAGCTGGAGCACGGCGACGAGTTTGTCATAAACCGTGTTCCGAACCTCGTCGCCTTGCCTCGAGCGATTCCAAGGCTGAAATCGGGGCGGTCACGTTAGTGTGGACTATCGCATAAACGCTACGGAAAGATCCCGTAGCGGGCTCAGAGATGACTGCTCCGAAACTGTCGACACAGATCTGTTAGTGAGGATAAACGCGCTTGTGGTCATTGACGAGTTCTACCGAATTTCAAGCGGAATTTCTCACAGTTGCTAGAGAATGCAAGTGCAAGATCGAAAGTGAAACCACTAGATTCTGCCCGGAGTTTGGGGCTGTGCGTAGAGCTGCATCGTCGTCCCGAAGTCCAGGCGCCAGGTCCGCTTAGGTGCCAAGTCGAAGCCCGTCCACCGTACCCCACGGTGCGGAGGCGCAGCCTCGCACGCTGCGCAGGCGAGAGCGCTCCGTTTAGCCTTCGGCGAAACCGTCGAAGGCTTCGCGCACGATCGCTTCAAGGGAAGCCGCTTCATCGTCGGTCAGCTTCGCGAATTCGTTCTCGCGCCGCTTGCGGCCCAGGGTGCCCTTGTTCTGGCGGATAAACATGACGAGGTTTTCCGCCATCCTGTCCGGCATTTCGACCGTGTTCATGATGCGGCGCATCGCCTCGTCATTGCGGCGCAGGAAGTCGATTTCACGCGGCAGGTCCTGCTCGACCGTGCGGGCGACGCAGGCATAGAGAAACTCCGCCGCTTCCGTGCAGTCGAAATAACGGAACAGATCAGCCGTGTCGTTGAGAACCTCGACGTTTCCCTCCGGCGTCGGCCGCCATTCGATGAAGTTCATCAGCGGACCCGAATGCGCGCGCAGCGTGTCGCGGTAGCTGTCGATCCGGTCGAGCATGACCGCGGAGACAGGGAACACCATCCCCGGCGGCGTGAATTTGCGCTCCGCCAGAACGTGATGGATCAGACAGCGGTGCAGGCGCCCGTTGCCGTCCTGGAAGGGATGAACGTAGACGAAGCCGAATGCCGTCGCTGCCGCTTGCAGCACGGAGTCTATCTCACCCTCGCGCATGCGCTCGTTCGCTGCGATCATCCCCTGCATCAGGTCCTGCAAATCCGCCGCGCGCGCGCCGATGAATTCGGGCAGCGGATCGCCCTCAAGATCGCGCTCGCCAAGGAAAACGCCGTCCGGCCGCAGTCCCGCGCGCACGAAGCGCGTGTCCTCGATCAGCACGCCGTGCAGGCGCAGAATCTCATCGAGCGTGAGCGGATTTTTTCCGGCCTGCAGAACGGCGCGGCCCCACCGCTCCAGCCGGCCGCGTGGCGGCCGTTCGCCTTCGATCTCGAAGCTGGCGCGGCTGTCGGCCAGCAGCAGGAAGCTGGCCGCGCGCGCGACGACGTGAGCGCCCGTACGACCGATGACCTCGTTGGCCTTGTTCCCGAGCGCGCGCGCGTCAAAATCCGCGAGCGCCGCCGTTCGGCGAATGACGGGACAGAAGGCCGGTGTTCCGAGCAGGTTGTCGCGCACCTTGTGCCGGCGCGACAAGCGCGCCGTCCCGGTGTAGTAGGCGTGTGCATCCAGCAGGTCGATTGCGCTGACACCCTCCCCATCGGGAATGTCGAGCGTCCGGCCTGTGAGGAATTCATAGAGAAACCAGGCGCGGCGGTTGGGCGCCCCGGTCGGCGCGCCGCGTACGAATCCGGTAACGGTGTCCTGCGGGACAGCTTCGAAGAGCCGCTTCAGGACGAGCAGGTCGAGGTCTTCATGGCGCAGCGCGAATCCCAGCTGATCGCCAAATTCCTCGCCGGGCCAGTACCTCTTATCGAAGACGGTCCAGCTCCCCTCCTTCCGGCGGCTTGCCTTGATGTGTTTTCCGGATATCGCACTTGGGCGGCGGACAGGGGCCTGAACCCCGAACGTGCGGACGAGGGCGGCCAATCCCGCCAGGCGCGTATCCGCCGGCACGGTCTTCTCCTGAAAGGTCGAAAGAGGATCATTATTATCGAGGGCCACGGTCGAGAACTCCTCTTTTTGGTCGAAAAATGCTAACAAGCTAGTTGTTTGGTCGAAAACCAATATACACGGTCCTCAGGTCGAAATCTATTCCTTTTGGTCGATAACGGCTCCATTTTTAATGTTGTAGTCGAAAACCGTCAATCTGCTGGAGCCATCAATTCTGGGTTTACTAGGCGAACAAATAGCGAATATATTAAATTGCCTTCGTGGCGCTCAAGAGCTGCACCGTCATGATCTACGACCTGAACAAAACAGAGCACGCCCTCGACGTGAAGCCGAGACCCTTTACGAAGCCGTCGCCCATGCCCTCGCCGCCCTGCACGTTAACGACTGAGTCGGCGATATCGGAGGCGGGCTGACGACCGTCACCGTCAAGGTCCGGCACTCCGAGGTGACGCACCTCGTCAGGATGCAGGACTTTGAAAACTGGCTGAACCGGGGCCGCCGGAGCCCGGCGGAAACGGTGCTCAAGGGCGGCTGCGGCAGATACTTGGGCTGCGCAAAGAATAATATCAAGGAGGACCGGATGGATCAGTATGGTGGCAGCAGCTTCACGCGGGGGACGCTGACCGCTGAGGGTTCGTTCTGCCATGCGCCTACTGATTGCGCTGTACCGTATTTATATTATTGCGCTGCACGTTTATTATCCTTTCGTGTCGAGGCGTCACTCGAAAGAAGAATTTTGAGCGCTCCGCGTCTCTAGACGGGCTTCAAGTTCCCGTTTTGCCAGTCGAATTCAGGATCGCTCTGAACGCCGCGAGTACCGTCGGGCAACGATGTGTGCCGCCCAGTGCAGGCATTTCCGCCGATTGGCATCGAGATCCAGAATGAGATGCATTGTCCATCGTCAAGTCGTGACGCCAAATGCCTTTCGACAGAGCTCTCGGAATCTATCGCCTGCTGGGTTCCACCTCTTGGCATCTTTATAGGGTACATCGAACGGAAGGCCTCCACACGGTTCCGCGACGACCAGTTCCCCATTTGTCCCGGGTCTCCATACAACATAAGGACCTGATTTTCCTGAGACCTCACCAAGTCGTCGGTCATAAATGGTGGCTCGACCATTTGAAATTAGATGCATCCGCTTCAGAAAGTCTACGCAGAGATTAATCCCGTGCCACCACCGAGAAACACAAGATCGTATTCTTCCGTCGGCGTCTTCTTAGTTGACTGGCCTGATGAGACGCAGTCCGTAGTCTTCATGCGACTTCTCCTTTCGACCGGCCAGAGAACTTTCCATGTGCTACTTCTCCGACACCGCTTGATCGGGCATTAATCGAGCAGCGCCAAAATTGACGCTGAAGCGTTTGCACCACACTGACACCGCGCGATATTTCGACAGGTCCACTTCAGGATTAAGAGTGTAGTTTTGGTCGCCCATATTCCCCTTGATCGTCCCTAAATCGATGAAACCCGCGCGCAGCACGCTGGCGCTGTCTTTTGCATCGTCTGCGGCAACCATGTAGACGTGCACATCAGGACCGTTTGACGTGCTAAAACCCGTAAAGCGAAGAACACGACTGCCATCTCCCATCCGGTAGATGTTTGCGGTCCCTGCAGTCGGGTGCAAGATACTGTAGAACTGTCCGGAGACAAGACGCTGCGGCGACGAGCTACCTGGCGCGGCTGGCATGGCTTCATCGACACGCCGATTAACGACAAGCCGTTCGGGCCGGAATGCATACCAAGCGAGAAAAGCCGCCACCGCGGCGATAGGAATCACAAGCTTCCACTTTTTCATTTCCGCATCTCCTCTATGTCTTTAGCTTTTTCTCGATGCTGAATCCCAGTTTGCCAAGCACTCTTACGGCGCCGGTCTTCCCACCTTCGAAGTCACCAGAGCCAAGTTGTTGCCCTGTGGCGAACTCATAAGCTGCGCCCAAGACTGCCTTAGGCGGGTAAGGGCGTTTATCCCAGACCAACTCATAGGTCGTAGTAGGGGCGAAACCATGCTCAGAGAAAAACTGTTCTGGGCCCAGCCGGTCGTACTCGTGTATCGCCCTCAACACGTCACGACGGGTCACGCGATCCCATGCCACCATGTGTTTTTCCTCCTCCTTTCGCGATGCGGGCCTCAAGCAGAAAGGAACTGCTTGACGAGAACTGCGGTGTCGTCAGGATTCTCTTCCGGAAAGAAGTGTCCGCCCTTCATCGCCTGTCCGTGCGCGCGAGCTGCCCATTGCCGCCAAATGCCCAGCGGACCTCCGTCTTTCGCATAGAAAGTGTCGAGCGGACCACCCTCCGCCCATAGATGCAGCATGGGACATTCGATTCGCCTGAACCCTTCCTTATCCGCCCGATCATGTTCGACATCGATGGTCGCAGCCGCTCGATACTCTTCGCAGATTCCATGAACGCGAGCCGGATCGCGATAAGTTGAGACGTATTCTTCGAGAATCTCTGGACCGAAGGAACCTTGCCCAAAGGGATTATGGAAGACGGCTTCGGGCGCTCCGAGAAGATACTTCTCTGGAAGCGGCTCTTTCTGCGACAGCAAGATCCAAGGCCAGTAAGTCTGCGCGAAGCGTGCATCGGAGCGGCTCCACGCTTCGAGGATGGGAATCACGTCGAAGACAGCGAGTCGCTCCACGTTTTTCGGATAATCCAAGGCCATGCGGTAGCTGACGCGTCCTCCGCGGTCGTGGCCGATCAGCGTAAAGGTCGGAAATCCGAGCTTATCCATCACTTCCACCAGTTCCTTTGCTATTGCGCGCTTTGAATAAGGAAAGTGGTGGTCGGTAGAGGCGGGTATCCCGCTGCGACCGTAGGCGCGAAGGTCCGCGCAGATGACGGTGTGATTCTCGGCGAGCGTCGGTGCAAGAAATCGCCACATCAGACTAGTGCGCGGGAAGCCGTGCACCATGAGAATGGCCGGTCCTTTTCCATAATGGCGCACGAAAATCGTGCTTCCTGAAACATCGACAAGAGACGACTCGAAAGAATCCTGGCCAGCCATACTTCCTCCAGTTTTATTTGAGTTCAGTGGTCGTACTGGTTTAACGAAAGAATTCTCCAGCAAGCACCGAAAGACGCGGCAGTGAGGCCACCAAGAAAACTACGACGCTCCATTGCTACCTCCTCAGTCTGGTCCTAGATGGTCTTGATCTCGCCGCCATCCATTCGTACAGAAGCGCCTGTCATCCATCTTGCTGCCGGGGATACCAGATAACTCATTAGGTCGGCAATCTCCTCGGGCAGTCCAAAGCGGGTGATGCCAGCCTGCTCCGGGAATTTCTTGATTGCCTCTTCGACTGTAAGATTGTGGGTCGGCGCCCAACTCTCAAAGAATGCTCGCCTCCGTCCTGTCATCACCGCTCCAGGAGATACGCTGTTGACCTGTACTCCATCTTTGATCCCTTGCTCTGCGAACGCCTTGGCGAGAGCGTTAATGGCCGCATTGATCGTCGCGACTGCCGCATATCCGGGTTTGGGGGCAAAGGCGGCGCTTCCGGATATGAACACAACCGATCCATTCGAGGCCTTCAAAGCGTGCCAAGCCTCTATGGTTAATCGACGTGCGCCGTGGAGCTTGAGCGCCATACCGTCGTCCCACTGCTCGTCAGTCATCTGGAACAAGTCGATTTGCGGCACGGCGCCCGCAATGTTGAGCAGCGCATCGATTCTGCCAAAGCGTTCGAGCGTTCCTTCGATGATGCTTTTCGGTGATTGTGGTTGACGCAGGTCGAGAGCAAAGGTCATGGCTTCAGCCTCAAAAGACCTTACCTCGGCCGCAGTTGTTTCCAGCTTGTCCTCATCCCTTGCCGCGAGCACAATGGCTGAGAAATCGCGAGCGAGCCGGATGGCTGTGGCTTGGCCTATGCCCTGACTTGCGCCGGTGATAATGGCGACAGATTTTGTATTGCCCATGTCCCTGCCTCTCCCATTAAGAAATTGAGTGTTCGTTTCGGCAAGAAGCTAGGACGGGAGGGTCTCACGCGCCGCTTCCAGGATTATGTTGGTCACAAGATTTGGCTCCGTGTACATCGGGCTGTGGTCCACGTGATGCGAATGAACCTTCGCCCGCATACGATCGGCCATGAAATGCTGCGTCTTCGGATTGATCATGCGATCCTCTTCGGCAATCAGGAACCACGACGGCTTTGTTTTCCACGACGGCGTTGGGGCTGGTTCTTGAATGCACCGAACCGCGATTGGCCGTTGCACCGCAGTTGCAATGCTTGTCTGTTCGGAAGAAGCTTGGTGGGCAACCGCGCGTTGAAAGCCACCGTCCGGGATCCAAATAAGGCCATGGGCATCGGGTGCCAACTTGGGCGATTCCGGGGGCTTTGGGTCGCGATAGAAAACCTGGGCCACGGTCTCACCCTCATCGGGCGCGAGCGCCGCGATATAAACCAGAGACTTGACTCGGTCTTCGCGCACTGCTGCGATCACGGCGCCAGAGTATGCGTGTCCCACCAGGAGCACCGGGCCGCTGGTCCGCTCCAGTACCTGACTC
>Ga0209732_1000018_pt1 | contig 13823 bp, 13 predicted proteins | sample JacPinW_OM1H0_O1_FD_187955 | JGI IMG/M metagenome (GOLD analysis project Ga0209732, IMG submission 187955) | Forest soil microbial communities from Algoma, Ontario, Canada - Jack Pine, Ontario site 1_JW_OM1H0_O1 (SPAdes) (version 2) | ecosystem: Environmental > Terrestrial > Soil > Boreal...
AAATCCGAATCAATTCTCAGTGGGCATGGAATACGTGCTGGTGAACGGCGTGCCCGTGGTCGACGAAGCAAAGATAACTGGCGCTCTACCGGGAAAAGTTCTGCGTGGCGCGGGATACATTCCGTGATTCAGAGAAGAATGTGAAATCCGACAGATCGCGGCAGCTTCATTGGCCAAGGCGAACGCGCCCGCCAGCGCTCAAGGCTTCAGTTGCGCTTGCGTTTCGGGTGTTGGAGTCAGCACCACGCGCGGTTCCGCCATGGTGCCCGTAATGCTGTAGATAAGCGCGCCTGCGCGTGTCGCCTTCACATCCGAGACGGCAGTCAGTCTGAAGTCCAGCGCTTGTCCATCCGACGCCGTGCCGTTGATCTCATAATCTACGCCCGGAGAAAGTAGAGCAGCCCTCTCGACTTCAATTTTCCCATCATGCAACCGGGCAAGCCCCTGCCAGTGCGTGAACTGCAGCGGTCCTGCATCGCTCGTCAGCGAAATATGCGGCAGCACTCCATCCCGCAGGTCGAAACCAAGACCGGCATCGAGCGATTGCCAGAATGCATCGAAAGTAGTACCCGATCCTTTGAACTGATACGTCGCCCCACCGGTTCCGGAAATCCACGGATCGTGCATCGCCTCGGCCATTTGTTCCAGCGAAACCGCGGTTAGCGTTCCCGAGCCTCCGTAGACGGGGGTTGACGCGGTGAAATCCGCCTGCCAATCGCCGCGATGCTTTCCCCCCAGCAAGTCCGCGCGCAGACCAGAAACCTTCACCTTCCCTCGTTCCAACTCCACGGAAGCGGAAACTCGCTCCGCAACCACATTGTCAATCCGCAAGCGACGCGCATTCACTTTTCCCGACGCCCGCAAGTTTCCCAGAAACGACGCAGCCCCAGGCTGGGCAGAGGTCAGCAGCTGATACCAACGGCGTTCGCTCGGTTGCGGACTCAGCCATGCGTAAAGACTGATCAGTCCAAGGTCGTCGGTATTCAAATTGAAGTAGACGGGGCACGCTCCCGGCATTCCACAACTGCGCGGCACAATCATTGAGCCGGTCCAGTCTGCATCGGCGGCCCGCGCCAGCAACTTTTCTACCCGTGCCTCGTCGGGTAAAAGCTTCAACTCGGCGGAAGAAATTTCGATCGGATCATTCGTCCCCCGCACAGTTGCACGGACGTTGCGCAGCTGCACCCTGCCGGTCACTTTCGGCAAGGAAAAGCCCGCGGGAGAGAGCGGCGCATTTTCCGCCCACGATCCGCCAATCCGCAGATCCAGACCCGCCACGCCCTCGATGTTGGCCTTCATCGCTTGTAGTCCAAATAAACTCGCCATCCGCAGCGTATGTGACACTTCGCCATCGCCTCGCACGGCGATTCCGTAGCCGGACCGGCCCACCCATGCTCTCGCCTGCGCGGACACGGGCCGTCCCAACGCAACCGGGAAAGGTCCGAACTCAATATGCAGTTCACCCGGAAATGGAAGTGCCGCAGCACCAAGCTGTCTCTGTCGAAGCGCCGTAGTCCGCCATGGATCATGGTCGCTGCCGTCTGAGGTCAGCACGAATGGCACGCTGCCCGGAGCCAGTTCCTCTTTGCTGCTCGCCGACCGCAGCCGAAGATTCGCAATTTCGCCGCGCCCCTGAAACTCCGGGCCGCGTGTCGCGCCCTTCTGTTCTTTGAGTCTGAAATTACCCTGCACACTTCCAGTGGCTGCAAGATCCGCCGGCAGATTTTTCTTGGCGCGTCGTGCCAGTTGCGCCAGAGCATTCGTGGGTACGTTTTCCACATTCAATGCCAAGTCCACCTGGTGCGTTCCGAGCGGTCCTGCATCACCGTGCAGAATGATCGTCCCGTTGCCCACAGGACTGCTGCAGAAAATCTCGCGCATCATGTTTTCCGCTGAACTGTACTTACCGTCACAATGCGCCGCCAGCCGCAATCCGTCGCTGGTGGAGATGTCATAGCGATGGAAATTACGGATCGCCATATCCGACGCGATCTGCATCGTACCCGGAGTACCGCTTAGAATCGCGTCGATCAGAATTTCTCCGCGCCAGCCTTTGTCGCGGCCTAACACCAGTTTGCTCAGTTGTCCCAGTTGCACGCGCTCCCAACTCACGTTGAACCGCAGTGGAGTCTCGCGCAGGCTCCCGGCCCGCTGCCATGTTCCGGTCATTCGCAACAGACCGGTGTCGCTCAAGCTCATATCAGTGCGCAGCGGTTCGGCTTTCAACCTTACCCCCCAGGCATTCTCTGATTCCTGCCACAAGGCAAAGTCCGCATTCAACAATGCATACGGTTTTTTCTCAGGTCCGGCTTTAAAATTGATTCTGCCGGAGCTAGCCTCAATGTAGGGAAACCCGGGACGCGCCTCCCGCTTCGATTTTGCTGTAGGTGCCAGAGGCGTTCGCGCCGTGCGTTCCAGGAGAGCCTCCCAGTTCCAGCGTCCATCTTCTCTACGCACCAGGTTCAAACTTGGCTCAGTCAGTTCCAGCCGGGAAATATCCAGCCGGCCGCGCACCAGCGACGTCAACCGAACCAGGGCTGTAACCTCCGGCGCGCGCAGCATGGGCTCTGCACCAAATGCGGGGTCTTCGTTGATAACCAGATTCTCAAGATCGAACCCGGGCTGCGGCAGGAAACGAAGATGCACGGATCCGATCTCCACCGGACGTGCCACCGCCCGGCTGAGGGAATTCGCAATGCGCGACTTCAGGCGGGAAACACCCGGACGCAAAAGAAACAAAATCAGCAGAATGGCAACGGCCGCGGCCGCAATCCGCCGCCGGGAGGAAAGACGCGTCACTTCACCACTCGCAGGGTTCGCCGCCACCGAGTCTCGTCAAAAAAGTGCAACACCACATGCGCCAGAAATCCAATTCGGTCCCCAAAATCGGTCTTGCGATACTGATCGCTCGGCGTCTCAAACGACCAGTAAATAAACATAGGACGCCCAATAATATTTTCCTGCGGAATGAAGCCCCAGTAGCGGCTGTCGAGGCTCACATCGCGATTGTCTCCCATTCCGAAATAACGCCCCGGCGCCACCACCAGGTCGTCGCCCTGGATGTGCATAGGAAGTTCCGGCTCCCAGCACGGATAGACGTTAGAGCTCTCCGAGGGCGGCACGGCGGGAAAATTGTCGCGATAGGGATTGGGAAACGCCGCTGCATCCTGCGAGTGAATCACGTAAGGTTCTTGCAAGGCTTCGCCGTTGCGATAGACCACGCCATTGCGCAGGTGAATGCGGTCGCCGGGGACGCCGATGATCCGTTTGACCACATACAATCCCGGCTCACAGGGCGCCAGAAATACGACGATATCGCCACGTCTCACCTGGCGATAGGGCAGCATTGGTCCCACCCACGGTGTTCGCGGCGCGAACTGAATGCGGTTCACGAAAACGTGGTCGCCGATCAGTAGGGTCTTCTCCATCGAACTGGACGGGATCTCGAACGCCTGCACCACAAAAGTGATGATGAACAATCCTGTCACCAGAACTGCGGCCAGTGACGATAGAAATTCCACGGTCGTCTCCCGTGGTTTCTCTTCGAGTTCGTTCTTTGCTTTGTTATCCTTTTTCGCCACCGTGATCAATCCATCCCATCTTGGGTTGCAAAGCTATCTTATCTGCAGAAACTTTAATTCACCAGGCGCAGCGTCCGGTTCCAGCGCGTGATCTGGAACAGATGAGCCACGGCGTAAACAAAGTGCGCCAGCTTGCCAGCGACGGAAGTTGGTACAGTGATCTCGCCATCGCCTTCCTGTATCGACCAGTAAATCAGCAGCGGCCGCCCAATAATATTGGCTTGCGGCACAAACCCCCAATAGCGGCTGTCGTAACTATCGTCCCGATTGTCCCCCATCACAAAATAATGTCCCTGGGGAACAATGAGCTGTCCATCCTCTACTAATTTTCGAAGCTGCACCCACCATTCCGGAGTCTCGCCCGCCGCCACATCCAGCCGGGGAAAACTATCCCGGAACGAATCATTGGAAGGCCGGCTGAAGTGCGCATAAGGCTCTTTCAGCAGCACTCCGTTCACGAACACCTGCTTGTTGATCAGCCGTACCCGGTCCCCCGGCACGCCAATCACCCGCTTCACAAAATGCTGCGCCGGATTCACCGGATAATGGAATACCACGATGTCACCACGGTGCACCCGGCGGTAAGGCATAAGCAGGTCGGCTACACCGCCTCCGCCGTAACACAATTTATTAACCAGCAGATAATCGCCCACCAGCAGCGTATTCTCCATCGACGGAGAAGGAATCTGAAATGCCTGCACGATAAATGTGATCACAAAAACCGCGATCACCACCGTTCCCAGCAGGGACTGTACAGAACCGCTGAGGCCCGAGCCCACCGTCCACGCCGCTCTCCGATCTGCCGCCGGCCTGTCGCTCGACAATGGGGCGCTCGACAACGGACGGTTCAACAACGGATCGCTGGGCAGATGATCGACGGATACCTGCCCATTCGATAAATGATCACTCGGGGAATTCATTGAGTCCACGCTGCCCGCCACTCTAGTGTGGCTCCGCGGACCGCGATCCGCGCGCCAGTTTGGAGCCCGCCGATTGCGGCCGTGAAGCCAGATATGTCAATAACTGCCGCGCCGCATCCTGCTCCGCCGTCTTCTTGGTCGAACCTTGCGCGCGTCCAACAAATTCCGCGCCGCCATCGCCTTTCGTCGGGTTCAAACGCACTTCCACCGTAAACGTCTTCCGGTGTTCCGGTCCCGCTTCCTCCACCAGCACATAAGAAGGTTGCGCCATTCCCAATCCCTGCAAAGTTTCTTGCAGGGCGGACTTGAAATCGGTCATCGGCAGCGTGCCGCCTTCACGATCCATGCGCTCGAGTTCAGGCGCCAGAATCTCGCGCACGATAAATTCGCGGACCGGCAGCATTCCTCCGTCGAGGTAAATGGCTGCCAGAATGGCTTCCAGAGCGTCCACCAGAAGCGCCGTCTTGCTTCGGCCGCCGCTCTTCTCTTCACCTCGCCCCAGGCGGAGATAATGTCCGAGCTCCAATTGTTGCGCCACCTGGATCAAGTGCCGCTCACTCACGAGATGAGCGCGCAGCTTCGAGAGTTCCCCCTCGCGAAACTGCGGAAACCGCTGGAATAATTCTTCGCTCGTGACCAGTGCCAGTATTGCGTCGCCCAGAAACTCTAACTGTTCATTATCGTTGACTCGGTATTTATTCTCGCCCGCTTGCTGCGACTCTTGCTCGCGCGCCTGCGAGCTGTGCGTAATCGCCTGCTCGATCACTCCATGCCGGTGAAAGCGGTAGCGCAATGCGGTTTCCAGCGCGGCGATTTCCCGTTCTTTCATGATTGGACTGCGCGCGTTAATCCAGCTGGAATGTCATCCTACGCAAGCGCTTCTTTTTTTGCGCCGCTAAGATTCTGAGCGAGCCGCGCGAAACGTCGTATTGTTTGCGAAGCCACAATCATTGTTTGCGAAGTCATTGACGGCGCGTTGGACTCGCATACTATTTCGCCGGCGTGTCGTTGATGCCACCGATCAACTGAATCAGACGATCCTTCTCCTTGCGCGCCGCATCCCCGGCGCCAGTGCCGGGTTTGGTCAAATCCACGGCCTGATTGGCGTACTTCAAAGCCTCGGGATACTTGTTCTGCATATCCAACGCCACGGACAAGCGGAACACTGCAACCGGATCCACCTGCTGCGGAAATGCATCAATCGACTTTCTCAAATTTCCTTCCGCATCGGCCCAGGCCTTCGCATTGAAGTCGAGGGTTCCCAAAATCGCATAAGCCTCGGAGCGTAGAAATGCCTTGAACGCATTCAGTTGCTCCGCCGGCGCACCCGCGCTGGGAATATCTGTCTCCACAGTTACGAGCGCGCGCTGTGCGTCTTTCCTCGCTTCTGCGATGCGCTGATCCTTATCCAGGTCAGTGTCGTGCGTGCGCTCGGCCAGCACTTGCGCGACGCCCAGCAGGGCTTCCGGATCGTCGGGATCGAAGCTCAGAACTTTCTGCGACATAGCCATCATCTTGTCGGCATTGTTTGCCTGTTGGTAGGAATGCAACACGGCTTTGTACAGTAAGGGCCGCAACTCGCTGTCTGGAAACTTTGTCGCAAAGTCGTCCGCCGCCTTCTCCTGTGCTGCAGGATCGGTTATGGCCACGGCAGCCTTGTACGCGTCAAATTCTGGTTGTGTCTTGGCTTGCGGTGGACGTTTTCCCGCAGGCGCTGCCGCTTGCCCCGCCGGTGGAGTCTGGGACGCTGGTTTGTTCTGGCCGAAGGTCCCCACCGAAATCCCCAGCGTTACACATAAGATGATTGCTGTTCGCATCATGCTTTCTCCTTGAACTGCCATGCCTTCACTCCACTTCCACAGGTGCCATTCGTTTCCGCATTCTAAATGGCTTCCGCATTGTTGCTGTGCTACTGCGCCTTGGCTGGAGGTTCGTAGGCTTGTTGCAAACCTCGTTCCGCAGCCGCCTTGATCTCAGGTAACTGTCCGGAGCTGTTCAACGCCTCGCGATACTCTTGCATAGCCGCGTCGCGGTCTTCTTTCATATCCAGAATCCGTCCCAGATACACGTGCGACCACCCGACCACTTTCGGATCCTTCGACGCTCCAATCGCCTTCTGAAAATTATCCTGCGCCCCATCCCTGTTCTTGTTGGCAACCGCGACTTCCGCCAGAATGAACAGCGCCCGCCCCTGGTCTCCAATCTTCTTATCCAGCGCCTGCTGCGCGAGTTCCTGCGCGCCCTTGGGATCGCCCGCCGCCAGCCGTTTCTCCGCCGAAAGCAGCATCCGCCGCTCCTCAGGACGCGATAACTGCACTAACTCGGGCGAACTTTTGCTGGCAAAATGTACTTCCGCAGCCATCTTCTCTTCTTTCTTCAGATCTATATTCTCAAGAAAACCACTGTACGCTCCGCGTACGCCCGCCGGATCTTTTTCGAATGCCACCACCGTGTCGTAAAACGTCCGCGTAAGAATGTAGCCTTGCTTCACCGCGTCATCCACCGCCTGGGCCCGCATCGCCTCCTCCGCCGCTTGCTTGCTCCCAGTCGTTCGGATCTCGATGGCCCTCACCAGGCACTCCGTTACCAGCAACGAAATGTCAGTCTTGAAGCTCTCCTCCAGAGGAGCCCGCTTCACGGACTGGAGCAGCGGTTCCAGCCGCTTGATCGCGGTGTAATGCTTTGCCGCCAGCGGATCAAGTTCATAATGTAGGAAGGTGTGGCGAATCTGGTCCATCTTCAGCGCCGCCCGGGGCGCCGCTCCGGAAGGCGTGTTCGGAGCTGGAAAGACAACCACGTAATAATCCGCTCCGTAATTCCGTGCATCTGTTTCGTTCGGCGAGCCCATGAAGTCCAGATAAATCGTGAACCTCCGTCCCAAATACTGGGATGACGGTTGCTTCAAGTAGATTTCAGTGTCGAACACCATCTTCGCCAGGGGCTCATGATAACGGTTCATTCCCGCAGCGTAGTCGTTACGGTGCCGCTCCCAGATGGAGTGCAATCGCACCTTATCGTAGAAGCGTTCGAGGATCGCCCCGAAAGGCGCAACCGCCGCCGCATCCGGCGGCAACTCCTCTTCCTTCAGTCGCGGCACAAAATGTGGAGGACCGTCCATGTACAACGCCAAAGAAATATACGGCGACAAACTGCGATTCGTATTCCTCTCCGCGGTGTAGCTCTGATAAAACTCGCACAACGCCGTGCGCGCGGCCTCGGCTTCTTCAGATTCCTGCAGAATCCTCTGCACCTCCGCCCGCACGTTGCTTCGCGTAACGTCCGAGATAGTCAGGTCCTGGTCATACCCACAGGAGTTGAGCGCCGTCAGCACGGAAAAAAGCGTCTCGCTGCTATCGAGCTGGATCGGAGTGGAACGCTCCTGTCCAATGCAGCTAGACCCCATCAGCCCCAACAGGGCCGCCAACCATAGGCCTCGTAATCGTAAACTCAGGAAAAACCTCCACGGATTCAGTGACGTGCCGGGCGGAAACACTCTCAAGTGTAAGGAAGTCGGTGCAGAGGGTCAAACCGGCGGTGGGGTGATGTAAGTGCTCTAAGATAATGTCACCCCATAACTGCAACGAGACTCTGTCACCCTCCAAGGATGGTGACGATGAGTCAGAAAGAGTTCCAGCGAGTGAAAGTGATTGAGAATGCAGCGGTCTGGCGGTTTCTTCCCCAGGCTTTTCACCGTCACCGCTACCTTGGGATCTCGGGCCCGATACGAAGAATTCTTGCTCCCACGCCGATCAGCGAGAGGCCCGATTTACCACCTGAACGCCGACGCAACGGTTGCGGCGCTGGTGATGGTGGCCATTCTTAAGGAATGTACTGTATCCAACAAAGCGAACCCTTAGGGTAGGGTGAGTCCGTGGCCGTGGACAAAAAAACAGTGCTCGTAGTTTCGCGCCATCCCGAGCTGGCAGACGTGCGCAAACATGTGCTAGAGCAGGCGGGTTTTGAAGCGGTGTCCATTAGTGAACCAGAACGGATCGAAGAAGCGTGCCGAAACCACAAAATAAGCTTGGTCGCTTTTAACATAAGTGCGTACGAATGTGTACTCAACAAAGGAATCAGCAAACGCCGTGCCATTCTTTCGGAAGCTGGAGTTTGAGTGAGATAGGCAGTTTGGGGCGAGCCGGGAGTGAATTTGGAGCCAGTAAAAAGGAAATTCTGCTGTACAGCCAAACCTGTAGTGCGATACACACTTTGCCGTATCGGATTCGCAGTCGAAGACACATCTGCATCTGCTAATCTCTTGCCAATGTCAACGTTCGTCCTTGTACACGGCGCATGGCAGTCAACCGGTACCTGGGACCTGTTAGCCCCTTTTCTGCAAAGCCACGGCCACCGGGTGGTTACCCCAGTCCTCAGTGGGCTTGGGACGGATCAACATCGTCTCTCTTCTGCCACCACGCTGCGTCCACGCTGCGTCTATACTGTTCGCCCCACAGCTGCCAGCCATCTCCGACATCAACCAGTTCCACTCCTACCCGAATCATATTTCCGCGCTGAAGCGCTCTGCCCGTAACGACCGAACTCACTCCTAGTTCTTTACCGATACTGACTGCATCTCCAATTCGCCCTTTGTAGTGAAACACAGTGCTTCGCGCCATTACTTTAAGACCCTGTTTGCGAGAGAGGCTGGAGATGATAACTTCCGTGATCCCGTCGCTGAGGTATTCGAGATCCGGCTGCGCGCCGACATTTTCGAACGGCAATACCGCTACCGAGATTGACTTGTTTTCAACAAGACTGCTCGAAGATGCCGCCCCGTATGCGTGTGCACGCGCCGATTCGATCATCCGCTTCATACGTTTCAGGTCGGCTCTAAGCTCTGCAGCGGACTGGCAGCGAACGCCACAATCTTTCTCCAGCGTCTTGTGGATGGCCTCTTGCAACTGCAGTGGTACGTCAGGATTAATGCGGCTGGGCGGCACGGGTGCGTGTTCGAGAATGGCGTTGAAGATCATGGCCGAAGTGTCCCCTCGGAACGGCAACTTTCCCGTGCACATCTCATACAGCACCGCTCCGCAAGAGAACAGATCGGAACGTGGATCCAACTCTCTTCCCTTAACCTGCTCGGGTGACATGTACGCGACCGTACCGAGCGTCGTTCCGGGACTAGTAAGATGTTCCTCCAAGTCGATGGTCTCAGCCGTTGCTGCTCCACCTCCGACGGTCGGCGCAAGGACCTTCGCCAGCCCGAAGTCGAGCATCTTCGCTTGACCTCGATTCGTGACGAAGATGTTCGCCGGCTTGACGTCGCGGTGGACGATCCCTTTCAAGTGCGCGGCGTCGAGCGCGTCGGCGATCTGGATGCCAAGATCGAGCACGGTTTCAATTTCCAGTGGCTTTCCGGCGATCCAATGCCGGAGCGTCTGCCCCTCAAGCAGTTCCATGGCGATGAAGCTTCGTCCATCCGCTTCGTCAATCTCATGGATCGTGCAGATGTTTGGGTGATTCAGTGAAGACGCAGCCTTGGCCTCCCGCCGGAAACGGCTGAGAGCTTGACCATCATGGGAAGTTCGTCGGGAAGGAACTTCAGAGCGACGTGGCGACCGAGTTTCAGGTCTTCCGCCTCGTAGACCAGGCCCATGCCCCCGCCCCCGATCTTGCGGAGGATGCGGTAGTGGGAAATCGTCCGCCCCACGGGTTGGGAGAGTGTGGACACTGGGTAGCCATGTTAGGGGTGGGATGAGGGAAAGGTCAATGAAGGCCGTGCAGCTGGTGAGGCTAAAGGGATGGTTGGCGAAACGTCCTGGGACTGTCATCAGCCCAACGAACCGCTGGTCCTCGACAAAGGCCGCATTAAGGTGGAAGGTCTTACTCGCTAAGCTAAGTAATCGTCAAGTCGAGGGCGCTGCTTGTCCCACCGCTGGTACAGCCCAAATTGCCCGAGTTGCCGCTCGGAGTATTGACTGTCACGCTGGCTGTTCCGGGAGCGGAGATCAAGGTGGTAGTGATGGTGACCTGTAACTGCTGACTGCTCATGACCTGAGTGCTTAGCGTGGTGTCGTTGATGACCACGACAGATGACGAAACAAAGTTGCTACCGGTCACCGTGAGCAGAAAGCCCTGTTGCACTTGAGCGAACGTAATCGTGCTGGCGGAAAGAGACCCAATAACCGGCGCTGGCCGAGCACTTCCGCACAAGGGATTGAGTCCGTTGCAGCCCTGAAAGACCAGCAGGGCCAGCAGAAGCATGCTGAAAGGTCGCAAGAAAGCGCTTATGGCTTTTCTCGTGGTTATATACATATATCTCATCCTATGTCCTGTTGCCAGACAGCGCCATCCCATCGAATGCTCATCGGGCCAACAACCAATGCCCCGTGCTTTCGATGGACGCGCGGCCACCCGCGCGTGGCCGACGCAAAAGGAAATAGTGGTCTCGATCTAGCAGTGTTCTACTGGCCGTATCCCGAAGACTCTGCTTAAGGGTCCAAAGGAGGTTGCATAGCAGCAGGAGTCTGCGTCCATCCCGCAGGCTGTTTTCCGATGCAACCGTTTCGACACGCGCCAATGCCACGACCGTTTTCAGTTCCGGCGGCGTTCGGGAGTGGCAAGAACCGGTGTCTTGGCGCGATCTTTATCTCGCGGTTCGCCACGCGTTCTCGGGGGTTCGGCGGCGTTTCTGGCGCGAGCGTTTGGTTCTTTGGTGCCAGGAACCGGGATCACACCGTCGTCATCATGAAGGAGAACATTCAGAAGAGAACTGTGGACGCGAAGATTGTCGCCAACGTCATAGTTGATAAATCCCAGCTTCCGGAATCGGTTCATGAAAAAGCTGACACGGGAACGTGTGGTGCCGACCATCTCCGCCAGCGTCTCCTGACTCAATCTCGGAACTGACATTTCCGAAACACCTTCTTTGCCGAACTGCGCCATTAAGAGAAGCACTCGTGCCAGTCGCTTTTCGCTGGAGTTGAAGAGTTGGTCGACCAGGTCGTCCTGATAGCGAATATTTCGCTTCAGCAGGCATCTGAGAAACAGTGCCGACAGCTTCGGCTCCAGACCTAAAGCACTCATCATGGCTTTCCTGTCGACGTGTAGAAGGACGCAATCCGTCATGGCCACTGCCGACGACATGCGAAGAAGCTGACCGGCGAGACCGCCCTCTCCAAAGAAATCGCCATCACTCAAGATTCCGAGAGTCGCTTCTTTCCCCGCTTCCGACACAACCGTGAGTTGTACTTTCCCCTTCTGAATAAAAAACAGGCCATCCGTGGAATCGCCCTGAGAAAAGATCGTGTCCCTTTTTTCGAATGACAACATATCCCTTCCCTTTCCAATGGTCGAAAGAAAGGTGTGGGGATTGAAATCGAGCTTTTTCTTGGTTGTAGTCATTCGCCGCTATCCGAGGTGCCAGGTAAAGGTGCTGGGGATTCTAGTGTGATTGTTCAGGAAACGATAAGTCGTGTCTGATCAATAATGATCACCCACTACCGGCCTGGTGTAATTCGCAATAAGCTTGGACCGTGAGCGCGCTTACACTTGCCGGTCATCTTGCATCCAAGCATAGGTTTCGAGGAGAGATCAATATGGATGAGAACGTTGTGCGGGAGATGCTCCATGAGCTATTCACCTCGCTTGAGGCTTTGGAGACGCAGAGTTCAGCCATCACGCAGTTGCTGAAAGGCAAAGGCATAACCAATGAGGAAGAGCTCGCTCCGTATCTGGAGCGAGCGGGAAATGCGAGTAACGTTCGATGGCTCGCCGCCCGGGTGAGGATGGATCATCTGCTTTCTTCCGCGATGAAGGGGGCTGAGCAGGAGGCCAAGAAGGAGCCTCCCAAGGCCGCGGAAAATAGCCAAGAAGCGAACGCAGCCGACGACCGATCAGACGCGAAGCAAAACAAGAAAGAACCCGAAGGTACGGAGCAGGCTGCGGCCAGCAAAGCTCAGGAGGAAAAAGGCGGTGGCACTGCTGAGAAAAATCAGAATCAAGAAGGCCAAGAGAATAGCGATCACAAGAACGCCGCTTGATTAACCGGAGAACGATTCTTCAGTCCGCGGGCATGGGCGCCGGACTGGGCAGCGCGGGGCGAGCTTTCGCGGCGACAGGAGTCTCTGCCGGCGTTTCCAGCCACTTGCGAACTTCAGGTAGCGCGTGCCGCATCGCTACTTCACCGGCGCGAATCAGTTCGCCGGCACGTTTGAAATCGTCATAGCCGAAGCCGGCCACATCGGGTTCGACCACCAGATCGGCAGCGCCGCGCCAAAGATGGCCCATCATGTCTTGCGCGATGGCGAAGGATTGCCCGATGACGTCAAAAAGATTCCGCGGCGCGCTATCTTTGGACCACTGCCCTTTCAAGTGCACAGCCAGCACACGCTCCGCGCCCATGTCGCGCAGCGGATGCGTGGGCACGGGATAAGAGAGCATGCCATCGACCAGCCACCGTCCGCGAATATTTACCGGCAAAAACATTCCCGGATACGCGCAACTGGCGCGCACCGGATCGATGATTGAACCAGAATGAAAAACCACGCCTTTGCCGGTATTGAAGTCGGTTGCAGTCACGCCCAGAGGGATGCGCAAGTCTTCGAAAGTCTTCACCTTCAAAACGCGTGTGAGGAACGACACCATACGGTCGTTCGAGGCAAAACCGTAGCGGGAAACGGTCCAGCGCGCGAAGGTAGTGAAGCGGCAGGAGTGCGCAACTTTTTCGAGTTCTTCGAGCGAGAGGCCGCTGCAGTACACGGCCCCAATCAGGGCGCCGACGCTAGTGCCGGCAACGATGCGGACCGGGATCCGTTCCTCTTCGAGGACTTTCAGCACTCCGATGTGGGCCATGCCGCGGGCAAACCCGCCGCCGAGAGCAAGACCTATGGCAGGTATTGGCAGCCCAGGCGCGGCAGCCTTACGTGAGAGTTCGCGGCCGAGGGCCTGCACGGATCGAACGATCTTTTCAAAACCCTTCACCGCCACCCCTCTGCCCGGCGTACCAGGCATTTACGGGCTCAACTCGCACTTCAACTTCCTCTGTTTAAGATGCCACAAACGCGTATTAAGCTGCAGAGCCCGATCGTGCCATCTCCCATTACTTAAGGCAGGAGGAGACTGTATTACCTTTAGCGGATGTGAAGAGGGGGAGCGCAAGCGAAGTCGTGACTAACCCACGTGTCTCTGCTAAGTTACAGGCAATGGTACGAGAGATATCGGCGGGAGGCGTGGTAATCCGGAGGCGGAACGGAGCTTGGTGGATGGCCGCCATCGAGCCGCCCGGCGATGCCGACCGGGACGCCACGGACCAGACAAACGTTATCCTGCGGAGGCCTAAGGCGATTCTGGCCCTGCCGAAGGGGCTGGTGGATCCGGG
>Ga0209732_1000019_pt1 | contig 13795 bp, 10 predicted proteins | sample JacPinW_OM1H0_O1_FD_187955 | JGI IMG/M metagenome (GOLD analysis project Ga0209732, IMG submission 187955) | Forest soil microbial communities from Algoma, Ontario, Canada - Jack Pine, Ontario site 1_JW_OM1H0_O1 (SPAdes) (version 2) | ecosystem: Environmental > Terrestrial > Soil > Boreal...
TATCTTTATTTATTATTTATAACATAATAATAAAATTAAATTTATATATAGAAGAAATATATATTTATCCATTATTTATAGGTTTTGTATTAAGTATATATCTAATAGGTTATTATTCAGATAAAGATATAAACTTAAATTATAATACAAATAATAAATCATTAATATTTTATTTATTAATTATAATATTAATACCTTTTTATTATTTATATTTACCTTTTTGTATTAGTAAAATATTAAATAATGAGGAATTCATTAAAAAATATTTAGATATTATTAATAAAGGTAATTATATGAGTGATAATAGTAATAGTAATATTAGAAATAATAATATACAAAATAATAGAAATGTACAAATTAGAGATAATATATTATCTAATGAATTAGATAATATGAATGAACAAATTAATCAAAATGAACAAGTGAATAATTTACCTAATTTAGAAATAGAAAATAAAAATCGTAATTCACAAAGTAATATGAATCATCAAATTATTAATTCTGATTTAAATAATAGTAATAATAGTAGTAGTAATAGATCTATAAATTTAATCACTGGTGGTATTATTAGTAATACATTAAATAATGTTAATATAAATAAACAATTAAATAATAATGTTCAACTATTTAATAAATATCAAAATTTAAATTATTTAGAAAATGTATTAAATTATGATAAAGCTAAATTAAATGGTACAATATATAATAATTGGTATTATTTAGATAAAATATTAGAACAAAAAGAACCTAATAATAGAATATTTAAAATTAATAATTATGTTGATCCTAAATTAAAGAAAAATAATGTAAGTTTTGATTTAAATAATGATGACTTAAATTCAATAAAATTAATAGCTAATTTAGATATTGATATAACATTAAATGAGCAACAATCTAATTTTACAAATAATGTATTATTTATAGATGAATTAAATAATAATATTTGTAATACAATGGATAGAGATGTATTATTTAATGATATAGATAATATTTGTATAGATGAACTTAAACAAAATATAGATAATAATTTAAATTATAATCAAATAATTAATCCATTATTTGATAATAATTCATTATTATTAGATTTAAATAAGGAAAATAAATTAAATTTATGTACTGATTTTATTAGTATTAAAGATTTATTTATACAAAATAGTTCTAAGTTAGATACATTTAACTTAGAATTATCTATTCAAATATATAATACTATAATGTGTAATATTTATAAATTATCATTTTGGGAAAATTATGAATCACTAAAAAATTTATTAATTATGAATCTAATTAATAATGCAGACTTTATTTTTTTTAATACTTATTTGATAAATGAAAGTATATATCAAAATATACATAACAAAGAAATATTTAAAAATATAATTGATTTATATATTAAATTAGAATCATTTGAAAAAGAATTTAGTAATAAATTTATATATTTAAATGGTCAATATTCATTAAGATTAATAGATACTAAATTAAATAATTTTATAGATTACTTAAATTTTAAAGCTTATTATTGGGAAGGTTTAGTACATAATTTAGAAGATAAATTATATTATTTACATAATAATTCTAATGAAATGAATAATTATAGATATAATATAATGAATCAACTATATAATAGTTTAATTAAAACTTATAAAGGTGTTATAATTATAAATGATACTAATAACATAATACCTTTAAATAGAAAAAATTTATTTATTAATTTAATGAATAATATGAATTCTAAATATAGAATTAATTTTAATAATCAAACTAATAATACATTTTATTATCTAGATAAATTAGAAGCATTTATATTTAAATATAATAATAATAGTAATTGAATAGATTGTGATAGTAAAGTGACATTAAGTCATTATATTAATGATATATATGATAACTTAATAATTAAAATAGAAAGATTTATAGATGATTTTAATTTATTAAATAAATTAAATATAAATAAATCTCATTTTGATTTAATTAAAGATATTATATCTATATCTGATATGAATATAGATAATGATTATACAAATAGACTTAATAAAATAAATAATAATATACATAAATATAAATTAATGGATAGAGCATTTAAATTAGACATACCTAATTTAAATAAATCATTAATACAAAATCAAAATGATTTAAAATTAATTCCTAAACATTCTATTTCACAAATTAATAATATAGAATTTCCTATTAATGAAATAGAACTTAAAAATAAAGTTAATGAATTAGCTTTATTAAGAAAATCAATAAATGAATTTAATGATATAGATAATAAAAATAAGTTATTTATTAATTAAGCTAATCAATAATTTATTAATTTTCCTATTAATGATAAATTTAATAACTTATTTAATATATAATAATTAACCCCTCTAAATATAACTAATTTAAATTAATTAATTTAAAGGCTATATTAATTTAAAAGAGAATAGTAATCTTATTAATTAAGATATTTAGCGTGACTATAAAAATTATAATATATTTTTAATAATTAAAATTTTATAGTACAAATTAAGGTAAATTTTAAAAATATTAAAACAAAATGTATAACTTCTTATTATATGATATTTTATATAATAGTAATCCTGTAGAATCATTAATCTTATCTATTCACTATTTACAAATTATTAGTTTAGACTAATTTTATTATTAATAGTAAATTTATTCTTTAAATATATATTTAATAATAAATTTGAATTTAAATTTATAGATAATTTTGTTAAACAACCTTATAATACTCGATTGAAAATGATATTACATTATATAATTAATATTTGGAGTAAATCAAGTACTATAAATATAATTTTAATAATAGTATTATTATTAATAACTACTACTGCTTCTATTTATTATATGGGAATTTTAATAAATAATTTCGAGGATTTCATTAATTTGTATTTAAAATATATTAATAAGTAATTTATTATTATTAAATTAAATTAAATTAATTCAATAATAAAAGTATACCTATATTACTTAATAGATTATTTTAAGGTTTTTATAATAATAAATTTAACCCCTTTATAAATTTTCTTTATAAATTTTATTATATTATTATAAATATCAATTATAATAAATTTATATAAATTTATTTATATTATAAAAGAGTAATAATTAAATATTCAATTATTAATTATATTAAATTATTTATAATTGAAGGGTTATATATAATAATTATATTAATAATTAATAATGGTAGATGACAAACTGGTTCGTCGCTCCCTTTGGGTGGGAGAAATTAGCGTGTTCGAGTCGCGCCTACCATATATATAATAGAAAATAATTATATATATTACTATTAATTTAATTATATATAAAAATAATACTATAAAATATAATTAAATTAATAACTTATTAATTTATTTTTATTAAGGTGTCATGGCAGAATGGTTAATGCGAGGTACTGTTAATACTTTCTTCAGAGGTTCGATTCCTCTTGATGCCTATAAAAAATAATATAATCGAATATTATTATTTAAATAAAGATATTAACTAATCTTTAATTTATATATTTTCAATTATAAATTATCATTTATAATTATTATTGTTACAGTGTTAAATAAGTCCCTTTTAATTTTACAATTTTACAAATAAAATAATTAAAATATTAAAATTTAAAATACTTAATAATTAAATAAAAATTAATTAAATAATTATATATTTAATATAATTATTATTAAAATAGTTAGTTATATTACTTTAGTATAACATTAAAATTTTAATTTTATCTGATATTAAATCAGAATCTGTTAAATTTGACAGTGTAAGAAATTAAATAATCTAGATTATTTAATTTCTTAATTATAAAAATAAAATAAATATATAAACTATGACTTTTTCTACTTTTTCACTTTTTATTACCAATTTAATTGTAGGTTTTTTATTTCACTTATTACTTTTTTATTTAATTTTATTAGGTTTATTTGGTTCATATTTAAAAGAAATTTTAATTAAAAAAATTAATATAAATGATTTTTCTTGGTTTAATAAACTTTTAAATAAAATTTTTATATTATATCTCTTTTTTTTATTATTTTCTTATGATATTTATTTAGATACAAATAATTTATTAATTAAAGTTAATTTAGATGGAACAATTATTAAAGTTAGTGGAGATTTTATAGATAAAATCTTTACTAACTTTGGAGCAGTCTCAGCATTTGTAGTTGGAAGTAGATTAGCTGCAGCTTTTGTAGCTAAAAGTAATTTGAGTGTATTAGGAAAAATAGGAACAACAGTTGGAGCTGGAGTAAGTAGTAGTGGAAGTTTTCAAATTGTAAATATTGGAACTGATATTCTTAAAGCTAAATTTAAATCAGAAATGATAGATAATACTTATAATGTACATATAAATGATGTAAAATTAATAAATGAAATACCTTTAAATAAAACAGATGAAATTCTACAGTCTACTTTAAATTTAAATAAATTTAATAAAATAGATCTTACTAAATATGATAACATTTTAATGAAATCGTCGACTGAAGAAGGAAAATCAATTATAATAGAAATGATAGAAAAAAGCAAAAATAGTAATTTAAAAGAAATTTTTTCTAATTATAATCATTATATAGATCAAAATATAATAGATTTTGATGTTTTTATTAATTCACCTTTAGAAAAAAATGATGGATTAAACTCTGAATTACTTAATCAAATTATAACTATATTAAGTTATAATTTAAGAATTAATCTTTTTATAGTATATTTAATTTGTATGTTAATTATTATTTTTACAGTAAAATTTGTAATAAATACAGATAAATTTTTAGATTTAATTAAAAGACTACCTTTAGGTAAATATATTTATTATATAATAAGTAAATTAATAAATATATGGAAAAATAGTACTATAGTATGAATTTATTTTATATTATTTCTTTTACTTATATTTAGTAGTGTATCTAGTTTTGGTATTTATGCTTGTTTAATTGGTTTAAGTTAGAACTTTTTAATTTTATTTTATACTATATAATTTATTATAATAAAAATTTTTTATTGTAGTAATAAGAATAATAATAATAAACATTAACTACATCTTCATCTATGAGTAATATAATATAATATAATAATATTAACCCTATTATATTATTCATTTTAATCATCTTATTTACCTTATTCAATACATATAAATAAATTTATAATTATATATAATGATATTTAATTATTTTTAATTAATATAAAAAAAAATAATTAAATACAAAATATACCCTTATAATAATTTAATTTATTTGTAATTTTATTAATATAAATTATACCCCTATAATAATTTAATTATATTGTAATTTTATTAATATAACTTTTATATTATTATAATTATTAGGATAAGGATAAATTAAATTATTTAATATAATTATAATAAAATTCACAATATAAATTATAATATAATATTATAATTTATAATTTAAAAGAGATAATTATTATTTATTATTTATTATTTATTATTTATTATTTATTATTATAATAGTATAAACGAACATGTTGAAATTGGTAAACAAACTCTTCTTAAGCAGGAGTGGAAGTAATTCCTTAAGAGTTCGAGTCTCTTTGTTCGTAATCATGTTCCAAAGATAGTGTATACAATTTAAACTTTAATTTACTCCCTTTAAATTTAAATTAAATAATTTAATAATAACCTATAAATTATTTAATATATTATTAATATTAATAATACTATTAATATTATTCTTTTTTTATATTATACTTCAATTATATTATAAAAAGAAAAAGTTTAAATGGTATAATATAATTAATAAAATTAAAACTAAAGCGAGATAGTGTAAAGGTAGCACAACAGTCTCATGATCTGTTAGATTAGGTTCAATTCCTTATTTCGCTATTAAGAAATAAAATAATATATAATATATACATATAATATATATGTTTATATAAATAATATATATGTTTATTAATAAATAATATATTATAAATACAAAATATTTATCTTTTTAAATAAATATTTATTATTAATAAGAATAGTAAGATTAAAAGTATAAAGAGAATGAAATTAAGTTAATAAAGGTCTTTTAGTATAATGGTCGTACAGCTACCCTTCACGTAGCTAGTATCAGTTCAATTCTGATAAGGACTATTAATAATAAAAATATTATATATTTAATGATTTAAATTATATTTTTAGTTAATTAATTAATATTGAATAACTAAATGTGTAATTTTTAATAGTATATGTAATTTTTAATAGTATATATAATTTTTAATAGTATGTGTAATTTTTAATAGTATGTGTAATAATTATATATTTTGGAATAGTTTACATAGGAAAGTTAAGACGATTGCTAATTGTTCGGGGAAACCCTTAGGTGTTCGACTCACCTCTATTCCGTATAAAACAATAACAAATTTAATATAGTTTAATATAATATTAAATTAAAATATTAGTTTTACTTTTTAATAGCTAACATATTGAATTTAAGGTAATACAATTAAATATGAATTGGCTCTATTCTACTAATGCAAAAGAGATAGGTACACTATACTTAATATTCTCTGTTTTTGCTGGTATGATTGGGACTGCTTTTTCAGTTTTAATTAGATTAGAATTAGCTTCTCCAGGAGTACAATTTTTACAAGGAGATCATCAATTATTTAATGTAATTATATCAGCTCACGCTTTTATAATGATATTCTTTATGGTAATGCCTGGTCTGGTAGGTGGTTTTGGTAATTATTTATTACCAGTACAAATAGGAGCACCTGATTATTTAAATAATTTAAATAAACAAATGATTTTTTCTTATTTTATAAATAAAAAAGATAACATATTTAATTTAAAATCTGAAATAGAAATATCTTCTATTAATAAAAATACTTCAATTCATAAATTTATAGGTCCTTATTTAGCTGGTTTAATTGAGGGTGATGGTCATATTATTTTATCCAAAATTTATAATAATAAAATGACTTATCCTTATATAGCTATAACTTTTATAAAAAAGATTTACCTTTAATTAATAAATTAAAAGAATTATATGGAGGTAAATTAAGATTTAAACAAAAAGAAAATGCTATAGTTTGAATAGTAAACATTCATAAAGAATTAGTAAATTTAATTTATTTAATAAATGGTCATTTAAGAACTCCCAAAATAAATAAATTTAATGATTTAATTAAATGAATAAATGATAAATATTTTTATAATATTCCAATTTATTCTCCAGATATTAGTGACTTAAATAATAATGGTTGGTTAGCTGGTTTTATAGATGCAAATGGAGGATTTAAAATTCGATATACTGAAAAACAAATAAATGAAAAAACTAATAAAGTGACCAAAGAAAGAATAGAAGTACGATTTGCTTTAGAACAAAGACAAAGTATAGATTTACCTATAAATAATTTATATAAACCTATAATGTTACAAATACAATCTTTCTTCCACCTTACTTCTGATTTAAGAACATCTAAACATAATATAGATAAAATTTATTGGATAATAGAAGTAACTAGTTTAAGTAAATTAAATAATCTTATTTTATATTTAAATAATTATCCTTTATTAACTGCTAAACGAAATGATTATAATGATTGGTTAAAGGTATATTTTTTAATAGAAAATAAAAAACATTTAATTAAAGAAGACAAACTATTTATTAAACAGATAAAATTAAATATGAATAAACAACGAAAATTATTTAACTGGGATCATTTAGTTTATTTAAATAAAATACAATAGTCCTTATTATAGTAATCCTATAATTAGAATCGGGTAAAATGCAAGAAAATCTTTAACTTAATAATATAGCATAGGCTTTTCATAGGCATAGCGAAGCATAATAAGATTATTTATAAGATAATTTGCAGCGAAGTTTAATTCAGCATATTAAAATCTATTATTTAATATAAATAAGATAAGGATTAAGAACGTTCAACGACTAGAAAGTGAGTCATGCTAACAATAATCTTTCCACGAAAACCCGACAATAATATAAATTTATATTATTGATGACATAGTCTGAACCATTAAGTGATTAATGGAAATAAAGGATAAAGAGCCTTTATGATAACACAATTGATGGCCTTTCCTCGATTAAATAATATTTCCTTTTGGTTATTACCGCCTTCATTAATTTTACTTCTACTTAGTTCCTTAGTAGAAAATGGTGCTGGTACAGGATGGACAGTGTATCCACCTTTAGCTAGCATTCAAGCACATTCAGGTGGAAGTGTAGATTTAGCTATATTTAGTTTACATCTTGCAGGGGTATCTTCATTATTAGGTGCAATAAATTTTATTACTACTGTATTAAATATGAGAACTAATGGAATGAATTTACATAAATTACCTTTATTTGTATGGGCAATATTTGTAACTGCAGTATTATTATTACTAGCACTACCAGTATTAGCCGGTAGATTAAATATTGTGCCGGCTCTAAATCTGGCTATATGCTGGAAACACTTTCTAATAGAAAATATTGTATTAGAAAGTCAATCAGCAGGAAACTTAAATTGTTTGAATAATTTAGGGATCCTCAGAGAATACACGCCAGAAATAATCTGTTGTAATAGTATATTATTAAGTAATAATACTTCTAATAATAATAACTTTATAAATTACTTAACTGGTTTAATTGAAGGTGATGGAACAATAATTGTTCCAAAATTTGAAAGATCTTCTAAAGGTAAACTTAACTACCCTTCTATTCAAATAGTATTTCATTTGAAAGATTTACCTTTAGCTTTACTAATACAAAAAATTTTAGGATACGGTTCTTTAATAAGAAAAAAAGGAAAAAATGCTTATATTCTTTATATTAATGATAAAAAAGGAATTTTAAATTTAACTTCTTTATTAAATGGTAATATGAGAACACCTAAAATTTATTCTCTATTTAAATTAATAGATTGGCTTAATTCTAAAGATATAAATTTAAATTTAAGTAAATTACCTTTGAATACTTTACCTTTATTTAAAGATGCATGATTATCTGGATTAATTGAATCTGATGGTCATTTTAGTGTTAGAACTACTATGACAGGAAAATATCCAAAAATAGAATGTAAATTTGAATTAATTCAAAGACAAAAAGATCATTTAAATAATAGTAATGAAGAATTTTTAAATAATATAGGTCAATTTTTAAAAGTTTTTATTAAAAATATTAGAGAAAATACTTCTCATCCTCAATATAGACTTAGAACATGTAATTTAGAAAGTAATTTAATATTAGTTAATTATTTAAATGAATTTCCTTTATTTGGTTCTAAATTTTTAGATTACAATAATTGGAAAGAAGTTCTTAATCTATTTATAAATAGATTTACTTATAGTGATGAAAATATTTATAAAGTATTAGACCTTAAAAAAGAGATGAATTTAAGAAGAACAAATTTTACTTGGTCTCATTTAAACAACTTTTACAACTTAGATTATTAAGATATATTCCCAACTTCTATGAGAATAGAAGAGTATATACTCTAAATATAATTATTTATATTTTTAAGAATACAAGAATAGACTCGCTATACTGATACTGTAGCTATATTGACTTAGTATTCATGAGACGTAGTCTCGTATATCAAGATTTTAGGCAATTACAATGTTATTAACAGATAGAAATTTTAATACTAGTTTCTATGATCCAGCTGGAGGTGGGGATCCTATTTTGTATCAACATCTTTTCTGGTTTTTTGGTCAATTATGGCCCTTTAAATTTAATTTAATGCAACAAACTATAAGCGAGAACTTCATAACTAATTTATCAGATACTTTAAGTGTAAGTTGTATATTATGCACCTCTAAAGTAAAAAGTCTTTTAAATGTGAATAACCCGCAAGTAACCAAAGCGTTTAACTCGTGAGTAGGAACTTCAGAGGCCATACGTTTGTTAAATATAGATACTAAATTTAGTTCTAATAAAAAGGAATATATAAAATGGAAAGAATGGCTAGCTGGTCTAATAGATGGAGATGGAAGTTTTTTATTAACTAAAAAAGGTTATGCTAGTTTAGAAATTACAATGGATATTAGAGATGAGCATGCTTTAAAAATTATTAAAAATGTTTATGGGGGATCTATAAAATTAAGATCTGGTGCTAATGCATTAAGATATAGATTACACCATAAATCTGGTTTATTAAATTTAATTAATGATGTAAATGGACAAATTAGAAATTCTCATAGATTAGTTCAATTAAATAAAATATGTCATAAATATGAATTAAGTTTAATTTATCCAGAAAAACTATATTATGATAGCGGTTGATTATCAGGATTTTTTGATGCCGATGGTACAGTAACTATTAATAAAACGAATACACAATTATCTATTAGTGCTTCTCAAAAAACATCTGAATTATTACAACCTTTAATTGAATTATATGGTGGGAATATTTATATTGATAGAGGTAGCTCACAATCATTCAAATGGTATATAACTAAACGAGAGGATATCGTTAATATAGTTGAATATTTTAAAATTCATCCTTCAAGATCAGCTAAAAATAAAAGACTCCATTTAATTTTAAAGTATTATGAACTTAAAGATCTTAAAGCTCATAAAGCTTTACCTGGTACTTTTTTAGACAAAAGTTGGCAATATTTTTACAAAAAATGGTTAAAATATGAAGATCTAAATTAAGATATCTATTTTTAAAGATATGGTCCAAGCATTTTTTTAATGTATGCATCCAGAAGTTTATATTTTAATTATACCAGGTTTTGGTATAGTTAGTCATATAGTTTCAACATTTTCAGGTAAACCTGTATTTGGTTATTTACAAAATAGCTCTTTAATAAAGTTAACTTTATTAACGCAACAAACTATAAGCAGGGAAGTCAAAGAATTTATACAATTCATATTACTAAATACTCTCATTATATGAAATAAATTTTCATCAGTAAAAATTTTAGTAATGTATGATAATCCGCAGATAACCAAAGCACAAAGTGAAAACTTTAAACTTGGAATAAAAGAATTTAACAAGTTAAGCATGTTAGTAGGAATCTCAGAGGCCATATGTTTGTTGTCAACTTTTTTAATAAGTATTTTTTATTTATTTAAATACTCTTTAATAAATCTTATATATTTATGTAAAGAATTAATAAACAATGTAATATATAATGATGAAATAGATACACAAATTAATAATGAAAAATTAAAATTACCTACAAAAGATAAAGATGAAAGATTTTATGAGTGATTAGCAGGATTTATTGACGGAGATGGTTGTTTTTTATTATCAAAAAAAGGATATGCAAGTTTAGAAATAGTGACACAATTAAGAGATAAAAAATGTTTATATTTAATAAAACAAAAATTTGGTGGATCTGTAAAACTTTATAGTGGTGATAATTATTTAAGATTTAGATTACATCATAAAGATGGTTTATTAAATTTAATTGATAAAGTTAACGGTCTATTACAAAATCCTATAAGAATTATTCAATTAGGAAAAATTTGTTTAAAATATAATATAGAATTGAAAGATCCTAAACCATTAACTTATTTTAATGGTTGGTTATCTGGATTTTTTGATACTGACGGTAGTATATACTTAAATGAGTCTTCTGGACAAATATTTATAACTGCAAGTCAAAAAAATAGATTTATTTTAGAAGCTTTAGTAGAATTATACGGAGGTACTATTATTCCAATGATAAAACAAGGAGCATTTAAGTGAACTTGTTATAAAAAAAAAGAAGTTTTATCTTTAACTTTAAACTATTTTAAAATTAATCCTTGCAGATCTAAAAAAATGATTAGAATTAACATGGTTGATAAATTTTATGAACTTAGAAAACTTCACGCATTTAATGCTTCAACTAATTCAGTATTAGGTAAAGTATGAAAACATTATTTAATAAAATGAAATAGTATAGTATCTTTATAAAGAGTTTAAGTTGACAAAGAGATGGTCCAAATTGATAATAATAAAAATTATCATAAGTATTTAGGTATGGTTTATGCTATGTTCTCAATTGGTATACTAGGTTTCTTAGTATGGAGTCACCACATGTTTAGTGTAGGTCTTGATGTAGATACTCTTGTGTCTAAAATAATGGTAACATTACTTATTAGTATAGGGCTGTATGCTGGAAAATTCGATTATTTTCTTGGTCCACTCAGTTGTAATACTGTTAGGAAAAATCCAAATTGAAAACGAACAATCAGCAGGTAATTCTGATATTTCTGATGAAATCAATAATTTAATTCAAGGAAATGATCAAATTTCTGATCATTTAATAAAACATAATAAACCTGAAACTGACGAAGAATTTGGTTATTATTTAGCTGGTTTAATAGAAGGTGATGGTTATTTCGGTGACCATAGGTTTGAAATTGCTTTTAACAAAGAAGATACCTTTTTAGCTTATTATATTAAAAAATGAATAGGTTATGGTTCAGTTTTAAATTTAAAAAATAAAAATTCTGTAAGATATGTTTTAAGACATTCTGAAGGATTAAAAAGAGTTTTAGATTTAGTGAACGGTAAATTTTTAACTGATAAAAAAATTAATCAAATATTAACTCATAAATATGACTCTAAATTTAATTTAAGTATCTTACCACCAGTTAATTTTGACTTAAATTCAAATCATTGATTAGCAGGTTTTTCTGATGCAGATGGTTCATTTGTAATCACTCTAGCGAATAGTAAATCTCATGTGACAGGTTTAAGCTTAAGATTAGAATTTAAAATAAAACAAAAAACTAGTGAATTATTAGAACTAATTAAAAAAACTTTAGGTGGAAATATTTATTATTTAGAATCTGAAGAAATATTTTATTATAATTCAACTAATTTTAAATCAGCTAAAATTATTATTGATTACTTTGATAAGTTTCATTTAAATTCTTCTAAATACATTAATTATTTAAAATGAAGAAAAGTTTATAGATTTGTTCAAAGAAAAGAACATTATACAATTAAAGGAATTGAAAAAATTAGAAAAATACAGAAAAACCTCAGAGACTAATACGCCCTACTCCAATTTATAATGGATAATAGTCAAATTAATTAAATTAAGAAAATTTAAGAAATAATTATAAAACTAAATTAACCCTTTTTTATTTTAAATTGAGTTAGATTAATTTTACTACATTAGTCAACAAGTTAATGTTAAGGCTTCAGATAAATTTCTAATTATTAGAATCAATGATGAATTATAAATTTGGTATAAATTTAACAGAATATTATTATAATAATATTACTAAATATTTTGGTTTTTGAATAAATGTTAAATATCTTAATTTAGAAATAGAAAATAAAATAATTACATCAGATACTTATACTAAATTTAGAAAAAGTTTAATGTTAAATAGAAAACAGTATATGATAAATAATTCAATATTAAATATAAAAGGAAAAGCAGAATAGGGTGTAGGATTTGTATTTTTAAATAATAAAACTGAATTATATTATCAAGAACAAGGTTTTAAAATATTAACAATTAATTCAATAAATAAAACAGAAATTAGATAAAATATAATTAAATGTTTATATAATATGAAAAATGATAAGTTTTATAATAATAATAAAGAATTTTATTATGAATCATTTAACAGTATTAATAAATTTAATATAAAATAATATAATATTAACCCTTTTAAAATAAAAATTAAAATAATTAAAAGAGGATCGATAAATAAAAAAAAAACTCTTTCTCTTATTTTTTATTCTTACACAATTAAAAAAAAAAAATAAAAAAAATTTTTTTTTTTATTTAAAATACCCTCAATATCTCATTTATAATAATTAAATAATTATTAATTGCCTAATTAAGCAGAGATAGTTATTTAAAATTAATTAAGAGCCTTAAATTTAATTTATAAAATTT
>Ga0209732_1000021_pt1 | contig 13507 bp, 22 predicted proteins | sample JacPinW_OM1H0_O1_FD_187955 | JGI IMG/M metagenome (GOLD analysis project Ga0209732, IMG submission 187955) | Forest soil microbial communities from Algoma, Ontario, Canada - Jack Pine, Ontario site 1_JW_OM1H0_O1 (SPAdes) (version 2) | ecosystem: Environmental > Terrestrial > Soil > Boreal...
AGACCCCTTCCATCAGGTCGATAATACGCTGGTAGTCGGGAAAGCTTATTATCCGGGAAGTAGGGGTGTTTACCTGTTGCCGGGGGAATTTCTGTATGCCTCTGTCGTAAGCGTTGCGGCGAATCAATACGCCATGACTGGCCAGGCGGTAGAGGTTGCCGCCGAAATGATAGGGAAAATCCTATGACAGAACCTAGCGTAACTGTAGACCTAACTCCACGGGTATTGCACAAAGGCGTCTACACTCTGTATGAAAAGCCAGACGGTACGCTACGGATTCAATACCGGAGAACAGACCGGGAGGAAGATGATTTTATGGAAATTCCCGGTGCGATTCTAAGGCTAGCCAAAGCGGCATCTGAGGGGAAACTTAACCCGCTAGAGGCCGTGAAAATGCTACGTAATCATCAGGCAACTAGTGGCTAGCAGTTACAAATACCTGGGGCCACGTGGCCCTATTACGGGCCTAGCTGATACGACGGGTAATAATACCGGCAACTGGACAGTGACATTTAACCCGGTAATTCTGTCGTTTACAGTGCCCGAAGTATTTGTGTACAAAATGGAAGTAACGGGGGCAGTAGGGTCTAGCTTTGACATATTTGTCGAAAATAAACAGTGGGACTCTAACATATTTGGTAACCAAAATTCATGGGACGACGACGGCGGCGACACCCTGAAAATAGCGGTAGGCGAAACCCTCTATTACTATTACTCAGACTTTACTAGCGACGGTACGCCACCAATCATAACCGTATTCCTCCGGTACGACCTGAATAAATGGGGGGCGAATTACAGCTAATGGGTGGTTGGACTAACCCGAACATACAGCAAGTTGTGACGCTAATATCTCTGGGTTCAATTGGCGGCACCCCCGCCGGTACAGTGACGGCTGGTAGTGGCGTCGTCGTAATGAACCTAGTAAATGTGTCTCAATTCGCGTCGTATGACATGAATGCTTACATGTTTGCTCTGTCTCCCGGTACGGCGGGGGCCGTAATTACCGGACAGATACAGCTACAATGGTTCGATAGCCCTAGCAGTGCCATCCCGATATTTGAGGAAGATTGGTATATCTGGGCTGGGCGTGCCGCCCCGGTAGCGGGGTCTAATACTCTGTCGGCCTCTGGCCCTATGCACGGGACTTTCATGTCGGTTACCGTGTTTATCCCGCCAACTGCCGCCGCGAACGCAACACTACAGTACATCAATATCTACGGTTCGGGGCGGGTAGTTCCCTATTCCGACTGGCGGCAAAACGGTGAGGCCGTAGACCCCCAGATTGAAAACCTAGTGATTCAGCCGGGGGGCGGCCTCTCATTTGAGAACATTCTGGCCTCTGTATCCAACGCCACTCTCACAGCAAACACTGTTGGGTTTGTACCTTTGGGGTTGTATGCCGGCCCCGTATGGCTACGATTTGCCGTGTCTGCCGCCCCCGCTAATGACCCCGTATTGTGCTGTGCTGCGGGGGTGGTTGGCGGACAATTCTCCGCCGGTACAGGAAACCCAGGGATTTTGGTGAACGTACCTACGGCAACTACAGAACTAGAGGAAGAACTAATCTTGCCCCGTGGTCCGTGTCTATTCATCATTAAAGCCCCGGCGGCCGCCGTAACGTGGTCGCTATTTATCGCGGCCCAACAGGCGGCATAACATGAGTCAAAACCCTCAGATAGGCGAATTGCAGCTTTTGGCGTGGCAGATAGCGGCAGAGGATTGGTCGCTTTATATCGACCAAGAGGGGCATTCGCGGTGCGGTATGTGCGACGTATCAGTATGGCGTGTGAGAGACGACCACGGCCAGGCGTACGTCTATTCACGTGACGAAATACTCGCGTTGCGGGTAGCTCATATCCGGCAATGTCACAGTGATCTAGAGGCTACCATCTACCAGGAAGCGGGTATTAGCTTATGGATATGTCCAAGAAACAAGCGGAGTTTTTCGCCACTCTTATTCTGATTTGCACGATTACCGCCGTCCTAGTCCTGGCCATCGATTATCAGATTAAGGGTGCGATACTCGAACAGTCTAATAGCCTACGACGGGATATGGAACGGTTCCTAAATGGACAAAGCCCAGCGGCAACAGGTAGTCACCGATCTAGTAATCACGCTGATAACCACGTTTCTTATCCTAGTGATTTGGTGGATAGCGGAAATGCCAGAGTGGAAACGGCAGGCCATAATGCGGCATCTAATGGCCAGGGTGACCCCACGGAAATACGAGCCACTAAACCCAGAGGAACTACTAGACGTAGCCCAATTTCGGACGAGGATTAGTGAGTGGGATCATGCCAGTAAGAGGGACAACTAGGTGGCAGCATGCCCGCGTAGAAAAGCGAGTTATTAATCGTGATGAGGGTGGCGACGGTAGCGTTACTAGCTCCGGTACTCACTACGTTATGTGCGCTTTTAACAAGTGTGATAACGACGGATTCGAGCTATACAAAATCCGGGAAAATACCGCTGCGCGTGGCTATCCACCCATCTACCTTAACTATGTTTTCTGTTCCGAAAAATGCAAAAACGCATGGTTGGAAGAATGGCGGCGAACCCGCCAGTAATTCCATAAACTTGTCCGTTAATTCTGAATCGGGTATCCTTTAGCTAGTGACGAGTGGCGTCCTAGCGGCCCCGGCCTCTATCCGCATTAATTGTGGGTATTGGTTCGGGGCCGTTGCCATTTAACGGAAAGGTTGGAAGTGGAATACCTCAGACTGGGTGTCCATATCTGGGTATCCGTATTGCTGATGGGCACGCTTTGGCGTCTCGTCCAATACCACTTGATTGCCAGCGAAAATTCATCCTGGCAGCACGTAGGCCGCGCTATGGCGCTGCAATATTAGGGAGGATTTGAATGGCGGCAGGTGCGGCAGGGGCAGGCCCAGGGCCGACGGGTGCGGCGAGTAATGCCGGGGCCGGGGCCGGAGGTATGAACCCCTTTCAGATTGCAACTAACCTCTACGCGGAAAAGAACCTACAGGGGCTTTTGACAGGCGTTGCCGCTACTGCGGCGGCCCAGCAATTCGGTGGCTCTATCAACGCGGGCCAGTATTTGCGGGGCGTTCGTCTGATGGTTCGTAACGCAAACACGCCGGCAACGCTTACGACAGTTGGTAGCCCTGCCGTGGCAATTGCCAACGCGGATGGTTCATTCGCGGTTCTACAGAACGCGGATATTACCAACGTTGACGGTTCGGAAATCCTGTATAACATGTCAGGATTCGCCCACTACCTGATGCAAAAGAACGCCAAACCGTGGCTCAAAGACCGTGCATTGGCCTACGACTACCAGCCTTTGGCCGCTGGAAACGGTGGCTCTTTTACCCTATTCATGCAGCCGGAAATCAGATTTACGGCAGGGGTATTGGCCAATACTGACACGCGTTCTCAGTACCGTCTGGATTACACGTTGTCCGCTATTGCGGCAGGTACAGAACCAACCTACAACATTACCCCGTATATGGATGCGTGGGCCCAGCCCGATGCAAACGACTTGCAGGGGACGCCAAACCAGCCCGTTCCGCCGGGAGTTAACCTACAGGTTAAGCGTAGGCACCAGATATTTACCCTTAACTCTGGGGCAGATAACACGTTGCTTTCTACTCTGACAGGCAACGCTATTCGGTGCGCACTCATGATTACCCGCAACGCATCTGGTATCAGGGTTGACGGGTTTTCAGACCCCATTTACTGGTATCTGGACAACCGTTCTCTTGGACGCCTTAACCCAGATATGGTCCGGCAATGGGGGGAAGATCAGTTCGCCCCGTACAACCTTTACGGTGGTGCTAGCCAAGCTGGTAGCGCATTCTTTGTCACCGCTAACAACGCGACAGACGGCCTCGCCGCAAACACGGGTAACTATGCAAACTCTGGGTCTAACGATCTGGGTGTTTATACGTTCCCACGGTTTATGGAACCCGGCGAATTGTACGGCCAGGGTTGGCTTTACACCGCTAACTCTACCAAACTCGCGTGGGAATCGGTGGCGCAAAACTCCGCCGTTACTGCCGAATTGGTAGTGGACGAGGTTTACCCTGTTGGCAACGTTGACCCGACGCTAGTTGACATTTAGGCGGGAGAAATGCCGAAATGGCAGAACAATTCTCTTATCCTACGTCGTCATTCGGATACTACAGGGGCACACCTTATTATCAGGGTGAGGGTGCCGGACAGGGAGGAATAGTGGCAGGGCAAGGTGTTTTCTCTGCCGGCCAGGGTAACGCATCAGCCACGGGATGGTCCCCGACCATCCTGTATCTGTTCGTTCTTTTGCTCGCAGAAATCGTCATATTCGGAATCATTGCGAGGCACGTGTGAGTCTTTCACTTAGAGAAATTCTTACCGAAATGGCACACACTGTAGGGCGTGCCCATCTGGTAGAACACATTGAAGCCCTGCCTTTGGCTGGGGCCGACGACCAAGGCGAAACAGAGGCCGAAAAGCTAGCCAAGCGTAACCCGCTATCGGCAGACGAGGCCGCGCTATATGCCAAGCTACAGGCGAGGCAACAGGCGAACGACGACGCCGTAAAGGAAGACGCGGCGACAAAGGAAACGCCTAAAGAAACTCCCGCCCCCGACGCGACAGACGCGCCAAAGGAGGACGCTAGCTAATGGGGATGCTTAAGGATAAAAGGTTCTGGGCCGGCGTCGCCGTTGGCGTGATTGTCCTCTACCTTTACCAGACGAAATTCAAGGGTATGGGCAAGGGTGGGGGCCAGTAAATGCAAGGTGCATTCGGTCAATTCTTGGTCGGAATCATCTTCCTTGCTGTCATCTTTGTACTAGTACGGCCAAATTCACAAGGTCCAACGTTGGTAACAAACGTTGCTGATGGCCTCTCGAATCTGGTCAATTCTGGTACTGGTGGCGGGGGTTGGTCCGGTACAGCAAAGGGGTAGAAATTGCCAGGATTCAGAGGCCACGGTTACGCGGGCGTAGCTGGTGCCGATCTAGAAAACGCCCCGTCTGGCACGGTTCCGTTTACGTCGCCTATCGGCCTGCCCGTAACCCGAATGGTGACGTGGCATGCGGGAGGAACCCAGCCCGGTACAGACGACGGCGTACCGGGTAAACCCGTAGCCCGTGCCTCTGGTAATCCTGCCGTATCTACGGTGTGGAAATACGGCCCCGAACCCCAGCCCTACGGCGGTAGCCAGGGCCAGGGAATCCCCCAATTCGGCCAGCCCAGGCCGCTACAACAGGGGCAAGAGGCCGACGTTAGGGCACCAGGAAACGCCCCCGTGGGCTTTAGCAATGACAAGCTAATCGCCTATGACAGACACGGGATATTCAAGGTTGGTTATGAAAACTCTGGCCGTGCATCAGGGGAGACAGACCCCCCGATGGACGGCCCCGCTAGGCCATCCCTATGGATGGTACAGAGGACAATCAACTACCAGCAAGGAACGGATAACACCCTCACACAAGACGACATGTCTAGGGACTATACGCGGGCAACCGTAGGTAGCCCTGTACCGGCCCCAGCGTTCTTTAGGGCCGTACCCGGTAAGAATCTAGCGGTTCTATCCGGGGGTGAGGAAGGGGCTTATTACGTAGGGGAACAGGGTACGGGCTGGGCACCCGTCTACGGCGGCGTACCGGGTTTGTACCAGCCCTACGGTTCTTATGCGGGCGTAACCTCTGGGCCGGTACAGGGCATACAGAGCCCCGTACCGGAGGGTGCTACGGGGGACGGCCCCCGCCGTGTTTGGTCCGGGCCACCCCACGGTTTGCATAGCCCCTCTTTGCCTGCCTACTCGAACACTATTGGCCGCTATCTGTCTGTACCCCAGCAGACTCTACCCCGTATTGACAGGCCGTCTAACTCGCCTATCGCGGGCCAGTCGTACAGTCAAACGGTGCAACCCCAGGGCCAGAGTGGCACTGCCGCGCAAACGGCCTCTATCAATTCGGGCGTAAACTTTAACCAGCGTATGCGCGGAAATGGATGGCGGGGCCGTGGATAGTAACAGAATGGCTCTGCTGGGTATCGGTGTGGTTGGCGTCGGTATCCTGTTGTATATCGCCCAGGAAGCATCTGGGTCTGGCCTTAGAGACGTGCCGAAATTCGAGACAGAGGCACAGTTTGATGGTATTTCGGCAGACGCCGGGGGGCGTATCAATGCGGGTACGCCCCTTGATTTGTCTACGGGCATCCATTTCTTTGTGCCGGGCTACTGTTGTCCAGGCCAGGAATTGGTTAAGACACGTCACAGATACCCGCTAGTTTCCGGGGGCAATATGACTGCCGTAATGAATCACGGTATGTCTAGGCTCTGTGAGGGGTCACCAGATAATGACTGGCGGGTACAGCCCCCGTCTGAGGTAACAATATGAGTGAATCTATGCCGGAACGTACCGGCGGGGGCGGGAGTTTCCTAACCCGTAAAGTGGGTCCACTTCCTATGTGGGGGTGGGGTGCAATTGTCCTACTCCTGGCCGTGTTCTATGCCATGTATTCCAAGAAAAAGGCGGCGGCGTCCTCCGCGTCTACTAGCAATAGTTCGACAGTAGATAGCCCTGGGGGCGTCGATTCCTCCCTAGTTCCTCAGTTTGTAAATCAGGTTTATACCCAGAACACCCCGCCGGCGGCCCCGAACGTAACTGTGAATAATACCGTTCCGCCACCGTCTAGTCCTGGTGCCCCCTCTACGCCCCCAACTGGCACTCAAAAGGTTAATCAGTACCCAGCCCCCCAGGGTTTGACCACTAGTAAAGTGTCGTCTACGTCGCTTAAAGCTAGCTGGAATAACATTACCTCACCTATGCCGGCACCCCAAAGTTATACGGTAGCTGTTTACGATAGTAGCGGTAAGACTGTCGAACAACAGACGGTAAATGCCCCCGATACTGTCGGCGGCAAATCCACCGTAACTCTCACGGGTCTACCAGCAAACGCCAAAGGTCTACAGGTCCACGTCTGGCCAAATGGTGGGGCATTGGCCCCGCAACATGCCTCTAGTACGGTGACTCTTTAATGGCTGAATCACGTTCGCATATGCAAGTTGCTTTGACCGTATTGGTCGTCGCTGAAATCCCGAATTTCTGGTCTGGTTTCCTACCCAGTTTGTTCACCATTGCAACCTTTTCGGGGGGTGACGAGGCAAAGGTACAGCACACAAAACGTTGGATTCGACGCGGCGAAATACAGGCGGCCGGGCTTTCTATTGCGTTGGGGGTAGCTGCCGCACTACTGGCAGAGGAAGCGTGGCCGTTCATTGGCGTACTGTTTATGATCCTTTACTTGGCATATCAGTACGAAAATGCACTCAAGCTAGGCACGACAGACGGGGGGCTGAATTACGACATGGATAGCCAAGGCGTAGAACTAAACGCGGCAGGTGCCCCAGCATGACAGATCGATTTGAGCCGATGTACGACGCCGTTACCGTGTCAAATCTGCCGCCGGGAGGGGTGAAATACGCGGGCTATGTTAACGGGAAATACGTCAACCATTCTGCAATACAGGCGAGATTTCCGAAGGCACGCGTATTCGGAATCGACGTACTAGGGACGGGGTGGCAAAGTGCCAGTATCTTTGATTGGGAGAAATTCGATATCCAATCGGCAGAGGTATTGCGCAATGCGGTCAGTAATCGGAACGCTTTTCGACCGAATACGGCGTGCGTATATTGCGACCGTGATAACCTTGATACGGTAGAGGAAATACTAGACGGCCTCTGGCGAGTCTATTGGATATCGACCCTAGACGGTACTGATCTGACAGGCCAGACCGTGGCTAGCGGGAGTCTGATAGTCGCCACCCAGATAAAGGGTGGCATTCATGCTGCCTTTGACACGTCCAACACTCTCGTATCGTGGTCGTAATGTGCCCCGATAAAGACAAGTGTCGTAACTGGACTAGCGCGGTGAATCTCTGTCCTAATTCTATGTGCCCTTTGCGAGTTATGCTTAGAGCGAACAAAACTTAAAGTGCAAACAATTCGATAGCATGTATAGTTGGGATTAGGCACCCATACCGGGTGCCCGCCACCGTCACAGAAAGGCATTCAAATGCCGCCTAGGGCCACCGTCGAAAAGAGCACCCCCGAACCCGTTACCGGCACTGCCGCGTTCGTGGACAACCCGGCCACCGAATGGGAAATTGTCCGGGAGGAAAGCCCCGACAAAATCGTCTTTGACGAGGTTGGGGATCAGCTAATCGGCCGATTTGTTGGCCGGGAAATCATCGAACCGACAGAGGAAAACGGCCTCGATAAGCCGTTCACTGTCCTGACGTGGCGTGACTGTCTCGTCAACGGTGACAAGCTGGATTACGTCTCTACCAACGCCGGCTATGCGCTGGAATCCGCGTTCGCCAACGTCCAGTTTGGCAGTCTTACCCGCGTCACTCTGATCAAAAAAACCGACGTGGGACAGGCGTCCAAGATGAACGACTTCCGCGTAGAGGTCGCAAAGAACAGTGCGAATCACACGCGCTAATACCCCCCCGGCACCCCGCCCCCTCCCCTCTTATAGGGGAGGGGGCGGGCGTGTTGAACGGGCAAAAGAGGCCGCAATAGAACGCCGTATGTGCATGGCTTTTCTGTTGGATTGCGGTCACTTTACTTACATCGAAACTCAGCTAGGGTACGACGTTTGGCGACCCAAAAACAACCGAAAAGGTCGCTTCTATTACTGTGAGAATTGCAGTGATTGGCGGCACGCCAAACCAAAACCCCCGCCCCCAGTCTACCCAGAGGAACCGTTGTTTTAGAGGGGTAACTATGCGCGTATTGGTCGCGTGCGAATGGTCCGGCAGAGTAAGGGACGCATTCCGTACGCGTGGCCATGATGCGTATTCGTGTGATATGGACGCCACCGACTACACGTCGCTATATCCCGAATACCACATTAAAGGTGATGTACTCGACTACCTAGATAAGGATTGGGACGCGATAATTGCCTTCCCTCCCTGTACTTATCTCACCAATGCCGCGAACGGCTGGCTAGATACCAACTGGCGAATAGAGGCCAGGGCCGAAGCATTGGAGTTTGTTAAAACGATCTGGGGTGCCCCGTGCCCCCGCATTGCCATCGAAAACCCGGTAGGGAAACTCTCTACTATGTGGCAAAAGCCAACCCAGATCGTACAGCCTTTCTGGTTTGGTGACCCCTATACCAAGAAAACCTGTCTCTGGCTTAGAGGTCTGCCGCCGCTAGTACGTGACCCAGAACACTACTGGCACGGCCCCATAACAGCCTGGGTATCAAGCGGAACCAATCCAGCAAAGGGAGGGACCAACACGGCCAAACTCAGAGGACGCACGTTCGAGGGACTAGCCCGATCGATGGCGGTTCAATGGGGCTCTGATGGCAACTGACGCCCAAAGAGCTAGACGACGTGCCCAACGCGAAACAGCCAAGAGGGTACGCCGCAAAGAGACAACCCTACCCCCGTCTATCACCCTTCCGACCAAACGGGCACGCGAAAATTACATCGATTATCTACGTGCCCACCCAGAGGCTATTAGTCCAAGCGACCACAAAGAACTAGCCCGCCGGGCGTCGTATGCGTTGTGGGAACAGAAACACCCTGGCATGCACCCCAAAGCCAATCCGGCCGACCTAGCAGAATGGGCACAGTTCTTTTACCACAAAGATCGGTAACTATTATGAAAATACAGGCCGCCACTCGGCCTAATCGTCGGGAGTATAAGAATGAATGGCAACGTAAAAACCGGCCGACTCGCCGCGTCGGTGTTCCGCAATTCATCGGGGTTGACAGTGAGGGTATCACTGATGAATCGGGCCACCGCGCGGTATTGCTCGGAATCGGGAGTGACCAATACACAAACCCTAGAGGTCTGTATTGGGAACAAGTGTTTTCATGGTTCTATAGCCACTTCCAAGTCAACCCAAAAGCGGCGTACGTTGGTTTTTACCTGGGTTACGACTTCAATCAGTGGCTTAGATCACTCCCTCAAAAGGCCGCCGTATCACTGCTTACCGACGACGGTAAAGAGGCCAGGAAACCGAAGTATCTAGGCAACACAAAGGCCATACCCGTACGGTGTGCGGGGTGGGAATTTGACATGATGGGCTTTAAACGCCTGTCTATACGGCCTGGGGTATGCGACTGTCGCAACGTCGATACGATCGTTAAATGCCCACACGAACAAAAGCCGTGGGCTAACCTCTGTGATGCCGGGGCGTTCTTTCAAATGTCGTTTATGTCGGTACTAGACCCAGCCAACTGGACACATAATGGCCAGTTGAATGACTGGCCCTGTACTGAACCGATAGAAGGGTATGCCGGCGATGCACTGTATCAGCTAGTGCTAGCCGGTAAAGAACGACGGTCTTACGCCGTACTAGACGAGGAAATGAAACTCTATAACCGGATAGAAAACGTGCTATTGTCGCGTGTCATGCGTTCAATAGCCACGGGTTTTGAGGGAATAGGTATCAGCCTTAACAAGGATCAATGGTATGGTCCTGGTGCGGCGGCCGCCAACTGGCTAGGTCAAAAGAAAGCCCCTAAACGTAGTACCCTCTCTAAAATCGTGGATGAATGGTTCCTCGATTTGTGCAAGGGTAGCTATTACGGAGGATGGTTCGAGATATTTTCCAGCGGTCTAATTCCGGGGGTATCGTACAACTACGACATTAACAATGCCTACCCGTACGCTATCAAAAACCTGCCATGCATGGCCCATGAGGGAAAGGCAGGCCACCAAAAGAACGGCCATGTAAGAAAGCGTAACGGTCGCTATATCCTCGTCTACGCCCGCGTAAACGGGGCGTCCGATCGTATCGGCCCCCTGCCGTTCCGTAAGAAAAACGGCAACATACTACGCCCCCGAATAGTACAGGGCTGGTATTGGCTAGACGAATTGGAAGCGTCCATAAATGCTGGTCTGGTAGAATCGTATCAGGTCAAAGAATGGGCATGGTTCGAGCCCTGCCAATGCTCCAAACCATTCGCCGAAATTCAAAACCTATACGATTTGCGTCTACGCCTGGGCAAGAACACTAGCCAGGGTAAGGCTATCAAGCTAACCAACAATTCGGGGTACGGGAAATTCGCCCAAAACGTGGGGAGTGCGCCATATGGTAATTGGTTCTATGCTAGCAGAATCACTGCTAGCTGCCGTATTCAAATCCTTGACGCTATTGCATCTTCTAATCATGAGGCTAGTAGTGTCCTCATGGTTGCTACTGATGGTATTTGCTTTGATGAACCTCATACCGGGCTTCCCATTTCCAAGAAACTAGGCGAATGGGACGAGTCAGAATACACCGATCTAACCCTCTTTAAGCCAGGGGTCTACTGGCATAAAGAGGGTAGAGAGGCCGTACTAAAGGCAAAGACACGGGGCGTACCAAAGGCCGGGCTAATCGCGTCAATCGATACCGCCGACGCGGCATTCGCCCTATGGCAGAAACAAGCCATCTACTCACCAGACCTCGTAACCATCGAAATAGACCGTGGAGGTTTCCCCCGTCTGGAAATTCCTATCCCGTTCCGTATGACTAGCTGCAAACAGGCTATCCAATTCGGACGGTGGAACGACGCCGGCACCATAGATACAGAGATAACCAGTAAACAAGACTCAAACCCACACGAAAAGAGATACGGGTATAAGTGGAACAGTGAGAAATCAAGACTCGATACGTTCGTTATCCCTATGACTGCCAACATTCAAACCGTGCCCTACGGTGAGCATGAATGGCCAGCAGAGCCAGACATGGGCTATGACTTTGACGGCGACATATCGGGGTCTGTATCCGACATGGTTAACCAGCTTAAAGAGCCAGACGCAACAGAATGGGTGACGGTATGGGATTTTATGGGTCAAAGCTACTAGTACCCGGCATGCGTCCGTGGTCGTTTCTAGAGATATCCGACCACCCCGAATGCTGGCAATGCACGTGGACCTATTCCCCCAGGATAGGCACCAGGGATAAGCCATTCACACTCAAATTCATCAATCGATTCTGCCCCCAACACGGGCGTAGACTACCGGAGGGATACATCTAATGCGAACCGCCGAAATCGAAATACGGGACGTAAACGGGGCACGGGTATTTCAGGGCTGGCAGATAGACCACGGCCCCGAATGGCACATATCAGGAGTCAGCTACAACGGCATTATGATAGCCACCAATCAAGGGGATTTGGCTAAGCTAATTAGCCGTGAAATCTTCCATCGGGATATGTGGTCGCTACATACTCACTGGACTATAGAAGGGGAGAAACGGTCACGATACGCCGCCCATGACTGCTACCCCGACGAAATGGGGGGCGTCGTAATCGACGGCGAATACCTAGGGTATGCGGAGTGGCTACGGCGAGTAATCCCGAAAACTGTGCTCCAAACCGTAGACGAAACTCACTAGGGTCTGGTACACTCTAGTTATGAACACGCCGCGAATCCGCCAGACCCCCACCCAGCCCATCAGCATAATGATCGAACAACTAGACGAAAACGGTAAGACCTACCGCATCTTTACCCGCCGTGTCTGGGCATGGGAACTAGACGAGGCACTAGAAACCATAGCCCGTGCCTACAACCTCGATCGCACTCGCATAACCCACAACGGTTAGGAAACCCACAATGGACGCCACTACCCACATCGGACTATCCCTAATTAACGCCTTCCTCGCCATCATGTTTGACAAGGAAAGCCAAGACCAGCAGATGAGCCTAGAGGCCGTCGAATTTATGGTAACCGCCGTACGCGAATCGGAGGAATTTGACCTTAACTACGTCGTCGGTCACTACTGCACTTTCCTAGACGGCCCAGACGACACAGAGGAAGTAATCTCCAAAATCCGTCAGTACGCCCAGAGTTACCCCCGCCCCTAACCAACCACAAACCCGGCCAGCCCCTACGGGGGCTAGCCACACGTCATTAGAAAGGACGCCACAAATGCCCACCCCAATCAACTGGACTACCGTACGACGGGCCGACATATGGCTAGACGAGGCCGTATCCGCCGACTACATTAACCAGCCTCTAGCCCAGGATTGGGCCAGAGTAGCCAAAATGTCAGAGGAAATCGGCGAGGCAATCGCCGAACTAATCAGCATGACAGGCCAAAACCCCAGAAAGCCACGCGACCCAGAGGCATACGTCAAATTCCTTAAAGAAATGGGGGATGCCGTAGTAACAGGGATACTCGGAATACAGCACTTTACCAAGGATACCGAATTTACTAGTGAGGTAATCAATGCCGCAATCACCAAACTTGCCGGCCGAATCCCCGACAGATACAACGGCAGATAAAGACGAGGAATACACGGGAATCACAATGCCAGACGTCGTATTCGTAGGACAGGGGCTATTCAGGCCGTGGGACTTCTAATGGCCGGGAAACACGCTATTCGTCGCGTGCATCAGACGGTAAAGGCTGTCCAATGTATTCGGTGCCCAGACGTGTATCTGATGGTCGGAAACGTGCCTATTAGCCTCGCAAAGCCCGTGCCAATTACCATCCATGAGGGACGGCCTACGATCGGTATATGCCCCAGACACCCCAGAAAGGGAGT
>Ga0209732_1000022_pt1 | contig 13247 bp, 12 predicted proteins | sample JacPinW_OM1H0_O1_FD_187955 | JGI IMG/M metagenome (GOLD analysis project Ga0209732, IMG submission 187955) | Forest soil microbial communities from Algoma, Ontario, Canada - Jack Pine, Ontario site 1_JW_OM1H0_O1 (SPAdes) (version 2) | ecosystem: Environmental > Terrestrial > Soil > Boreal...
CGCCAAGAGCTACTTGGACATTCGACGTTCGCAATGTGTTTCGCTGCACGTAAGCGGCTTTTCTGCGACGCGCGTAACCGCGCTTGCTAACTGATAACTTTTTGTCAGGTAACCTGGTGTTAACAGGGCGTCATAGCTACGATTTGTTCTCAGCATCAGTTGATAAGCGAATTCCACACTGCCGTCAGGCCCGGTCGTGAAAGGAAGTTCAACGGTGAACGCTTGTGTAACTCGACTTGCCCTGCTGGAATGTGGACTGGCCTTGAGTGCGGCACTGGCGTGCGGTACGCAGGAACTTAGTCGCGCGACGGACACCGTCGTGACCGCCGTATCCAGCATCGAAAGCGCCTCCTCGCTCACCGGCGATGACGGCGGCGGCGTTATCGCCGGGCATTCCGCCACTCTCAGTGGGACTCCTGCGCAGTACATGGCCGGCGGGGGATGCGAACGGGTGCGTCGGCCGAACTGCAACCGCCCGAACCGAAGGTCAACTCATCGTTAAATTGGCGCCCACGGCGTCCAGCCGGTAACAGCTGCCTCCGAGCGGCCAGTGGCGTCCATGCGGGCGCTCAGAGTCCGGAATATTGGCTTCAATTTCCGGTGGGTCGAACAAAGACTTCACAAAACCCACGGTATCTCTCAGGTTTATCTCGGATTCGCGACAGAGTGACCACTGGTCAGGACCATACCCGTCACCGCTGATCAGAACCCAAAGCCTGCAAAACTGACTTGACAGGTGGGACAGAAGATACCAGTGATAATCGCTATTGACCCAAACAAGGGCTGAGGACTTTTTCAAAAATTATTAGACTTCGTTCGAACAAAATTAACGGCTGCGCATAAGCTTAGGCCGACACAGCGCGGTTGGGCGCTGATGGCGATAAACACGCCAATTGGCGTTTCTTGGGGGAAAGGTAAAACGATGAGGAGCACTCGTGCTTTAACTCGGCTGGGGTTGCTGGCCGTGGGGTTGGGTGTCGGAGCAGCGGTCGCTTCGGTGCCCGCTATCGCCGCGGCAGACACCTCCAACGACTGGCTGTCGGCGGTCGACAGCTTTCTCAGCAGTGCGGCCCCGGCCGCGGACACGACGCCGGCTTTGAACCTGGCCATCTCGATGGACGGGGTGCCGCTGTTCCAGTCAGGCGACGCGACCGCCTTCTCGGGTTCCGATGGGGACATTGCGATCGCGAACGGCGCCGGCGCATCTGCGTACGCGTTCGGCACCGACAATTACGCGAGTGTCGACGGCACTAATTCGTCGGCCGTGGCCGGTGGTTATGACGCAGCCATGGCAAGCGGCTCACATGACGACACGGCGTTCGCTTTCGGCAACAACGACCTGGCTTACGCCGGCGGCGACGGGGCCTCGAACCCCGGCACCTTCGACTACGCCGTCATCTTCGGCGACAACAACACGGCCCTGTCCGGCGGCGACGCGACGGGTGGCGGCAGCTACGACGGCGCCTACATCGAGGGCAACGATCTCGGGACGGCCCAAGTGCAGGGCGGTGACTACCTCGCCGACATCCTGAAGTTCTATGGCGACGGGTCGACCAGCACCACCACTGCGGCCGCTGAGAGCGGCGGGCAACTGACTGACCTGCTGTCGGGCGGTTCGGGTGCGGCGGCGGACGCCAGCAACCTCTGGACCGAACTGCTGTCGGCGTTCGACGGTGGGAGCGCGGCTGCGGATGCCAGCAACCTGTGGACTGAGCTCGCGTCGCTGTTCTAAAGGACCCGCCTGCCGGGTCGGCGGCCGCCGTCAGGGAGGACGGTGGCCGCTGACCTGGGCAGGCGCTAACCAGCATCGGCCAGGCAAGCGTTGCGGTACCGCGTCAAAGGGGCCAGGTAGTCTGGCTGCACGGCATTTCAGCCGTTCTGAGTCTGCGAGGACGAGTCGACCGATGCGCAACATCATGTCGGCCGCGCTAATAGCGGCCGGAGCCCTGCTGGGCTGGTCCGGAATCGCGGTCGCCGGCGCGGACTCGTCGTGCGCCAGCTTGGGCGGCGTGCTTCAAGACGACCAGACCTGCAACGTGCGCGTCTCGACGTCGACGTACACGCTGGCCATGACTTTTCCGGTGGATTACCCAGACCAGGCGCTCACTGAATTCCTCACTCAGAATCGAGACGGCTTCGTCAACGTCGCGCAGACGTCGTCGCAGACTTCCGGCCCGCGAGAAGTGCCATACCAAATGGAGGTCACCTCTGAGCAATATCACTCCGGCCAGTCGCCCAATGGGACCCGAAGCGTGGTGCTCAAGGTCTTCGAAGACCTCGGCGGCCCGCGCCCGTCGACCTTCTACAAAGGCTTCAACTACGACCTCGGCGAACAAAAAGCGATCACCTTCGACACGCTTTTCGCACCGAACACCAAACCGCTGGACGCGATCTACCCGATCGTGCAGCGCGAGATGGGAAAGAAGACCGGGCTCGGCGCCGCAATCCTGCCGGGATCCGGCCTGGACGCCTCGCACTATCAGAACTTCGCCATCACCGATGACGAGCTGATCTTCTACTTCGCGCCCGGTGAACTGCTGCCATCGCTGGCCGGCGCCAGCCAGGTCCACGTCCCCCGCAACGCCATCCCGCCGTTGGCCGTCAAAGGCTAGACCCGGCCCGGCCCGTCAGCTCGGGGCGAAGCTGTAGACCTGACCGTCGCTGGTCGCGGTGACGATCCGGCGATCACGGCCAATCGAGACCCCGACGGGATAACCGGTCGCCTCCGGCAACCGGTAGCTGTTGAGGGTGTGGCCGCTCCGGGGATCGAAAACCAGCAGCGTCATGCCTCGCGCGCCCTCGCCCGGCCCGCCGGTCACGACGGCGTAGCCGACGCCGCTCCCGGCCAGGCTCGACGTCGACAGCGGGCTGACATCGTTGCGTCGCCACACTTCCTGGGCGTGGTCACCGGCGTCCTTGACGGCGACAAGACGGGTGTCTGGACCGCCACCCGACACGACCAGCCCGCCCGGTGTCACCGATGGCGGCGTCTGCGCCTGGAACTTGAGCGGAATCGACCACTTCGGCTTGCCGTCGGCGGCGTGCAGTGCCCACAGCCGCTCGTCACGCCCATTGACATAGATGGTGGATCCATCGCTGGACGCCACCGGGCTGGCCAGTACGCCGGCGGCAACCGCGTTGCTGGTCCACTCCCGGGTCAGCAGCGGATTTTGACCCGGGTGGTACTTCAGCCCGACCAGCACTGACGCCGGGGCTTCCGGTTCCCACAGGCCGACCACGATCATCCCGTTCGCTTGTGCGAATGCGGGCGCGGCGGCGATAGGGCAGCCCGCCAGGGCCGGCCCGCAATCAGAGAGCCCACGGGTGAAGTCGCTCGGGTCGACGTTGTCCACCAGGTCGACCGAATTGCCGACGACGGTGCCCCGATGGCTGTCGAATACCTGCACCTGTCCCAGGTGCGTGACTACGAGCAGTTGTCCGTGATCGAGAATCCTTGGCGTGGAAGGCATTCCCATCACGGGGCGCCGCCAGCGAATCCACTGGGTGGGGGGAAAGGAGACGATCGCCCCGGGCTGGCCGACGTAGAGGTTGTCGAAGCCGTCGAACAGCGGGCTGGCCAGCCCGCCGCCCTGGAAGAGCCGTGTGCACCACCGTTGCCGGCCGTTGTCGTCGTTCTCCCATTCCATCAGCGAGCAGCCGCCTGGTGTCTGCGCGTTCGCCGCGAGCCAGTTGCGCGAGCTGAGCGCCACCGCCGACGACAGGGATCCCTTCACCGAGCGGGTCCAGCGCAGGGTCAGCCGGTCCGCGCCGCGGGTTGGGCTGTAGCTGCTGTTTGCCGCGTCGCCGTACTGGGCGGGCCAGCCCTCGGCCGGCCTGGTCTCGACCCAGGAGTCGGTGTTGCCGCACCCCGCTGCAGCGGCCGCCAGAAGGACCGCCGACGCCACGGATGACCAATGCCGCACACTGCGACGTGGAAGCGGCCAGGGCACGGTGCGAGGGTAACCTGCGGCGGCTCGGTTCCGGCCGATTGCCCGCTTCGCCATGCTTGATCCCACGGCGATAGGCTCTTCGGCCATGACGAGCATGTGGGGTGCCCCGATCCATCGCCGCTGGCGAGGGTCGAATCTGCGGGACCCACGCCAGGCCAAATTCCTCACGCTGGCCTCGCTGAGGTGGGTGCTGCGCAACCGCGCATACACGCCCTGGTATCTGGTGCGCTACTGGCGACTGCTGAAGTTCAAGCTGGCCAACCCGCACATCATCACTCGTGGCATGGTGTTCATCGGCAAAGGCGTCGAGATCCACGCAACACCGGAGCTGGCGCAGTTGGAAATCGGGCGCTGGGTGCACATCGGCGACAAGAACACGATCCGCGCGCACGAGGGCTCCCTGCGCTTCGGCGACAAGGTGGTGTTGGGCCGCGACAACGTCATCAACTGCTACCTCGACATCGAACTCGGCGACTCGGTCCTGATGGCGGATTGGTGCTACGTCTGCGACTTCGACCATCGGATGGACGACATCACGCTGCCGATCAAAGATCAGGGGATCGTTAAATCCCCGATCCGCATCGGCCCGGACACCTGGGTCGGGGTCAAGGTGACCGTGTTGCGCGGCACCACCATCGGCCGGGGCTGTGTGCTCGGATCACACGCCGTGGTCCGGGGCGACGTGCCGGACTTCTCCATCGCCGTCGGGGCGCCCGCCAAGGTGGTCAAGAACCGTCAGCTGGCCTGGGAGACTTCGGCCGCTCAGCGCGCCGAGCTTGCCGCGGCGCTGGCCGACATCGAACGCAAGAAAGCCGCCCGCTAACTCAGTTCATGCTTTGGTAGCGGCGCAGCGCTTCGCTTCGTTCCGCGCTGTGGTCGACGATCGGTTCGGGATAACCGGCCGGCCGATCGCCCTTGGTCAGAGTGACGTCGTCGGCATCAGCGAGCTCGGTGACCCAGCGGCGCACGTAGTCGCCAGCGGGATCGAACTTTTCGGCCTGCCTTGTCGGGCTGAACACCCGGAAATACGGTGCGGCATCGGTGCCGCATCCCGCCGACCACTGCCAGCCGTGTTGGTTGCTGGCCATATCGCCGTCGACCAGCTGGTCGAGGAACCACCGGGCACCCCATTGCCAGGGCAGGTGCAAGTCCTTGACCAGAAACGACGCAACGATCATCCGCACCCGGTTGTGCATGAAGCCGGTTTCGCGAAGCTGACGCATGCCGGCGTCGACGATCGGAAATCCTGTCTCGCCGGCTTTCCAGGATTCGAAGCGCCGCTTGGCGTCGGCATCGGTGTCGATTTCGATGGTGTCGAAATCGCGGTTCCAATTCCACCAGACGCTGCCGGGCCAATGATGCAGTACCGCGGCGTAAAAGTCGCGAAAAGCCAACTCTCGCAAATACGCTCGTGCACCGGCGCGCCGCTGGTCCAAATCGGCGACCATGGTCCGCGGGTGGATGGTGCCAAACTTCAGATGGGCGGACATCCGGCTCGTGCCGTCGCGGTCGGGACGATTCCGGTCGTCGCCGTAGTTCTCGAGTCCGTTGTCGACGAACTTTTTCCACTGCCGTCGCGCGGCAGCCTCGCCCGCGGGCAGGTCGAGTTCCGCGCCGGGGTCGGGTATGTCGACCGGCTTGGCGCGCTTGCCCAGCTTGGTGGGATCGACCCAGTTCGCGGACTTGGCTCCGGATCGGGCAGCCGACCGCCATCCCATTTGGTGCCATCGGCCGAAGAACGGGGTGAATACCTTGTACGGCTCGCCGTCGTCCTTGATCACGCGACCCGGTGAGACCAGATACGGTGACCCCGTGGCCACCAGCGGCACGTCGCCCAACGCTGAGCGTACGCGGTCGTCGCGTTGCCGGCCGTAGGGTGCGAAATCTTCGGAGACATGCACCGACGGCGCCTCAATCTCCTTGACGAGCGCAGGAATACGCTCTTCGGGCCGGCCCCGCGTCACCAAGAGCCGTCCATCCAGATCGTCGCGCAACTGGCGCAACGAGTCGCACAGAAACTGCATCCGGCGACTGCCCGAGGACGCCTCCAAACGGGGATCGAGGACAAAGCATGCCAACACCTGATCACTGTCGGCGTCCGCTCTGAGCAGCGGAGGGAGGTCGCGCAGTCTGAGGTCTCGGCGGAACCACAACAACGCGGGCATCAGCGGGTCGGGAGTTTCATCGGCGATTGAGCACCCAAATGTGGGCCGACATCACGGTGGCAAAGGCACACCACAGCGGGTACGGCGCCAGCGCGGCCCCCGCCCGCGGATCGGCCGCGACGGTACGCCGGGCCAGATCGGCGCTGCTGGCGGCCAGCACTGCTGCGCCGATCGCCGAGGCGCCCAGCTTCTGATACTTGAAGAACAGCCAACTCCACCCGGCGTTGAGAATCAGGTTGGCGGCCAGCGCGGCAACGTAATTGCGGGCTTCTTTGTCACGCCCCGCCGCGCGCAGTCGGTCGATCGCGGTGGCGGAGGTGAGCGCGATGTCGGCGTACAACATGGTCCAGGCAACCGGAAACACCGCGTTGGGCGGCACATAGCTCGGTTTACGTAAACGGGAGTACGAACGGGTGATCCGCGGCTGGCTGGCGATGCTTCCGATTGCTGAGGTCGCGCCGACGGAAAGGGTCGTCGCGGCCAGTATCTGCTTATTCACCTGATATCCCTTCGACTTCGACAAGTCTTTCAGTGAATTAAGTATTAATCAACTGAAGTAATACCCGAACGCGGGATAAGCTGAACGGCGTCATGGGCCCCGATGAGACAGCGGGCGGCCGAGCCGCACTCGAACAGCAGATTTCCGCTTATCTGCGGGTGATGACGGCCGAGTCCGAACAGATCGGCCGGTCCTTCGCCGTCGCGCATGACGTACGGCCTACCGACTTTCGCGCTCTGCTGCATGTGATGGTTGCCGAAACCGCCGGGGCGCCAATCACGTCGGGTGAGCTCCGACAACGCATGGGGCTGTCGGGCGCGGCCATTACCTATCTGGTGGACCGAATGATGGTCTCGGGTCACATCACCCGCGAGTCCGACCCCGGCGACCGACGCAAGGTGATCCTGCGTTATTCGGATTCTGGCCTGGCTACCGCGCGAGCGTTCTTCGCCCCGCTGGGAGCCCATTCCCATGAAGCCATGCAAGGCTTGTCCGATGAAGACCTCGGTGCGGCCAGCAGGGTTTTCACCGCGCTGATCGGGGCGATGCGGCGATACCAGGATGAGCTGTCGTCGGGGAAGCTGCCCGAGCGGTCGACCGATTGAGCCACGGGAACGAGGAGGGAGGTGCTGTGCCAACTGATTCGAACGGGATGACGACCCGCAAGCGACGTCACATCGACGTGTGCCTTGACGACCGGGTGGCGTATTCGGGTGTGACGACGGGGCTGGAACGCTACCGGCTGCCGTACAACGCGCTGACGCAGACCAGCCTCGCCCACGTCGATCTGTCGACCAGCTTCCTCGGTGTGCCCTTACGGGCACCGATCCTGGTCGGCGCGATGACCGGCGGCGCCGAGCTGTCCGGGACGATCAATAAGAATCTGGCCGAAGCCGCGCAACGGCTCGGCATCGGAATGATGCTTGGCTCGCAGCGGATCATGCTGGACAGTGCATTGGGGGAGCAGGCAGCGTCCAGCTTCACGGTCCGCGATGTCGCGCCGGATGTGTTGTTGTTCGGCAATATTGGCCTTGCGCAGCTGACCGCTGCTGCGGTCGAGGATATCTCGAATGCGCTGAAGCGGGTTGGCGCCGATGCGCTTGCGGTGCACACCAATCCGCTGCAAGAGGCCGTCCAGCGAGATGGCGACGGCGACTTCTCCGGGTCGCTCGACCGGCTGCGCCAGGTGGCCGGCGCATTGGAATATCCGGTGCTGCTCAAGGAAGTGGGCCACGGCATCGGCACCGCAGCGATCGCCGAGTTGACGGGTCCGTCCGGTGAGTTGCCGGTGGCCGCGATTGACGTCGCCGGTGCCGGCGGGACCTCGTGGTCGCGCGTGGAGCAGCTCGTTCGCTATGGCGAGGTGCGTTTCCCCGACCTGGCCGACTGGGGGATACCGACGGCGCAAGCCATCGTGGAGGTGCGGGAGGCTCTGCCCGTGGTCCCGCTGGTCGCTTCTGGTGGTATTCGCACTGGCATGGACGCGGCAAAAGCGTTGGCTTTGGGCGCAGACGTCGTGGCCATCGCTCGGCCATTGCTTGCTGCGGCGATCGAATCCAGTGAGGCCGTGGTGGATTGGCTCCAGCGCTTCATCGATGAGCTGCGGATATGCTTGCATGGTGCCGGTGCCGCGGACTTACTGGCCCTACGCCACGTCGGCGTCACCCAAATCCAGTAAAGCACTGACCCGCAACGTTTTTCCGGCGTGTTGCGGAAGGCCTGTTCAGCTGAGGTCGCTGGATGCGGTGGCCGGCGCCGTCGACGGCTTTGCTTGGTGAACAGCGATTTCGGCTTCAAATGTCGACATCGCGGTGATCATCGCGCTGAAAACCCGGTGAGCGGCAAGCAGATCCCGGTCGGGTAAGCCGGCGAGTGCAGCGCGCAGGTGCACGCCGAGCGGCTGAAAAAACCCGTGTGCCAGCTTCATGCCGCTTTCTTCGTATCGGAGACGGGCCTTGCGTCGATCCGTGGGGTCCGATTCGCGCCGGACATGGCCGGCATCGATCATGCGATCGACGAGATAGGTAATCGCGGCCGGTGATACGTCCATCCGCTGCCGTAGCTGAGCCATGGTCAGCGGCGTCCCGGCCGTCTCGGCGACCATGACGTGCAACAGCGCGTGGAAATCGTTGCCGCTCACGTCGTTTTGGCGCGCGAAATGGCGGCCTATTCGGTCAGACTGCGCCGTAACCGCCCGCATATCGGCCGACATCAGCTGTTCCAGCTCTGGCCTGCTAGGAGGTGAACCGTTTGTACCCCGTTTAGTCACCCGATCGCATCCTTCTTAGCGATAATTCCGTTCAGAGTATCGGACACCCGTTGGCTCAGCGAGAATTCGCCAGCAACAGCGAAAATATCTCTCGGCAGCGCAAACGGTGTCGCTGCACCGCGTCTCGTTATAGCGTAATGGCCCGCTTTCGGAAGCCATCGTGACCCGAGCCTGTCCTGAGTAGTCAAGTAGAGCAGAGGTATTCGCCCTCGCAGGGTTACTTCAAAAGTGAGCTGTCGACGCCCGCGACCCGCTGTGCAACCTGTGCAATGGGCGTATTGGCGTCTTGGGACATCTGCTTGAGCCTTTTGAAGGCTTCGGCAGCGTCAATATCGAAACGTTCCATCAGCCTGCCTTTTGCCTGGCCGATGACGTCCCGCGAGACCAGCGCAACGCGGAACTGCTGGTCACGCCGCGTCATGTTCCATATCAGTGCCGCATGGGTCGCGAAAATCAGCCCCAAATTGACTGAATCGTCATCGAAGACCTCCGGCGATTCGGCATAGAAGTTGAGCGCCGCAGCGGAGACGCCTTCTTTCAACATTCCGAATGACAGTATCGATCGAATGGGTGTCTGCCTGAGCGCGGCGCCACGGTAGAGCGGCCATCGATCGTCGCTGACGAGATCATCGATACGGACGCTTTCCTGTAGGGCGGCGGCAGTCAGGCATGGTCCCTGTTGATAGCGGTCCTGGATTTCGTCGAGTATCACCGGGTAGCGGTGGGTCGCGGCCGCGGTCTCGATGCCGCGACGTCTCTGCGTCACGGTGATGCCAGCGTATTGGGCTCCCGGGACCGATTCCGCGGCACCGCCGATCAGGCCACTCAGCAGCGCGGGTGTGTCGAATGACGCGCGTTGGTGCAGGTCGGAGACGAATTGGGTTGCCTGCAAGTACATCTCTGTGCGCGAATCCAGGTACAGCTCTTCGGAATTGGGCGTATTCACTGTGCGGGCTTCCCGGTCGTCAGTTGTGGGGGCGCAGCGCAGCTGGCTGGAAGGCAGATACCCGATGAACCGTCGCCGGCTGCCGATGCCACTACCCACGCTACCGTTTACACTATAAACTTAACTATTCACATTATGAAGTATATGTGACGTAGTCATCCGCAGGGTCAGCACGGTGAGAAAACGGGTATGCCCCGGTCAAGCGGTGCGCCCAGTTGCGGCGGACCTGAACCAATCAAGGAGTGAGCGATGCGCTGCATCATCTTCGGCGCCACGGGCTATCTAGGGGTGCGGCTGGTTCCCGAACTGCTGTCGGCGGGTCATGACGTCCGGGTGATGGCGCGAACGCCCGCCAAGCTTGACGATGTGCCCTGGCGCCAGGACGTCGAGGTAGTCGAGGGTGACGTCGCTGACGCCGACACTGTGCGGCGGGCACTCGAGGGTCAGCAAGTGCTCTTCTATCTGGTGCACTCGATGCTGAGCAACGATTTCGTCGACCTGGATGCTCGTGCGGCCTCGATCGTCGCGGACGCCACTAAACAGGCAGGGCTCTCGCGCATCGTCTACGTGGGCGGCATCATCGCGGATGATCAGCATTTGTCGGACCATTTGGCGTCACGAGCCGAAGTTGGCCGGCTGCTGCATGATTCGGGAGTCCCTACCGCAGAACTGCGTGCGGCGGCGATCATCGGAGCCGGGTCGGCGAGCTTCGAAATGCTGCGGTATCTGACTGAACGACTGCCGTTGATGGTCACGCCGAAATGGTTGCGCACCCGGGTTCAACCCATTGCGATCCACGACGTGCTGTATTACCTGACGAACGCGGCAGACTTGCCGGCCGATGTGAGCCGCCCATTCGACATCGGCGGTCCGGACACATTCACTTACACCGAGATGATCCGCAAGTTCGCGGCGATCGCGGGCCTGCGGCGCCGAGTCGCCATCCCGGTGCCGGTGCTGAGTCCGTACCTGTCCTCGCACTGGGTAAACCTGATCACCCCGCTGCCGCGGTCGCTGGCGTCGTCGCTGATGAAGTCGCTGGAGAACGACGTCGTCTGCACCGAGCACGATATCGCCCAACACATTCCAGACCCCGAAAAAGGCCTGACGCACTACGAAGATGCCGTCGAACTCGCACTGGAACGGACGCGCGACACCGCACTGACCACTCGCTGGTCGCGACCGGGAAATGAGGACTCACCGTCACAGCCCCTGCCCACCGACCCAGAGTGGGCCGGCGGATCGCTGCACGAGCAGGTGTCTGAACGGCAGGTTGACGCCGATGTCGAGACGCTGTGGCGGGTGTTCGAGTCGATTGGCTCCCAGCACGGCTGGTCCGCGGCCCCGCCGGGCTGGGCGCTGCGTGGATGGGCCGGTCGGACCGCCGATGCTGCGCGGCGACCGTCAACATCGCGCCAGCTGCACGCGGGTGAGGCGCTGGACTGGTGGCGCGTCGAGCACGTTGATCAGCCCCGACTGTTGCGGCTGCGCGCAGATGTTCCACTGCCGGGCCGCCTCTGGCTCGAGCTGTCGCTGCGCCCCGACGGCGACAGTCGTTGCTGCTATCGACAGCGGGTGGTGTTCCAGCCGTATGGTCTTGCCGGTGAAGCCTTTTGGACGGCATCCGGTTGGCTTCGTCGCGCGCTGCTCGACGGCATCGCCCGCGACGTCACCGCAAAGGCAAACGGCGCACAGGTTTCCACGCGAACGTAGTGGGCGAACGGATTATGGTGTACCGGCGCGCAGCTGATAGCGACGTTCGGCGTAGGCCAAGTCGTCTTTCCACAGCCGGGCCGCGGCGACGCGCATAAGCCCGGTGATCAGCGGGGCGGCGTGACGCGCGCGCCTGAAGCCGGTGCGGTCGGAGTGGGCCACGGTGGCTTCGATCACCGCCGTTCGCGGCCTGTTGTCGGGACCCAAACCCAATGGGGTGGCATGAGTTTCGACCACACTGCCCGCTCCCTCGCCGTCCACGATACGCATCACGATGGTGCGCGCCTCGGGGCTGGTGAACTCTGCGACCGTCGGCACGCCGACGCGGCCGATCCGGAATGTCACCGCGACCAGGAAGCGGTCTGCCTCTTCGGTCGGAGTGGTCAGCACCTCGAGTCGGGTGAACGAATAGGGGTGGTACCACGCGCCGTGCCAAGGATCGAGGCGGTTGGCGATGATGTCGGACGGTTCGCACGTGCCGACCATTCTCGCTACGGCGTCCAGTGTGTCGCCGGTTGGTCGGGCCGGAATCACCGGCTGATCGAGCGGCTCCTCGCCACCGACATCGTCCAGACGGACCCAGGCGAGCACGCCGTCGTCATAGCTGGGCAGCGGCCGCCACCCGAATTCGTCGGTGTCGGCGTCCAGGCATAGGCCGTGCCATCGGCAGATCAGGGCGCCGCCGTGCACCGCCGCGGTGGCCAGGTCGGCACCGAGATGCGGGCAGCTGCGCGGGCCGACGTGCAGTCGGGATTGCTGATCACGCCAGGCGACCAGCTCGACGCCGGCCACGCGAGTGCCCAGCGGCCGGCCGCCGCGCACATCGCGGCTCGCCGCGAAGGTGTACCAGTTGCCGGTCGGCCGGCGCTGCGACCGGCGCAGCGCGGCGTCGATGATCGCGGGTGAGGCCTCGCGGTATGTCGGACGCTGGTCGGCCCACCTCGCCGGCGGGATCGCCTGCAGCGGCCAATCTTTGGGCCAGCGGCGCCGCACGTTGTCGCCGATACTCATTGTCGCGAAACCCTTTCTCGGCCGGCCAGATAGCGCAGTAGCGCCCAACGGCCTTGGTTGGGAACGGTACTCAGGGCGTGGCCGGCAAGTCCCCACTGCTTCAGCAGGTGGTTGGCGGCGGTCCATCCGGTGGTGGCCGCACGCTCCATCAGCGCCACCGGTAAGTCGATGCGCACCCCGTCGCCGGCCAGCAGTAGCCCCGGCAGCGGCGTTACCACGTCGGGCCGGTGCGCGTGGGTGCCGGGGGCGAAAAGCGGGCAATCGCGGTGCTGCAGGATGCGTTCGTGCACCACTCGTGCCCAGCGGGTCTCCGGGTACAGCTTATGTAGCTGGTTCAGCATGGCTTCTTGAGGATGTGTGGATTCCACTGCGTACGAATGTAATTCGACAACAGAGCCACCAGTTGCCCGTGCCCAGTCGCGAGCTTGGCGTTCGTATCGGTCCAAGACGCTGATGTTGTCCAGCGGTTCGTGGCCGGCCGTACCCAGAAACGCTGCTCGATCAGCGGAGACCGGGCGGTCTAGCCACAGGCGCTGCACCGTGAACGGCGGGGCGGTGCGCAGCTTCTTGATCCGCGCCCGCCAGAAGTCGTCGCCAAGGCCGGGTGACGCCGCCACAATCTGCTGCAGTCCGGCCACGTCGGTAGCCAGGACGATGGCGTCGGCGTCCATCTGATCTCCGGTATCGGTATGGA
>Ga0209732_1000024_pt1 | contig 12931 bp, 15 predicted proteins | sample JacPinW_OM1H0_O1_FD_187955 | JGI IMG/M metagenome (GOLD analysis project Ga0209732, IMG submission 187955) | Forest soil microbial communities from Algoma, Ontario, Canada - Jack Pine, Ontario site 1_JW_OM1H0_O1 (SPAdes) (version 2) | ecosystem: Environmental > Terrestrial > Soil > Boreal...
GGTTCAAATCACGATGCTGCAGGGACGCACTGCCGACCAGAAACGCAAGATCGCCAGGCGTGTCACCGACGCGCTGGTCGAAGAAGCCGGCGCACGCCGCGAAGGCATCATCATTGCTTTTCATGAAGTGTCGAAGGAAAGTTACTCATCGGGCGGCGACTTGATGATTGACCAGGCTAAGTGACGTGACTCGCAGGCGAATGTGCCCACGCCGCACTAACTATCCCAACGCTTCGTACAGGTGACCTTCCACCCGGTCCGCGACTTTGGGCAGGTCCTTGCGAGCGTGCTGCAAGAAGTGAGCAGAAGTCCGGTGGGCTTCGAGCGCGGCGTCGTCCTTGTACTGTTCGTAGATGAAGAACCGCCGCGGTTCGGTCTTATGCCGGTGGACCTGATACATCAGGCAGCCCGGTTCTTTTCGGGATTCTTCCGTCAGCTTCGCGAAAATCGGCGGGACCTCGCTATCGTGCCCAGCCTTGGCCATCCACGTTACTGCCAAAACCACCATCGTGCGCTCCTTGCGTAGTCTTAAGAAATAGTCTGTGAAGCTTCACAAAGTCGGAGTCAATTCTAGACTCTCCGGGATAAAGCTGTCTGTAACTCATTCGCGAACTCGTCAATGAGAATCGTATGATCCCGGTCCGGACCAGTTGAGACCATGCCGATCCTAGCCCCGGTCTCTTTCTCCACAAACGCCAGATAGTCACGAGCTAGTTTGGGTAACTGGTCGAACTTTGTAATCCCTTGCGTCGAACTCCGCCACCCCGGAAGCATCCGGTAAGTGCACTCCAGCTTGTCGTAACCACTGGCCTGCGCCGGAATTTCCATGGTCTTTTTTCCATCAACGACATAGCCGACGCATACTGGAATCTCCGCCAGTTCATCGAGCACATCCAGCTTGGTCACCACTAGCCACGAGATTCCGTTAATCATGCCAGCGTAGCGCAGCAGTGGCAAGTCAAGCCAGCCGGTGCGCCGTGGACGCCCTGTAACCGCGCCAAACTCATTGCCGCGCCGACGAAGTTGGTCGCCTAACCCACCCTTCTCTTCGCTGGGAAACGGACCTTCGCCGACTCGCGTGCAATAAGCCTTTGTGAGTCCGATCACGCAATCAATTGCATTCGGAGCGACGCCTGTGCCAGTTGCAGCACCTCCCGAAGTCGCACTAGAAGAGGTCACAAAGGGATAAGTTCCATGATCGATGTCGAGCATCGTACCTTGCGCACCTTCAAATAGTATGGCCTCTCCGTCGCCCAGCGCCTGATTCAGCAAAACCGCCGTGTCACAGACAAACGGAGCGATCTTCTCCGCAGCCTGAGCGTACTCCGTGTACATTTTGTCGGCGTCGAGAGGTTCGGAATTGAACAGGGCGTGCGCGATCATGTTCTTTTCCCGGACGGCGTTTTCGATGTGTTTCTTCAGCAGCTGCAGATCAAGCAGATCGGCCACACGCAAGCCCCGGCGTCCCATCTTATCTTCGTAGGCAGGGCCGATTCCGCGCGAGGTGGTGCCAATCTTCACGCGTCCCGGAGCATTCTCCGCCGCCAACTCGATCATGCGATGGTAGGGCAGAATCACCTGCGCGCGGTTGGAAACAAAAAGATTTCCGTCGACCCTAACACCTGCTTCGCGCAAGGCGCCCACTTCCTTTAGAAAGGCCATCGGATCCAGAACCACGCCGTTGCCGATCACGCTACGGCACGCCGTCCGCAACACTCCACAGGGGACCAGTTGAAGTACGAACTTCTTGCCATTGATGATTACAGTGTGGCCTGCATTGTGACCGCCCGCGTAGCGGGCTACAACCGAGAAGCTCTCGGACAAAACGTCGACAATCTTTCCCTTGCCTTCGTCGCCCCACTGGGCGCCGACAATTACCGCAGTCTTGCCTCGTTTCACTGCCAACTCCGTCACAGGGATTCGCGAACGCATAGCTGCGTCGCACCGGGGTCGCACACGCCTTGCCGCGGCAAACTGCTGTAAAGACCAACTGGGATAAAGGCAGAGAAGTGTACCGGCTATATTATCGTGGGCGTGCGGCGAATAGCAACGCATGATGACCGGGCTGTATCCCCGCCCTCTCGGTTAAGATGGACGTGAAGCAAACGCTGGGTTGAGGGTTCATGGTGAAAAAGGTTTTTCATTTCGTAGCTCCGCGAGAGAAGTACGAATGCGACGCGGCCATCCTTTGGTGTTTCGATAACCGCTTTGACTTGGGGTTTCAAAAATTCCTCAAACGCATCGGCGTGGCGCATTCCGATCCCATCAAGATTGCCGGTGGGGCCAAATGCCTGGCCTCGCCAGAACTCGAGACCGACCGAACGTTTGTGCTGGAACAGATTCGCACGTCCATGCGCTTGCACAACACCAAGCGCGTTATCCTGATGGTGCACTCCGATTGTGGCGCCTATGGGGGCCTCCCGGCTTTCGGAGGCAATGCCGAAACCGAAGCCACGCATCACCGGCGCGAACTGGCTCGTGCCGCAGCGAAGCTGTTAGAGGCAATTCCCGGTGTCGAGGTGGAAGGATATTTCGCCGATTTCGAGGGCATCTGGGATGCCGAACTTACAACCTCATTGCCTCTCAAACCGCGGCCGGTAGCCTGACTAGGCCGTCGATTGCTTCGTGATTTCATGCCCAAGTTCGAAAAACATATCTTCGTATGCGGCAACCAACGTCCTCCGGGAAATCCCCGGGGATGCTGCGATCCCAGCGGCCAGGCGAAACTGCAAAAACTGTTCAAACAGAAACTCGCAGAGCGCGGCCTCAAAGGCAAAGTACGGGCCAACCAATCGGGCTGTCTCGATCAGTGCGAACACGGCCCAAACCTCGTTATCTATCCCGACGCCGTTTGGTACGGACACATTACCGAGGCCGACGTCGATGAAATCATCGACGCCCACATCATCGGCGGTAAGCCGGTCGAGCGCCTGATGCTGGCCGACGATTGCCTGAACACTGCCAGGTGCGAGCATCGCAAGCTCAGTAATCAGTAATGTGATCAGCCATCACAAAATCCACCGGACAGGCGAGGCTGGGCACTCATCATTGGCTCAGATGGTCGATCAAGTGGTAGGCGCGGCAGGGATCGAACCTGCAACCACCGGTTTAGAAAACCGGTGCTCTGTCCAATTGAGCTACGCGCCCTCTAGCAAAATTTATCACAAGCCCCCGGTGGAGTATCATGCGGTGTCGCGTTGACATCCACCCAATCATCCCGGCTGGCCTACATCGACTGGATGCGCGGCTTGGCCTGCGTCCTGATGTTCCAGACCCATTGCTACGACTCCTGGCTCAGCCCCGGCGCGCGCCAGAGCAAGTTCTTCATGTACTCCCAACTCGGAGGAACCTTCCCTGCTCCTTTGTTTTTGTTTCTGGCGGGGGTTTCGTTCGCACTGGTAACCGAAAAGCTGTGGGCCAGGAATCTGCCACCCGCGCCAATCGCGCGCGCTACGATCCGTCGTGGCGCGGAGATCTTTGCCTTAGGCTTGCTCTTTCGCCTGCAGGAATATGTCATTGCCTGGGGTTGGGCGCCGCTCAGCGATCTGCTGCGCGTGGACATACTCAACACCATCGGTCTCTCGATGATGCTCATGGGTCTGCTCTGCTGGATTGTGCTGTCGATCGCAGGAGGCAAACACGCTAGATCCGCACTGGTTCTCGGGTCGGCTGGAACCGCTCTGACGATTTCTATGCTCACGCCTCTGATGTGGACCACATGGAGACCGCGCTGGCTGCCGTGGCCGCTGGAATCGTACCTCGACGGTGTCCACAATCTTGGCACTCCACAAGCTTGGCTTTTCCCTATTTTTCCCTGGGCCGGTTTCGCCTTTGCCGGCTTGGCCGCTGGATTTGTTTTGCAAAGCCAGCCTGCTCGCCGCCGCGAAGCCCTGACTTTTTTCGGCATGGGGGTGGCCGGCTTAGGGTTGCTTGCAGCGGGTCGCTGGCTCGACGCCCAGCCGCGCCACCTTTATGCGGGCTATGATTACTGGCATACCAGCCCGAATTTCTTTTTGGTTCGAGTCGGCATGGTGCTGGTGATTCTCACCGCAAGCTATGCCTGGTGCCGCTGGGGCGCCGGACAATGGGGCTTCAGTGCACTCGTTCAATTGGGGCAAGCTTCTCTCCTGGTCTACTGGATACACTTCGAGTTCGTTTATGGTCGAGCTTCAATCCTCCCCAAACATAGCGTTAATATCTGGACCGCATCGATTGGATTGTTGGTAATTTTCCTTGCGATGCTTAGCCTCGCTATTCTGCGAAAGCGTTTCAAGGGACACGGGGCTGAGATTCTGGCTTGGTTTCGCAGTCCGCTCCGCGCCAGCTAAATGTGTGGCGCAGGCACTCTGCCTGCGAACTGTGGTGCAGGCTGGCAGGGCGGGCAGAACTGCCCGCGCCACGCACGCTACCGAAATTGTTTGGCGAACTCCACGACTTCGCGCTCCGCCCACCGCCCGTCATAGGTCGAGAGGCCTTCACGATCGCCCACGAACGCGCAATGACCACCGTCGTCGGTTTCGATGTAGAGGATATTGTGATTGGAAAGAATCTTCTGCCGGGTTTCCGGCAAAATGCGTATGAAAGGATCGTTGGCCGCGTGGATCACCAGCGTCGGACGCGCGATCCGGTCCACAACATGGGCCGAGGCGGCGCGGTCATAGTAGTCGTCAGCCCCAGTGAAACCGCAATAGTAAGCAGTAATGCGATCGTCGAAATCTCGCAGGCTCTTAATTCCCCGGAGACGCGAGGCGTCAAACGTGTCGGGAAACAACCGAGCCTTGCGGCGAAACCGCCGGAATAACTGGAGCAGAAAATAATATTCGTAAACCCGGTTGGCCGGCTCATGCAGCGCGTCCGCCCCAGCCGCCAGATTCACCGCCGGACAAACCGCGGCGACTCCACGAAATTCTGGAGGACCGCCACTTCCCCACTCTCCGGCCAGTTTCAGAACCAGATTGCCGCCCATGGAAAATCCGATGAGCACGAAACCCTGAATCGCGTCGCGCTCGACTAGGTCGCGTGCGACCGCCCGCACGTCCCCGGAGCGACTGGAGTTGTACAGGGTGGGCGCACAATGATCCATGCCGCCGCAGTTACGCTGGTTCATGCGCACGACATTCATCCCCGCGGCCAACCCCTTTCGCGCGATCCCCAGCATGTATTGCGACTCGCTCGAGCCCTCGAGCCCGTGCACCACAATCAAGGTCAGCGCGCTGCTCCGCTCTTTCTGCCAGTGACAGTGGCATAGCACCGGAATCCCGGGTTCCACTTCGATCAGTCGCTGCTCAGCCGCTGGCAGGTGGATCCGGCGCGACAGAAAGAATGCAGCCAGAGTCTGCACGTGTCCGCCACGCAGGCGGATGCGCGGCCGGAATTCAGTCGAAACAAACGCTGCCTGCTTCTCAGTCAGGATGCCCTCGAGCCCAGTTTCTGGCGCTTGAAATTGCACGCGTCGCAGTCCCATTGCGAAGTTTCCACAAAACAATTCTAATAGGAGGTATACGCTACACGGGAGTCATCCAATGCCAATTTTCGAATATCTCTGCCAGGAATGTCAGCACGAGTTCGAAACCCTGCTATTCGGCCGCGACAAAGCGAAATGCCCCAAATGTCAGAGCAAGAAACTGAGCCCCCAGCTTAGCGTTTTTGCGGTCGCGGCGAAAGGCTCGACTGGCACCGCATCTCCCACAGGGGGCTGCGGCTCCTGTGGCGACCCTCGCGGTCCCGGCTCCTGCTCTCTCGGAGACATGGACTAGTCAGCTACCGCCAGCGTGGACCAGCGCCGCTAGCCCCGGGCAAACTTTCGAGACATCTTGCCGGTGACGGTGGTTACCTTTGTTTGCCTGGCGGCCCCGCCTACCATCCCTTGAACTCGCTTTTGCGGCCAAGGAGAATCGGAATGGACCGGCGCCAGCAGTCACGTATCTTCGTTGACCTTCCCGTACAAATCTGGGGCATGGACAGCTATTCGCGCCCATTCATTCAGCCCGCCAGCCTGCGCACCATCAGCGGCCGTGGCGCTACTCTTCAGTGTGTTGACGCAAAGCTGAAGCCGGGCGACGTGGTCGACGTTTTGTACGAGGGAACGAAAGCTCAATTTCGCGTGGTTTGGTGCGGCCAGCCGGGGACGGAGATGGCCGGTGAAGTAGGAGTCGAAAATCTTAACGCCGACGTCCCGCTATGGGATGTCGATCCGCTACGCTGCGCCGCCGCTGCAGGGCAAGGGTAAGCCAAACCGGGACCTTCAACCCCACGCTTCGAGAAAAACCGGGGAGGGCAGGAGAGGGCTGCAACCCGCGTGCCGTGGGCCATTCACATTATGAAGGGAGGTTGATTCTGCGGCAATAAGAAAGCAGCTCGGGAGCGCAGATTCCCTTTCCGAATGCAGCCGCTTGCAACTTCCCCACTGGAATCATGAAAAAAGCTGCTACTTCTGTCATCCCGTGTTCCGTAGTATTGCGAAATTACCTCGCGCATCATGGCAAGGGTTAAACTCGCAGAGATGCAGGTAAAGATTCTTGGTTCAGCGGCCGGTGGCGCTTTCCCGCAATGGAATTGCGCCTGCGAAAATTGCAGCGCGGTGAGGGCAGGCACACTCCACGGCAAGCCGCGCACCCAAACCCAGCTGGCCCTCAGCGAGGATGGTCGCTCTTGGTTCTTACTGGGCGCGTCGCCAGACCTCCGCGCGCAAATTGAAGCCACGCCGGAGCTGCATCCGCGTCAAGGTATGCGCCAATCGCCCATCGCAGGCATCGCGCTCGCCAATGCCGATATCGACCATGTCCTTGGACTCCTCCTGCTGCGCGAACTCCAGCCCCTGCGTGTCCATACCACCGCTTCCGTGCGGCGGATTCTCCGCGACGATAATTCGATGTTCGGCATGCTGCAGCGAATTCCGGATCAAACGATGTGGACTGACTTTGAACCCGGAAAGGAATTTTCTCTGCGCAACGCGCAAGGCGAGGATTCCGGTCTCCGCTGCCGGCCTTGGTCGTTAAGTACTCACTATCCTGCCTTCGTCACGGCAGAACGCCAAGCGCATCTTTCCCCCGGCGAAGCCTCCCTGGGCTTCTTCCTCCATTCCAATTCCGGCCACCGATTTGCCTTCATGCCAGCGGTCCCTCAGCTAGACAATGGATTGCTGGCGCAGCTCGATGCCTGCGATGTTGTGCTCTTCGACGGTACTTTTTGGAGCGACGACGAACTCGTTCGCGTGCAGGGCAGCGGGCAAACCGCGCAACAGATGGGCCACGTTGCCGTCGCAGACACCCTCGTCAAGTTGGCGGGAGTGCGCCGCCCGCGTAAAATATTCATACATATCAACAACACCAATCCCATGCTGGACGAGGCAAGTCCTCAATATCGCCAGGTGCGGGGCGCGGGCTGGGAAATCGCGGAGGATGGATGGCAGTTCAACCTGTAGAGACCGAGACAACCCCGCAAGTCCGCCCCTTGCTTTCACTCGATGAGTTACGCGCGCAATTACAGGCCACGGGCGAAGAGCGTTATCATCACAAACATCCTTTTCACCTGTTGATGCACGAAGGCAAGCTCAGCCGCGGTCAATTGCAGGCCTGGGCGCTGAATCGCTACTACTATCAAAGCAGCATTCCAATCAAAGATTCGATCATCCTCTCACGTGGTCCGGACCCCGTCTTCCGACGCGCCTGGCGCAAGCGCGTCGTCGACCACGATGGCGATGCCACCAGTGAAGGCGGCATCAAGCGCTGGATAAAGTTGGCGGAGGCCACCGGGCTCGACCCCTCAGAAGTTCGCGCCGGCAAAGGCATTCTTCCGGCGACCCGCTTCGCGGTAAACGAATACCTGAACCTCGTTCGAAGCCGTACCTTGCTAGAGGCGGTCGCCTCCTCGCTGACAGAATTGTTTTCGACAAAGCTGATCACACTTCGAGTGGAGAAATTGCGGCAGCACTATCCCTGGCTGGCTGGAGGTCTGGATTATTTCGAGGCCAGACTCTTTCAGGCTCCCGAGGATTCACAATTCGCTGTGAATTATGTATTCGACAATGCGAAGACGCGAGCCGAACAGGAGTTGGCGCTCCAGGCCCTGCGCGACAAGTGCGACATTCTGTGGGCGCAGCTCGACGCTCTGTACTTCGCCTACGTGCAGCCGGGATGGCCGCCCCCCGGGGCATTCCACATCGAGGGCAGGTAGAGTGGCCTTACCCGAGGATTCCAGCCAGCCTCGTCTCGCGGCCGGTTGCCGCTGGGGCGCGGAGAAAAAAATCGACACCGGACTGGAACGTACCGTCTTGTTCCCCGAAGGCGCAATTCGGTTGCAGGGCACCGGTCTTCAGATACTCGAGCGCTGCGACGGTCAGCGCACCTTCGGCCAGATCATCGGAGAATTGCAGTCCCAGTTTGCGGATGCGGATCCCGCGAAGGTTCGCAGCGACATCGGCCAGTTTCTCGAGCAACTCCGCCACAAGCGGATTGTCGATTACTGATCCAATGATTAATCGGCAGCACTCATGATTCCGAACCCTCTGGCCCTCATCGCCGAACTCACGCACCGCTGCCCGCTGCACTGCGTCTACTGCTCCAATCCGCTGGAGCTGGCCGCAGTGAGTTCGGAGCTCTCCACCGCGGAGTGGATCGATGTTTTTCAGCAGGCGGGCAAGCTCGGCATGCTGCACGCGCACTTCACCGGCGGCGAACCGCTGGCGCGTCCAGACCTCGCGCAACTCATCGCGAGCGCCCGCGGCGCGGGCCTCTACACAAATCTGATTACATCCGGAATTGGTCTTGCTGAAACAAGATTGCAGGCGTTGGTCGACGCCGGCCTCGATCATATCCAGGTCAGCTTCCAGGATTCGCGCGAGGGCGCAGCGAACTGGATCGCCGGAGCCAAAGCGCACGCGCACAAGATCGAATTGTCGCGCCTCATCCGCCAACACAAAATCGCGTTCACCGTGAACCTGGTTATCCACCGGCAGAACATCGATCACATCGAAGAGATGATCTCGTTCATCGAACGACTGGCCCCCGAGCGAATGGAGATTGCCCACACGCAATATTATGGATGGGCGCTGCGGAACCGAGCGGCGCTGCTGCCCACACGGGCACAATTGGAAAGGGCCGTGGAAGCCGTAGCCACCGCTGAACAGCGCCTTGCCGGACGCATCCGCATCGATTCGGTTGTCCCTGATTATTACGCGCGCTTTCCCAAGGCCTGTATGGGAGGATGGGGCCGTAGATTGATGCTCATCAATCCCTCAGGCAAGGCTCTTCCCTGTCACGCCGCGGAAGTTATTCCCGGGCTCACTTGCGAGAACGTTCGCCAGAAAACTCTGGAGTACATCTGGCGGGAGTCTTCCTCATTTCAGCGCTTTCGGGGAGAAGAATGGATGCCGGAACCATGCCGCAGTTGCGACCGTCGCGGCGATGATTTCGGCGGATGCCGCTGCCAGGCGCTTTTGCTTACCGGCGATGCCGCCGCAACCGATCCGGTTTGCTCGCTGGCCCCCGCGCACCTTATCGTCGAATCAGCCCTGGCTGGAACTAATTCCAGCGACACGGTTTCACAGCCCGTTCCGGCCTCTTCGTTCGTCCAGCTGCAGCAACTCTCCAGCGAGCTCTGGAGCTACCGGAAGAACCCCGATTAATTGTTATTTTGTCACACCCGATCGCCTACCAGCGCACCCCGATGGTAATCGGCCGCACATCCGTGGTGGTCCCGTTAGCCGATCCGTGCATGAGACGAAATTCCGCATATATTTCAACGCCACTGGGCACCTTGCGCGTCACTCCTCCACCAAAGTTATAGCCAAACTGGTTTTGGCTGGAATGAACGAAGCTGCCGCTCAGCGGAATACTGACGTTCGGACACGCACCCCACCACTCGAAAAACGCATTGCAGGACGAACCCGGAACAGCAGCGTCGGAGTTCAATGTTCCCGACCGGTGGTAAAAGCCGGGACCGAAGAGCAAATACGCTCCCCATACCTTGGTGACTGGAATGTTGATGACAGGGTCCACGGTAAAAGCGAAAAGATAGCTGGTTCCACTCCCGGCCTGAGCCAGGGAAAGAGAAGACTGGCGCAACGGCAGGTCGGCAAAAATAAAGTCCCCGCGCAGACCGAAATACTTACTCGCGTTGCGCGCCACTCCTACCGTACCGTCGTAACCGCCGCCTCTCACGAATGTTTTTGTCGCGCCACTGTCTACGTTGGCGCCAAGTCCGACGTTATAGTTCCAGTTCTTGTAGTTGTGAGGCTTCTTGCGCCGCGAACTCGATTGTTCCTCAGCGGGTTCCTGGCCGTCGGGGGATTGCGCCGCAGGAGGTTGCTGCGTTGCGGGCTGCTGTGCCTCTGGCGCTGGGGTCGCCGGAGATTCACCGGTGACCGGAGCTTGGCCAAATCCCTTGGCCGTCAACAGAATTGTCAGAATCAGCAGCGTCTGCGCAGTCGCGGTCGCGAACTTACCTGTCATCCATTCTCCTCCCAAAACCGGGCATGGTGGCGGACCTTAGAGCTCGGCTTGGAAAGGTGAGGGGCCGTTGGCAAATGGTTCCGCTTCTGATTCCCCGCAGCAACGCACTCGACGAGCCCGCTGCGGGGTCGCATCATCTTACCAACTTTGATGCCGCTTCTGCCCGGCAAGCCGCCCGCGCCGGCAGAGCATCGAGTCTTCGCGATCAAGCGTGCCTGCGGTAAGTCCACTTATGATAAAAATGAGTCTCCGTTTCCGGGACTAACTTTGCAAAAGACTTCGTCAAATGATCCGGCAGCCAGCTCCTCCAAGTCCGGGGATCGCCAGCCCGTGCGCCGTGTTGCCCTGGTAGGTTTCGGAACCGTGGGCCGCGCTGTGGCCAAGATTCTTTGCGAGCGCAGCCCTGGCCTAATCCGCCTCACACACATCTGCAATCGTAATATCGAGCGAAAGAAGCAACCTTGGGTCCCGAGCGACGTGATTTGGACAGAAGACTTGGGCGCGATTCTCAACTCCGAGGTTGACATTATCATCGAGCTGATCGGAGGCTTAACGACAGCCGAAGAGTTAGTGCGAAGCGCCTTAAACGCCGGCAAGTCTGTCGTAACGGCCAACAAGCAACTCATCGCCCGGCACGGCCCGGATTTGCTTCAGCTCGCCAGCGCGAACAGTTGCCGCCTGGAGTTTGGCGCCTCTGTCGCCGGCGGTGTTCCGGTTCTCCCCGCGCTGCGCACCGGGCTCTCCGGGGATCGACTGCACGGCATAGCCGGTATTCTCAATGGCACCTGTAACTATATTCTCAGCCGGATCGAGACGGATCGCATTCCCTTCAGCGAGGCCCTCGAAGAAGCGCAAGCCCGCGGGTATGCCGAAGCCGACGCCAGCGAAGACCTCGACGGCGGCGATGCCCGCGCCAAACTGTCAATCCTCGCTCTGGCCGGTCTGCAGGTCCGAGTTTCGCCCGCAGACATTCGCGCCCGTACAATTCGCGCAGTCGAGGCAATCGACTTCGATTATTCCGCTGAGTTGGGCTGCACCATCCGTCAAATCGCACGGGCCGATTTGAAAGACACCACGCTGTTTGCCGAGGTCGGCCCCAGCCTGGTTCCCGCATCTTCACCTTTCGGACGCGTGCAGAAAAACCTTAATCTGGTTTTGACGTCTGGAAGATACGGTGGCGACGTAGCCTTCCTCGGCGCCGGCGCGGGAGGGGATCCTACCGCCGTTGCTGTGGTTTCTGACGTGATGTTTATCGCGGAGAGTCCTTCGGCCGGAGCGCGTCCGCAGCAAACGCTGCAGCTCGCTTCTCCAAGAATCAGTTGCGACTTCGAAACGCCCTGGTATCTGAGGTTTGTTGTGAAAGATCAGCCTGGCATCATCGCGCGTCTGGCCGCGATCTTATCGGCTCACCAACTTAACATTGACGCCGTGCTGCAAAATCCCGGCTTCGACAAAAGCGCGCTTCCTTTCGTGATCACGCTCGAACCCTGCCGCGACGAGCAACTCCAGCCCGCAGTTCAGGAAATGGCCGCTCTCCCCTTCGCACTTCGCCCTTGCCTCTGCCTTCCGATCCTGCTTTAGGGAGTTACAGACACGGTGAGGTAGAAGAGGGCTGTCATCCTGACCGAAGCGGAGGACCCTTCGCCGGTAAGCAATACGGGCAGCGCCGGACGAGACTGCTGTTCCGCCTCGTCCGGCTCTGCCGCCTGCGACCTTACTTCCAGAAGGGATTCTTCAACCCTGTCGGAGCGAATACACTGTCAACCTTCGTCTCCGTTCCAGTATCGTCGGAAATTTTTTCATCGGTCAAGCGAGATGAGGACGCTTTAAACTCTTCCGGGGGGTAAGCCACTACAGGGGTAGTGCGACGTTCTGATTCCATGGGGAACCTCCAGAATCTTCAATCTATGAATCTGGATTTATTCAAACACTTCCACGACAATCGCGGGGCGGCAAAATCTCGATGCTTCCCATCGAAAAATTAGCTGCTACAAAACCCCAAGGATCTGTGAGCCCGGTACCCCCAATGTCGAAAGATTTTTGGCGCTCCTTGATTTCGAACCCAGATTTCAACCTCCGATTTCAAAACCCCGGGTAGAGGCTGCTACCATGTCAGGTTATTCATAACTCATCATCAAAGGAAGACACGTGAAATATCGCAAGCTGGGGCGCTCCGGTTTTGCCGTCAGCGACATCGCATACGGGTTGTGGGGCATGAGCGGCTGGAGCGGCTCCGATGACCAGCAATCGCTTGATTCCCTGCAACTCGCCGTTGACTCGGGCTGCAATTTCTTCGACACCGCATGGGCGTACGGCGAAGGTAAGAGCGATGGCTTGCTCGGCGAAACCATGGCACGCAACAAAAAACGTCTCTATGCCGCCTCGAAAATTCCTCCGGCCAACGACAAATGGCCCGCCCTCCCCGGATACGACTACCACGACGTATTTTCCGTCGATCATGTCATTCAGTATGCGGATCA
>Ga0209732_1000028_pt1 | contig 12718 bp, 11 predicted proteins | sample JacPinW_OM1H0_O1_FD_187955 | JGI IMG/M metagenome (GOLD analysis project Ga0209732, IMG submission 187955) | Forest soil microbial communities from Algoma, Ontario, Canada - Jack Pine, Ontario site 1_JW_OM1H0_O1 (SPAdes) (version 2) | ecosystem: Environmental > Terrestrial > Soil > Boreal...
GCGCGATAGGTTCCACACCGATAGACGCAGAGGCGAAAAATGCACCCACGTCCGGTAGGCTCTTCTTCCTGGACCTCAGCGGCGGCCGCATACTGTCCGCAAACCCTGATGGCTCCGATTTGAAGACCATCATCAACGAAAGCCGGAAGTTGCCCGATGGCCTGGTGCTCGATGTCGCCGCTGGGCACATCTACTGGACCAATATGGGTGATCCCAAGAGGAATGATGGCTCGATCATGCGGTCGGATCTCAATGGCAAGAACATGATCACCATCGTTCCGCCTGGCGGCACGTTCACGCCGAAGCAACTTCAGCTGGAGTGTAACCGCGATGCATGCCAACCATCCTTTCGAGTTGGAGGGGTTCGATTGCCACCAAACTGAGTTGGGCGGCGGACTTCTGAGAATCTATTATAGCCATAGGCAGATCGCGATTTCCTCCTTGCCCGAGCAAATCTTCTGCGAACGCCAGCGCCGAACTGCCCGGCATGGCGGTCTAGAGAATCAGACATCCGGTCTCGTCTACACAAATCAGATGAGAAAAACTCTTCGGCGGTATAAAGGCGCGAGCCCGCAAAGCCAAATTCCCTGAGCACGTCAGCAGTTGCTCCTGACGCCCAAGCTCCCGGCGCCCGACGAGACCGCCAGCGTAAAATGAAAACTTGCTCCGCGAGGATAGTTGGCCGTAGCCCAGAGCCGACCTCCGTGTGCCTCAATAATCGTTCGGCTGATACGAAGCCCCATACCGGTGCCGTGTTCCTTGGTCGTAAAGAAAGCGTTGAATATCTCGTCAGCTTGGTTATGGGGAAGTCCGATGCCAGTGTCTTCGACCGATACCAGGAGCTGTTCGTTACTATCATTCTGGGTGCCGAGCGTGAGTTGACGCGGGGCATCAACGGCCTTCATTGCGTCGATGCCGTTGATCATCAGGTTCATTAATACCTGCTGCAGTTGGACGCGGTCTGCCACAATGAGGGGTAGCTCGGCTGCGAGCTTTGTCTGTACAGAAACTGAGTGCTGGGTCGCTTCGTTGTGCAGAAGAATCTCCATCTCTCGAATCATCTCATTGAGATCGACGCGCTCCTTTGTGACAACGCCTTTTCTGAAGAATAGCTTGACTCGGTTGATGATCTCCGCTGCTCGGTTTGCATCACGAATTACCCTTGAAGCCGCAACCCGAGCGCCCTCGAGATCAGGCTGCTCGCGATCGAGCCGGCGTAGGCAGGTAGAAGCATTTGTGATGGTGCCACTAATAGGTTGATTAATCTCGTGCGCGAGGGAAGCACTGAGTTCGCCCATAGTGGTTACGCGATTCGCGTGTGCGAGATCTGCCTGCGCTTTAAGTAATGACTCTTCGGCGCGTTTGCGGTCTTCTATATCGATCCCGGTACCGTACCATTTGACTATCCCTCCATGACCGTCACGCAAAGGTACGTTGCGCACAAGCAACCACCGATAGTCGCGCTGCGCAGTCCAGACGCGCGCTTCAATCTCGACAGGTTCTCCCGCCGCCAATGCCGATCTCCACTTAGCGAGGTAGCTGGTACGATCATCCGGATGGACGATCGATTGCCAACCGGATCCAAGCAATGCCTCGACCGAGAGCCCAGTGGATTCGAGCAAACGCTGATTGATGAAGTCTACTGAACCATCCGACAGAGTGCTCCACACATGAGCGGGAATCGTGTTAATTACCCGGCGGAGCCGATCCTCACTTCCTTGTAAGCTCTCATAGAGATCCTGTAATCGCCGCGCTGTATCGTTAAATACGTGTCCCAGTTGGGCAAGCTCATCTTCTCCATGGATGGGAACCCGATGTTTGAACTCGCCTCGTGCCAACATCTTTGAACCTTTAACTAGTTGTTCGAGCGGCCGTGTGATGCTGCGCGTAATGACCAGTCCCAACGTTCCCGCAATCAACAAGGTGAGAACGACGGTGGTCGGCACGACAATAAAAATCCAGTGCTGTACTTGGCGAATATTGGCTGCCGCTTGGGCATGTTCCGTCTTTACCTCGCGATCGACTCTTTCCACCAAGGCGGAGGTCGAGAATTCGAGCGGGCGTAACTGGTCGGCAAGCCGCAATTGCACGGCGTTCCAATCATCCGCTTCAGCCAAGTCGATCATTGACGCGGTCTGCGATCGGAGCGTCGACTGGACGACTGCGAGCGTGGGGAGAGTCGTCGGGTCAGAGGCGTTGTAGGAATGCACGGCCAGCAACGCACTCTTGGCACGTCGCATGTCCTCCGCAAACGCCTCATTCATCGATTGAGTCTCTGCGTTCAGACGTTCGGCGTTTTTTGCGTTCGCAAGTGACTCAAGCGTGTCGCGAAACTTCAACAGGTCTGAGTGAACACGTAAGACAGTTACCAACTCCTCGTCATATTCATTGAGTCGCTCTGCTTGCGCGTGGACGATGTGGAATTGCCATAGAACGATTACGTCACCGGCTAACGTCGAAAGGATGATGAGCGCGAAGCATAGAACCAGGCGTGGGCCAATGTTGAGTCGCAGTCGATTCATCTCAGTGCGAGCCTGTTTCTGGTTGAACCCTGTCATTACCCATAATCCGAACGAGCTCATTCTCGAGCGCCGCGGCCGCTGCTGGAGCTGTGGACTGGCGGGTCAGCACGGAATGCAGTGCGTGGGAATAGGCTTTGGAGACCGCCTCATAGTTCGATCCGGCAACCGCCGACGGGCGCAAAACGACGGCGCTCCCAGCCGATTCCCCCGGCTTGCACCACCAGGGGTAGATTTTCCTCATCACAAATGGAACTTCAAAGAACTCGACCTTTCGGCCTAGCTTTTCAAGATGAGTGGAGGCCATGAGTTGTGCCTGTTTGCGAGTGAGAAACTGGACGAGTTTGACGGCTTCGGCGCGATGAGCTGAAGTGCGGGAGATCCCCAAAGAGTAGGCTCCCAGGGTTCCGACTCGCGCGCTCTTTCCACCAGGGACACTTGTCACTCCAGCTTTGTCGCGGAACGGCTTATCTACTGCGTCAATCTCATACATTTCGGACCACCCGAGCTGAAACGCAGCCCTGCCGGAAACCCAGAATTTATCTTCTGCGTCCATAGCGGTGTACGAAACCACGCTTGCTGGCGAAATCCAACCCACCCAGTGTGCGGCTCGTTCCCAGGCCTGAACGACATCTTGATTGTTGACGCTGATCTTGCCGTCGAGCTCGATGATATGGCCGCCCCCTTCCGCTGCTTGCCAATCGAGCCCCTCGGAGGTCAGCTGTTCGCTTTCCGATGTGATCGCGCCGGACCAGACAAACCCCCAAAAATCTTTCTTCCCTTTTGCGCGCTCCCCAGCCTGGATCCGGGCGGCCATCTCCTCAAGCTCATGCCAGGTTCTGGGTGGCGTCTTGTATCCGTACTTGGCGAGCAGGTCCGTCCGATAAAACAAAACCTGCACATTCGGGTTATAGGGCATTGCCACAAGTTTCCCCTGAACCCTGTAGCTTTCGATGAGGTCGCGATCCTGCGAGAAAATCTCTTCTGAAGTAAAGTTAGGTTGCAGGTCGATGAGGTATTCACCGATTGTTCCGGCCCAGATGGTATCAACGCCATAAAGGTCAGGGGACGGGGCACCGCTTCGGAGCAAATCCATGGCAAGATTGAGTTTTGAGCCGTTGTCCTCTGGCGTTGGAAGATCGTTGACGCGAATGCCTGTTTCCCGCGTGAATTCCTGCAAATAGACGTCCGGGATCATCCGATGGTCGCCAGGAAATCCCTGGCCTTCTGCATCGAGAAATGTGATGGTCACAGGCTGTGCGGGCTTACGGCAACCGGAAAAAAGGAACGCCCACAGCAGAATTCCCGCAATGCCCAACTCTCGGAAGCGATGAGATGCAAACCGACGCCGTTCGGCGCAGCGCATTACATGACTCATCGTCTTGATTCGGATGGATAGGGGAAGCAGTTTTCATCTCCTTTGCAACGTCAGAAATAAGCGATAGAGTGCACGCAGATCAATCAATTTTCCTAGTTTTGAACGGAAAAATGGTAGCAGAAATCGCGAGCGGACGTCCCTACCCCGTCGTAGCTGGGTATCCCGTTCGGCAGGTTCCCGCCGGCAACCAATTGATGGTGAACACGAAAGCCCATCCCGACAACCCGTTCGAGCCCTGAATACTTTTGACGTTGCTGACTGCGAATCAGTAGGATTTCGAGGTCGTTCGATGGTTCGATGAGATGTGGGCCTAGAAAATCTCGTAATGAACGTCGCCCACGTTGCTGCTGAGGGAGAGCAATAGAAGTAACGGTGCGTCTTATCAGCAGAAGAACACGCGGAGCATTCTCCGGAGCGGATCAACACAAGTTGTCGCGAGTCTGACGAGCCGAGGGGCAATCGCGAACTCAGACCTGCTGAGCTGCCGTCAAGCCAAGTGAGTTGCCGGATTCGCGGGCCGGAGTTTGGTCGCCATTCTCACCAAGTCGGCGAGGGAATTCGCTTTCATTTTTTGCATGACCTGCCCGCGGTGCGCCTTTACCGTGATTTCGCTGATGCCGAGCTCGCCGCCGACTTGTTTATTCAGTAGCCCCGAGACGACCAACGCCATCACCTGCCGTTCTCGGGAAGTAAGCGAGGCGTAACGGTCCCGAAGTTCTTGTATCTCCGCGTTCTGAGCGAGGGCGAAGCTGCTTCGTTGGAGGGCGTTTCGGATGGCGCTCACCAAAGCGTCGTTATCGAGGGGCTTGGTTAAGAATTCGAGAGCGCCGGCTTTCATGGCTCGCACTGACTGCGGTACATCGCCATGACCGGTGATGAAAATGATTGGTATGTCGATGTGTTCAAGCGCAAGCTGTTTCTGCAATTCAAGACCGTTTAGGCCCGGAAGTGAAAGGTCAAGAACCAGACAGCTCGGGACACGTTTTCTCGGGTGGTCGAGGAATTCTTGTGCGGACGCGAAGGTCTCCGGCTTCCAGTTCTCATCCTGGACCAACAGTTCCAGCGATTCGCGGACGGACACGTCATCGTCAACGATGAACACGATGGGGATGGCACTCGACATCAGTAACGCCCCTACTTCATAACTAAGTATGCGCGCCGCATTCATTGTATCCCCCTTGAGATTCAACCGGTGAACCCTCAGATAGCTTGCAGTGCGGTCTTAATGGCCGCAAGCAGAGCCGCGTCACTGAATGGTTTGAGCAGAAACCCCGCTGCGTCTTGCTCGAGCACTCGAGCAAGAATCGTCTCATCCTTTTGACCGGTCATAAATATGACCGGGATCTCTTCTCCGCGACGCTTCAGTTCCTGGTGAAGTTCCGGTCCACTCATACCCGGCATAGCGATGTCGAGGATCAAACAGCTAGTCTCATCGGCAGAACCGGATGACAGGAACTCTTCCGCTGACGAAAAAGCTCGAGCTGCAAAGCCGAACTCCTTAATCAGGTCAGGCAGCGACTCGCGTATGGACTCATCGTCATCAACTACGGATAGAAGCGGACGTTCGTTCCCGCTCCTGTCCTTAAGGGACTTCATAACAAAATAATGTGGCATTCAATGAAAAACGTCCATTGTACTTTGGTATTGCTTTTGCCCGTTTGTGAGCAACGGAGCCATATTTACGCAGCCTCCTTCGGCGAATCATTTGAGTTGGACTCGCTGCCGTAGAAACCCGTTGCGCACTGCATGGTAGGAACTCTCGAAGACCGTAATCCAATGACGTCGTCGACATGCGACCCATCCTCGACGGCCCAGTCCATACGACAACAAATGCGACTCAGCGGGAAAGCTCCCTTGGCTGGCGTTGTCGCTGGCAAGTAGCTCGAATGCAGCTATCATACGATCCACTGATCGAAACTGCCGTCCGGACGGTACGTACCGACGTTGTAGCGAAGCTCCAGTTGCCCACTCTGCAGCGCGATGGTCGGATCAATGCCTGCCTGGTCCAATCTTTGCAGGTGACTCTGACGCTCATCGGGATTCACGACGTGAATCGCCTTGTGGCCGCACTGGAACCCCTCTTTTTATGAACGGCAGCAAAACCCGATAGTCTTCCTCGTCGCTGTTGAAGAAGGCGCAGACATGACGATTCTTATCGAGCAATGAGCAGCAAACGGAATTGGATCGCCGCCCGCTCCGGTACCGATGATAATTGCGTCACACTGCTGAACACCGACAATCCGATGCAACTTGGCGCTCTGCCGTGTGAAAACCACCATCCCTCTATAGCGTATCGGTTCCATGGGCTAACGGCCTGATGTCTTGCGCATGCGGGGGAAGCATATGGCGATGCCCGGGAAAATGGCAAAGAAAGGGACACGGAAACGAGTTGTCCGGATGCAGCTTTGCGCAGAGAACACGATCGTCACCGTTTATGCGCACATAGACCTCTGCCGCGGTGAACATTCCTAACAACGGTGCGACGAAATAAAGCCATCCCGCTGTCCATACACCTGCAAAGAAGGCGGACCCGGTAGTCCGCGCGGGGTTGATGCTAAATCCTGAAACAGGCGCAAAGAAGAAAGCATAAAGTGCAATCAGCGCCCCGACGTAATAACTGACATAGCCAGCCAGATATGCGCGGTTGGACAGTACCAGAACGACTGCCATGAGCACGGTAGCCATGAATAATTCTGCGAAGAACGCCGCTGCAGTGCCGTATCGTCCGGGAACTGTAACCAGGTAGTTGACTGTGGGCTTGGAAAGGCTGCTACGAAAAATGGTCGTTGCGACAGCCACTCCAAGGATTCCGCCTATGAATTGGAAGAACACATAGAACACCGCATCCCACAAAGCAATTTTCCCAAGACGAAAGTACGTGAGCGTGATGGCCGGATTGAAATGGGCTCCCGACCGCTTACCCAGCGGGGATTGGATGATCAGGACTCCTGTAATCCCCATTGAGATGCCCATGACGGCCCGCCGAGTGATCGCGCCTGGAAACAGATGAAAACCGGGCCAGGAAGGATCGAAGAGGAAGATCGTAAACGCGCACGCGGAAAGCATGAAAAGAGCAAGCTCGATTGCCTCACAGAAGTAGAGAGGCCAATTGCGCTTTAACGCACGGAACGGCGGTTTATTCAATGCTTGCATCAGCATGGTGAGTCTCCTCGGGTTACCACCAGTGCTCAACCTGGACGCCATATGTAAGCCCATTCGTTTGGTTCTCAAATGGAATTCCGCCTACAAGACCACGGAAGCCATTCGACCAATTGGCATATGTTACAAACGCACGTAATACAGGACGGCCGAAAAATTTTCTGTCGGCTCCAATTTGCGGTGCGAACGTACATTTTCGCAACCAGCCGTCGTAAGAGCCGGGCAGACCAGTGTGATCGAATCCACAATCGCCTGTCAGCGATAGATGTTTGGTTAGAAACACCTCCGGCCTCACTCCGAACGACACCCATTGCATCATGTGATTGTTTGTATTGAGGTTTCTCATTCGCTGGAAAAGGAAAATGGGCATCACGGCAAACTTGTCACTTGGCTGCAGGACGATCTGTTCGGTGACCAGAAACTGTTTTGATTTCGCCGTATCGAATGAGGGGGTTGGTATTGTCGCCCCAATGCCCGGTCCGCTAAAGTTGCTTGCCGCGCCGGTGCCGTACTGAATCAGGAACGTGTGATAGCCTCCATGCCACTCTAGTCGCTGATGGCGGATCCCATACGCGTATCCGTTAGCCGAGGGAATGTTGGTAGCGATTGATGAACCTGGAGTGGATGCAGTTGTGATCTGACCGCCTTTTGAGGTTGTATAGTCGAAATACCCCCCCCATAGACCGAACGGTCCCTTTATGTCATACAGAGTCGCATCGACGTGGTTGGTTGTCAGGTTCCCGTTTTGTGTAATGACGTCAGGCCGTGCTACACCGATAAAAGCTAACGCAACCTTGCCGAAGTTGACGTCCACGTCTTCGACACCACCACCGTAACCGCTAAAGTCCAAAGGGAAGAAATCGTCGCTATCGATGTGCTGTCGACGATAATATCTCTCGCCAGCCCAGAACTTGGCGTTCGGCTGGCTCTCAAAGAGTTTTCCCGCCTGCACGAACGCCTCCCGGAGACGGAATTGATCAGCACTAGGGCCGGCAGTAGGAGCATAGTTTTCGGAATTCGACGTGTTGGCCTCGACTGTCAATTCGCTCCTGAACCACGCCTTGTCCGAATCCCGGTCCGGATTCACCCAGTTGTTGACAAAGATCAATTCCGCGTATGTCTCCGCTTCATTCCCCAAACGGTATTTCGCTTGCGCCCCTGGCGCTTCAAAAGCGACCTGTTGTCCGCCTACGCTGTTTAATCCGAAACCTGAACGAAAGTACCCATGAAATTCAAAAGAGCCCAAACGTTCTTGTAATTCCGCGATCCTCCTGTCGGCTTCTTGGAGAAGGTCGTAGGAAGGCTCGGATGGCAGCTGACCTTGAAATTTAGCTCCGACTTGATTCGCATCCTCGAACACGGATTTTGGGAATTTCTCGGAAATCTGCACAACGGATGGTTTTGCTGCCTGCGGTGTTCCTTGGGCTTGTTCACCGCTGACGCTCTTTTGCCCCTTGGCTTCTTTCTCTTTTTCGAGTTGTTGCTCCAAAACGGAGATTCTTTGCTCGAACGCTGTCAATTGCTGTTTCAGTTGTTGCAGCTGTTGTTCGGTATCCTGACTTCGAGCAACCAATGACGTGCACAGAATGCCTACGAGATAACACACAGTTCTTCCGATGTGCCGATGTCTTCTTATGGGCAGTTCTGGAACCATGTCTGCTCCTCATCCGATCCACGAAAGCTCACCGAGAACTCGGTACTCCATACTCAAAGGAATACGTCCTCCGCCAGCGCGACCTCTGCGCCCGCTTCACACTTCCAGAGCAGACGTCGCCTGCGGCGGATATTCCTGGAAGGCTTGCTTTCGAACAGCGACATCGCCCAACTGTCGGGGAAGAAGCGCAAGCCCGCTCAGCACAAACCGCGAAAAGACATCTCAACTTAGGAGGATGACAACAGAAGAGGAGGGTTCAAACAATTGGACGATAGTATCGGCGACACCTTCGTATCACTCGTCCTAGATCAATACTCTTAACTTATCCAACGGGAGATCCCGGATCATCGATGGGCCGGGGCTATCAAGGTGGCCGCACCGTCGTCTCACATAGCTCCTCTACACTTGTGACTTAATCGGCAAGGACGGAAGGCATCCGCACTCATCTCGCCCGATATGCAAGAGCGAGTTGGGGTCGCTAGTCAATCACTAAAATGGCATTTACACTCAAGGCCCCAGGCAATGAAAATGTCCTTAATTGGAATGTGTCTGTCCTTCCAGGGCTAACTCGACGAGATTTGCCCGCACTCGATCTCCGATCTGCGCGTTCTTTAGTGTCGCCAGGAACTTCTTTGTGAAGTCCTGCTGCAGGTGGAAATCCTGTGCTGCCTGCGACTTGTAAATCTCGTAAAAGACAAATGTATTCGGATCGTCTTTTCGTGCCGTGACGTAAAACGCATCAACGCCCGCCTCCGCCCGCACCAACGGCAGGTATTGGCGTGTGGCCTCGACAAGCTCCGCTCGGCGCTGTGGCTGAATTTTTGCTTCGATCAGCATGATCACCTTCTCGTTCGTCATATTGGACTGCTCCTCTCGATTTTCATTGGCCGGCATGTTCACAGCTTGCTCCGCCGACAGCACGTGCGTCGCACACACGCTTGCGGCCATCAGTACCGCCGCGATCACGACGCGGTTTATTTTCATGTGTGAATCCTTTCGTTAAACACCATTCGGCGTCCCACCGTACTGATCCGTTTGGCGATCCGTCACCTCTCGTGAACGAAAGGTCAAAGACGCCTTTGGTCCACTAATGCTCCGCGAGAGCTCGATGTACCATACTCACGGAAGTAGATCCCTCGCCAACGGCCGCAGCCACCCGTTTAACGCTTCCGGCGCGGACGTCACCTACAGCAAATACTCCTGGGAGGCTGCTTTCTAGCATCTGAGGCGGACGCGAAAGCGGCCAGGGAGGATCCCGATCTGGTTCAACAGCTACCGGCACATCGCGTCCAGTTAGGATAAAGCCCTTCTCATCGAGAGCGACGGAGCCTCGCAGCCAGTCGGTGTTGGGCGAGGCACCCGTCATAATGAAGAGATGATGGACCGGTGCCGAACGCACCCGCCCGGTCTGCTTGTTGATCCAACTCACTTCTTCGAGGCCGTTCTCGCCCACAAGATCGGTTAGTTCCGAGTTGTAAAGCAACTCGATGGACGGATTCCCGAGAATGCGTTGAATCAGGTAGCGCGACATCGATTCGGCTAGGTCGGCCCCTCGCACGAGCATGTACACCCTGCGGGCCGTCTGCGAGAGGAAGACAGCGGCTTGACCAGATGAGTTGCCGCCGCCCACCACAATAACCTCTTGGCTTTCGCACAACTGAGCCTCCAGATGGGTGGCACCGTAATGGATCCCGCGGCCGGCGAAGCGGTCCAAGTTCACGGTCGTTGGCTTGTTGTAGCAAGCGCCGGTCGCAACGACAATGGTCCGTGCGAAGAAGACCGTCCCATCGTCCATCACGAGTTCGTAGGGGCGATGTTGGCACCGGAGTTGAACAATCTTGCGTGCCAACGCCATCTTTGCCCCAAACTTCTGTGCCTGTCTAGTAGCGCTCGTAGCGAGCTCCTGGCCAGAGACCCCGGTTGGAAATCCCAGATAATTTTCGATTCTTGAACTGGAACCCGCCTGGCCACCAGGGGCGTGGCTTTCAATCAGGAGAATATCCAGTCCCTCCGAGGCCGCGTACACCGCTGCCGCCAGGCCCGCCGGGCCAGCGCCCACGATTATGAGATCGTGAAGCAAATTATTGTCGATATTGTCGTTAAGTCCGAGGCGATCCGCCAGCTGTGAGGGTGACGGATTGCGCAAAACGACTGCCCCGTTGCAGATCACGATCGGGATTTCGGAGGCCGCGATTGCAAAGCGGTCGAGAAGATTCCGAGAAGCGTCGTCCACATCTAAGTCGATGTAGGTGTATGGATGACCATTTCGACCCAGAAATTCCCGAAGACGCAGCGTGTCTGCAGAATGCTGTGAGCCAATGACAACGACATTGCCCAACTGTCGGGCGATCAGCAAAAGCCTGCGCAACATAAACGCGCGCAAAAAGATCTCATTCAGACCTGCATCGCGCGCCACAAGAAGGCGAAGGTCATCGGGCCGAAGCTCCAGGACTTCACCTGCTTGTATAACTCGGGCCAGGACTATCGTTCGCTGTCCTGCGATCATGCCCGCCTCACCGGTGAACGTTCCTGGGCATAAGATCGTGACCAGCCGTTCGCCCTGGATAGTAGGCTGAACGATTTCCAAGCTGGCTGATAAGAGAATGAAGCACGGCCTTCCCACCTCTCCCGGCCGATACAGGATCTCACCAAGATCCACTGGGCGCACTCGTCCATACGGCCGCGCACGACCTATCTCGACCTCCGTAAGGACCGGCCACGTCTGGTTCTCGGCGTTGAGCTCAGCGGATATCCGCTTCTGTTCGCTTAGGGGTCTTGCCCCTTGCAATCCGATAGATGCCTCATTTGCCGCCACCTTCAGAAGAAGGCTTTCGGCTTTCTCAGGGAAACTCGCCCGGCTAGAACCCAGGACGATCACGCCGATTTCACCCTGTACACCCAACTGCGCGGAGAGGATCGAAATGCCTTCAACTCCTAATTGGTCCCGCACTTGCGGGAGAGAGCCGTGAGCGTAAGCTGCCAGCGAGTTGCCGAGCATATTGCGGAGTTCCTGGGCCGACAGGTTGATCTTGCCGTCCTTGGCGACTCGGAGAATCTCCACCGGCACCGCGCCAAATGCGTCGCTCAACCGCGCGTAAGCGAAATCCAGGCTGAGCATACGAAGGAGTACATCCAGAAGAGTTTGAACGATTTGAGATGGCTCACTGCCGCGCCAGATAGCAGGCAGAGCGAGCAGGCTGACTAGATCGTTAATGCAGCGCTGAAGGCGCTTGATTTCCTGGGCCGGATCCTCGATCTGCGCTTCCATGTCAGGCCGCCCCCGGCGCCTTGGTCCGACGTTGCCGAAATTCTTGTAGGAATTCGTCCGGCGGAATATAGAAGGGATTCTCCTGAAGTATGCCCCCGATGACGACCATCGGATGGGTCCTCATTATGTCAATCACCGCGTCGCCGCCAAATTGCCCAAGATGGTAGGTACAGATAACTGCGTCTTCATGCCGGTGCCATACATCGTTTACACGAGACTCGAACTCGATCACATCGTCTAAATGCGATCCGTCTGCAGCTGACCAATCCATCCGGCAGCAGATGCGACTGAGTGGGAATCCTCCCGTGGTATTGCCGCTCGCCAACTCCTCAAACGCTGAGATCATGCGGTCCGGATCAAAGTGGCCATTCGGGAGATAGACATCAGTATTGATGCGAAGTTCCAGTTGTCCGCTCTCCTTCGCAGCCGCCGCATCGATCCCTGCCTCAACCAGGCGTTGGAGGTGGTCCTGACGCTGATTCGGATTGACGATGTGAATTGCCTTATGCCCACACTGGAATCCGTCTTTTATGAACGGGAGCAAAACCCGATACTCTTCGTCTGGGCTGTTGAAGAATGCGCAGACGTGACGCGTTTGGTCGATCTGGGAACCAGCAAAAGGAATGGGAGCCGTGATCTTCTTCATAGCATTTCCCCTAAAAGATATAGAGCGACGTCCAGCTTTGAATCCGGTTCGATAAGGATGCACCACCCTACCCAAATGTGCAAACCACTGTTTG
>Ga0209732_1000030_pt1 | contig 12507 bp, 9 predicted proteins | sample JacPinW_OM1H0_O1_FD_187955 | JGI IMG/M metagenome (GOLD analysis project Ga0209732, IMG submission 187955) | Forest soil microbial communities from Algoma, Ontario, Canada - Jack Pine, Ontario site 1_JW_OM1H0_O1 (SPAdes) (version 2) | ecosystem: Environmental > Terrestrial > Soil > Boreal...
CTCGTGGGGTGTAAGTCCCGACACCATTAATTGCCTGGGATTTGGTGGCTAGCTGATCCGATGCATGCCGAGGCAACGAAGCATGTTCTGCTCGCACGACAAAGCCCTCGGCTACCCTGCGGCGATAAGTCCCAGGCGGTAGGAACGATCAGGGAAGTGAGCAAACCAAGGCCGGCTGCAGTCTCGAAAAGCGATCCGTCATGAATCCGTTTCGACAGAAACAATGCGGGAAGCCGACCCTGATTGCTCGGGGGAAAACGCCGTATCCCCGTGGGTGACCCCTCAGGTTACTACCGCAGTGGGTAAATACTTTCCCTTTTGTGCCGCAAGATGTAGTGTAAGGTTGGTTGTTTTCCCTTCCGATTGAGCTTCTTTATGGGCGTTAAGTATTGAAAATAGGGAACTAAGGTCGTCGTGGGAGCTCCCCGGACCGAACTTCAGATGGCAGTTGCCATGCTCTTTGATTGTAGTTCTGGGAGTCAGTCGTGCCCGGGGAGAAGCTGGAAGATGGAATCAGACCTGCGCCAGGTCGGGGTGAACGCACCGCAGGCACTAACTCCTGGTCACGAGTTCATCGAGAGTGTAAGCCCCAGCATGCGGAGCCTGGTCGCCGTGATGCTGGAGGTGGCGCAGAGCGAAGTGCCGGTGCTATTACTGGCTGAAAAGGGCGCGGGCAAGACGGCGACGGCTCAGCGCATTCACGAACTATCCCGGCGCACAGGACAGTGGTTTCGGGTGCTTTCTTGCATGACGATGGAGCCAGGCAGGGGTCAAGATTCAGCGGGCGAGACCACTTTGGTTGGTGAAGGTACGATTTTTCTGGAGGAATTGTCAGAGTTGAGCGCGCAGGGTCAATCGCGCTTACTCCAGGCCATGACCGAGGGAAGCACGAACGGCAGCCGAGCGCAACGGATTGCGCGGCTTATCTGCGGCAGCTCCTGCGACCTTGAAGCCGAGGTGAAGGCGGGAAGCTTTCGCGAGGATCTCTATTATCGGATCAGCGGCGTGTGTTTGCGGATTCCGCCCCTGCGTCAACGGCGGGAAGATATTCCGATCTTGATGGAACACTTTCTGTGGAAATTCGGGCGCGATTTTCAGCGTACGGTTCCAATCCTCAGCAAGGAGACTCATCGCTTATTTCAGGACTATTCTTGGCCGGGAAATGTGCGAGAGCTGGAAAACACAGCCAAGGCGATTGTAGCTTTGGGGGACGAGACTGTGGCCATGGGCGGCTTGCGCGCGATGTTATGCCGGGCGAGCGCTGGCGTCAGCAATGGCCAGGTTTCTCTGAAAGAAGCGGCGCGTGCCGCTTCTCGGGAGACGGAAAAAGAGTTGATCCTGCGGGCGCTCACCCGTACTCATTGGAATCGACGGCGAGCGGCGCAGGATCTGCAAATCAGTTACAAAGCATTGCTTTACAAACTCAAACAGATGGGATGCTCGGAACAGAGGGCCTCCTGAGTTCTGAGACCAACGTTCCATGCTCCATAGGAGAGTGCATGAAGAAAGTGATTAAGCTTACCTGCCTGGCGGCGCTGTTAGGGTTCGCGGCCACCGGCATGTGGGCCCAGGACGCCACCAACCCTGCCGGCAATACGAAGGCGGCCAAAGAGACCGTACCGGAGGTTCAGGCGTCCTCTCCGGGCGTTCCATCGGACTATGTCATTGGGGCGGACGATACCTTGCGTATTTCGGTCTGGAAAGAGCCTGACATGAATGTCACTCTCCCCGTGCGCCCCGATGGCAAGATCTCAATACCGTTACTGGACGACGTTCAAGCGGCCGGCATGACCCCAATGCAGCTAGCCCTCTCAATTAAGGACCGGCTGAAGAAATACATTGCGGATCCACGCGTTACCGTGGTGGTGACGGCGATGAACAGTCAGCGCATTTATGTGTTGGGGGAAGTAACGCATACCGGGGCCATGCCCTTACTGCCCAACATGACCGTGCTGCAGGCGCTGTCAAGTGCCGGATTCACGCAATTCGCGAATCTCAAGGCGATCTATTTGCTGCGCGTGCAAGGCGGCAAGCAGACGAAAATAGCGTTTAACTACAAAGATGCGATCAAGGGGCGCGGCACCCAGCAAAATATTACACTTAGGCCTGGAGATACGATCGTTGTTCCCTAAGTTTGGCAAGGAGGTCGAAGAGAAACCGCGATGAGCAAAGGCCAAATTACGATGATTCTGACGCTGACCTTGCTGTCGGTCGGGTTGGCATGGGCGCAGAGCGACGAGAATCCGCCGCCCGCTCCTCCGCCAGCGCCGGCGTTTGGGCCGGAAAATTTGGCTCCCCAGGTGAGCGAGAATCCGCCTCTGTCCGCAATCGATCAGCCCGGGCTGGAGCCCCACGCCGCACCCGAGAGCTTCTTTTTGCCGGGACTGCATTTCAGTGAGTCTGTCGATTCCAACGTGGCCAACACGGTGGGCGGGTCGTCGACCAGTTCGGTAACGCGGGGTTTGGGAAGCCTGACCTTACAAAAGCTCTGGAAAAACTACGATGTAGCCATGGATTACATCGGTGGCGCGGCCTACTATGCTCACCAAGGCGTTGGGTTAGAGCAATTGCAGCAATTCGACATCGACAATCGAATCAACTGGAAGCGCGGACAGTTTGCAGTGCGGGACTCGTTCAGTTATCTGCCCGAAGGTACCTTCGGCTTCTCCGCCTACGGCGGGAGTGGAGCTTATAACATAGGTCTCGGCAGTCTGGGCGGCGGCATGCTGGCGGCTGGCGCATTTGGCGGGCAGAGCAACGCTTTCACGGCGGGAGAGGGCGTCTCCGTGGGCCAAGTCCCGCGCCTCACCAATTTGGGCCTAGCGGATGTGGTGGAGGAGCTCACGCCGAAGTCTTCCGTGACTTTGGCCGGAGGGTACGGGCTCGAACACTTTTACGGAGACCTTCCTTCCGCTACAGGTGCGAATGACAACATTAACTTTATCGGCAGTCGCGAAGTGACTGCTCAGATTGGGTATGACCGGATTCTCACTGCGAAAGACCAAGTCGCTCTGAGCTACGGCTACCAGGGCTTTGACTTTTCGACAGCGGGCACTGCGTTTCATTCGAATGTGGTGCAGGCGATGTATGGGCACCGCATTTCGGGCCGAATGGATTTCTTGATAGCAGTCGGGCCGCAGTTCACCCACACCGATGCCAACCAATCGGTTTGTGTCTTTCTAGGTCTCCCACTTGTCGGCATCCCGCTCAGCGATTGCACAACGAGCGGAGGCGCTCTAGAGGTCGATCACGTGGGCGGCAACCACGTTGGCGTCGCTGGCCGTGTCCAGCTGCACTACCGATTCCCGAAAACCACGGTCTCGCTAAGTTTTCAGCGTTACAACACCAATGGATCTGGGATTTTTGCGGGCTCGCTTAGCAACACTGCACACCTAAGCGCCCGACGTCCGTTGAACCGTGTTTGGGACGTCTTCGCTGACCTAGGCTATTCCAAGAGCACGCGGTTGCAGATTCCGGGAACAGCGGTGAATGCCAGCGCCTTCACCGCCGGCTATGCCGGCGTTGGATTGCATCGCCAGTTTGGACGCAGCCTGCGAGGCTTTGTGAGCTATCAGTTCAACGAGTTGGCTTTCGATACTTCATGTCCGCTGGCGACCACGCCAGCTACGGCTACAGCGTCGTGCAGCAATATGTCGCAGCGGCATGTGGGATCAATCGGATTGGATTGGACCCCCCGGCCAATCCGGCTCGATTAATTTCTTGAGGCTGGCCATCAAGGCTGGCAGAACAGGTATTCAATAATGGAAAATCGCGAATTGACGATGGACGATTATCTGGCGATGTTGCGCCGCCGGATGAAGGTGATTCTCATTCCTGCGCTGCTAGCCCCGCTGGCCGGCTTTCTAGTCTCGTACGCTTTCCCGCCGAAGTTCACGTCGCAGTCGGAGGTGCTGGTAGCGCCGCCGAAAATTCCCGACGCGGTTGTGCAGCAGGTCTTTACCGAGGATCTGACACAGCACATCACTACGATCGCGCAGCAGGTGTTGAGCCCGAGTCGGCTACGGCCCATGGTGGAAAAGCTCGGATTGGCCAGGGGGGGCCAAAATGTCGATGACTTGGTGAACGGAATCCCGCTCAATACCACGATCCAGCCAGTGCCCGATCTGTCGGAGTTCGGCGGTGGCGTGAAGAAGAAGCCAGGCCAGAACACCAGCCCAGTTCCCGGCTTCTACGTGAACTACACCTCGTCGACCGCCGAGGAGGCAAGAAACATCTGCGCCGGCCTGACCTCGCTGCTCATCGAGGAGGATCTTAAGACCAGGCAGGATCAGACGCAGGGCACAACGGATTTCCTCACGCAGCAAGTGGCGAATGCCAAGCAGAATCTCGACGACTTGGACAAGAAGCTTGCCGCCTTCAAAAATCAACACATGGGGCAGCTTCCGGGCGACGAAGATAATAATCTGAAAATTCTGATGGGGCTGAATTCCCAGCTCGATGCGAACACGCAAAACCTGAATCGGGCGACTCAGGACAAGTCCTACACAGAATCGTTATTGGCCCAACAAGTGGCTGCGTGGAAATCGTCACAATCGAGCAGCAACCCACAAACGCTCCAGGCGCAGCTTTCGCAACTGCAGGCCCAACTCATCGACCTGGAGGCCCGCTATACCGCCGATCACCCCGACGTGATCAAGACCCAGGCTGATATTGCGCAAGTAAGGAAGAAGCTTGCCGAAGCCAATGATCCGACCGCCAAGGCTGAGGAGGGAGGGAGCGACAAGGGGTCGGCTTCAGAGCCAGCGGAAATACGTCAACTGCGCTTGCAGATTCACCAGTATGAAGATTTAGCGGCTCAGGGAACGCGCGATCAAAAGAGACTGCAGCAGGAGATCGCGTTGTACCAAGGCCGCGTGGCCTCGAGTCCGGGCATTGAAGAAGAGTACAAAGAACTGGCTCGCGATTACGATAACGCTCAAAAGGTGTACCAGGACGACCTGGCGAAGCAAAGCACGTCCAAGATGGCGATGCAGGCAGCGCAGCAGCAGCAGGGGGAACAGATGGCGCTTCTGAATCCCGCGAATCTGCCGGACTCGCCGAGCTTTCCGCTTCGGCCGCTGTTCGCCGCCGGCGGATTGGGCGCCGGTCTAGTACTCGGGCTCGGTCTCGCGTTGTGGCTGGAGCTGCGTGATAAATCCATTCGTACTCAGGCGGATGCCGAGGCGGCTCTGGAACTGCCCATGCTCGTCGCTGTGCCTTGGGTGGTAGAGCTTGCGCCGGCAAATGGCAACGGCAAGGGCCATTTCTGGAACCGGAACAAGGAGCCGGAGGAAAGAAAGGAAATCGCCAAGTTCTAGGCGAATAGATTAAGCGAAATATGTACAAAGAGTTTTACAGCCTGCGGGCGAATCCGTTCAACGTCAACCCCGATCCGCGTTATCTGTTTCTCACGCGGCATACCGAGGAGGCGCTGGCGTGCCTTACCTATGGCATTCAAAGCCGCAAAGGGTTTGTGCTGCTCACCGGCGAAGTGGGGACAGGGAAGACCACGCTCATTAACAAACTGCTGGAATGGTTGCGCCTGCAGCAGGTACCTACCGCGTTTATCTTTAACTCGCGCCTGAACACGACTCAATTTCTTGACTATATGATGGCGGATTTCGGCATACCGTGCGATTCGAAATCGAAGAGCCAGATCCTGCTACGGCTGTACAACTGGCTTCTGGATCGCTACCGTGCCGGCGAGACCGCTGTGCTGATTGTCGATGAGGCGCAGAGTCTTACTGACGAAGTGCTGGAAGAAATTCGCATGCTCACCAATCTGGAGACCTTCACGGAGAAGTTACTCCAGATCGTGCTGGTGGGCCAGCCTGAGCTGGAGCAGAGATTGAAGCAGCCGCAATTGCGGCAGTTGCGCCAGAGGCTGACGTTACGGGCGAAGACGTATCCGCTCACTCTGGAGGAGACCAAAGCCTATATCCAGCAGCGTTTGCGAATCGCAGGTTCCAGCGGTCAGCAGATCTTCGACCCGGAATCTGTGGTCGCGATCCACCGCTATGCCAGCGGCATCCCGCGCGTAATCAACCTGTTGTGCGAGCACTGTCTGGTGAGTTCGTTCGTTGACCAGCAGAAGGTGGTCGGGGCAGCCGTAGTGGAACTTGTGGCGCGGGACTTTGATTTGGGCGATGGCAGCGCTGCAGGCGCAATGACCACACCCCCGCCGCCCAATGGCTCTGCGAAACTCGATCTGGTAGAAACCTTGCGGTCGATAGCTAACTTAGCGGATCGGTTACGCGATGAAGAGAAGGACCTCCCCAAGGAAAGGAAACTATGAGCAGAATTCACGAAGCATTAAAGAAAGCGGAACAAGAACGGGCGGCGCAAGGAGGTCCATCCCAGGGGAGTTTTGCTGCCACCGTCGCTGCCGAGCCTCCCGCGGGTGCGGCGGCTGAAGAGCAGCCGATAGAAATTTCTGCGAATGTGCGTGAGAGTGGCGGAGTTCCCTTGACCTCAGCCATGCCGACATTCGCCAGCCCCTTTAGTCTCGATACCCTACTCGGCCGCTGCGTCCCACAGCAGTGGAGTCCAGACGAAAAAACGATGTTGTTTTTTCACGGCGACGACGGCGCCCGCGGAACCGAGGAATTCCGCACGCTTCGTTCCCGTCTTTATCATGCTCGCGAGAAAATGCCGCTAAAGAAAGTTCTGATCACCAGCGCGCTGCCCAAAGAAGGTAAGTCCTTCACTGCCGCGAACCTGGCTCAGGTTTTGGTGCGTCAGCACGGCCGCCGCGTATTACTGATAGATGCCGACCTGCGTGGTCCGCGTCTTCATATGATGCTGGGGACAACGTCGTCTCCGGGCCTGGTTGACTACTTACAGGGAGACTGCGATGAGTTTTCGATCATGCAGCGCGGACCCATGGAAAACTTGTTCTTCATTCCCAGCGGTCAGGAAACTTCCAATCCCGCAGAACTGGTATCCAATGGGCGCCTGAAGACTCTGCTGCAACGGGTGGAGGCATTGTTTGACTGGATCATTATCGATTCACCGCCTGCGGTGCCGGTTTCCGATGCCGGAGTGCTGGCGAAGGCTTGTGATGGGGTGCTGCTGGTTGTGCGCTCGAATACTACGCCAGTCGATATGGCTCGCAGGGCACGGCAAGAATTTCCCGATGACTCTCTGGTCGGAGTCGTTCTGAATGGCGCCAATGGGGATGCAATGCCGTATACCCGCTACTACTACGATTCATATCAGAAGAATGGCACCGAGTCTAAGGCCTAGGGAATCGGGGAAACGTGATCCGGCTGTTCAAAGTTTATTATCCGCTGCGCACGCTGGTTCTGCTGGCGGGTGAGGCCTTGATCGTTTGGTTTTCCTTCGTCCTGGCGACGATGCTGCGGAACCAGGACAGCTGGCTCCTGCTCAACGTCCAAGGTGGATACCTCAAGATTCTCATCGTTACCGGAGCTGTTCTGCTCCTCTCCCACTGGTTAGACCTTTACGATTCTTCCAGCCTCAGCAAGAACTGGGAACAGGGTCTACGCATACTGGTAGTGCTGGGATTCGTGGCTTTAGCGCTTTCTGCGGTGGGCTTCCTGTTTCCCGAGTTTATGCCGGGGAATGGTTCGGCCCTGTTCGGAATCATCATCCTGACCGGCACGCTTTTTTGCTGGCGCGGGGCGTACTGCTGGTTGGTGAAGCAGCCATTCCTGCGGGAGCGGGTTTACGTTCTGGGAACGGGCGAGCGCGCGGAGCGACTGGTGAACGGGTTACGCGAACGCTCCACCATGGGAATTGAAGTGGTGGGATGGACCGGAGATGTTGACGGCGAGCTGACTCGGGAGTCGGTGGCATTGCATCTGTTGGCCTCCACCCGTGGCGCCGGCGTCCATCGCGTGATCGTTGCCATGCCCGACCGGCGTGGCACCTTGCCGGTAGAAGAACTGTTGGACTTGCGACTGGCAGGCTTGAAAGTCGAAGAGGCGACTTCCTGGCTGGAAAAAATGTCTGGCAGAATCGAAGTCGAGCACTTGTACCCCAGCTGGCTCATCTTTGCCGAGGGATTTCGCTTCAGCAGTTTCTTCCGGTTGATGCGACGGTTACTGAATTTTTCAGTTGCGCTGACTGCCCTGGTGTTTTCGCTTCCCTTGCTTCCCTTCATTGTGCTGGCCGTCAAGCTCGGTTCACCGGGTCCCGCGCTTTATCATCAGCAGCGGGTAGGGCGGCGAGGGAAGATATTTTTCTGTTACAAGTTCCGCACCATGCGGCAGGATGCGGAAGCCGACACCGGCGCCACTTGGGCTGCCGACGACGATCCGCGGATCACCCGCGTGGGCAAATTTTTGCGCTCCTCGCGGCTTGATGAGATTCCGCAACTATGGTGCGTGTTGAAGGGCGATATGCACTTCGTGGGGCCGCGACCAGAGCGCCCTGAATTTGTCGAGTGGCTGAGCAACGAGATTCCCTATTACGGTGTCCGCCACGTGGTTCGGCCCGGAATCACCGGTTGGGCCCAGGTGCAGTACAAATACGGAAATACGCTGGACGATGCGCGCGAGAAACTACAGTACGACCTGTTTTACATTAAGAACGCCTCGATTGGTCTGGACATGCTGATCATGTTTCAGACGATCAAGATCGTGCTGTTGGGGCGGGGCGCGCAATGAGATGGATTTTCTGGGCCGCAACGTTGGTGATCGCCTATACGTACCTGGGCTATGCGGCTTGGTTATGGGTGCGAGCCCAACTGTCGCCGTGGCCCGTGCGGCGCGCGCCTGCGGAGCCGGGCGTTTCGGTGGTAATGGTGGTCCGGAATGAAGAGCAGGTGCTCGAAAGCAAGCTGCGGAATCTGCTGGATCTGGATTATCCCCCAGAGTCTTGTCAGATCGTGGTTGTTTCCGACGGCTCCACCGACCGGACTGAGGCGATACTCTGCCAACACTTGCATAATCCGCGCATGCACGTGGTCATGAACCAGGTGTCTCGCGGAAAAGCGAGTGGGCTGAACGATGCGTTGGCATGGGTCCAGGGAGAGATCGTAGTCTTCACCGATGCACGGCAGAAAATCGAACCTGGAGCGCTGCGCATTTTGCTGGAGAACTTTGCCGATTCGGAAGTGGGTTGCGTCAGCGGAGAACTGATGCTGGGTGATCCGGGCGCTGGCGAAACGGGGCAAGGGATGGGACTTTATTGGCGCATTGAAAAATATATTCGCGAACTGGAGGCGGCCTCGGGTTCGGTTGTGGGTGCCACCGGTGCCTTATACGCGGTGCGGCGCGGCTTGCTGACTGGGCTGCCAGAGGGAACAATCTTGGATGACGTGTATATCCCCCTGCAGGTGGTGCGGCAGGGAAGGCGTGTCGTGTTCGAGCCCCGTGCCAGGGCGTGGGACAGTCCCGACCTGGGTGGTGGACTTGAGTTCGCGCGAAAGGTGCGTACGCTCAGCGGAAATTATCAGCTGGTGCAATTGATGCCGTGGGTTTTGAGCGGCCAGAATCCCGTGCTGTTAAGGTTCGTCAGCCACAAACTGCTGCGCCTGGTGGTGCCATTTGCCCTGGCGGCAATGCTGATCTCATCGTTGTGGCTTCGCGCTCCTCTTTACCGGCTGGCGCTGGTTTTGCAGTTGGCTTTTTACGGGCTGGCTCTTCTGGCCCTGGCGCGCTTGCTGAAGGCGGGCATCCTGGGGCGGGCCGCCGATGCAGCTGCCACTTTCGTACTGCTAAACACAGCGGCCGTCATTGCTTTCGCTAACTTTGTGGTCGGACGCAAGGCTGCGTGGAGCCGATGAAATCAATTTCACCCAGGGGCAAGCCTACGGCCCAAGCCGATAGAGCCGGCCGGGCATGTGGCATTAAGCATAATGATGGTGCCGATGTGCTGCGCTCTCGGGATGGTTCGCGTCGTGCAGTTTCAGCGGACTGGGCTGCAGATTCGGAGCAGCTATGAACCAGCGCCGATGGGGAACGGATCGCGTAAGGCAGTTCGCGGCCGACACTAATGCCAGAAGCAGCCTGGCATACCGCGCCTTAGTCTTTTTTTCATTGATCTACTTCATTCGTCCAGAAGACTTCATCCCCGGACTCAACGTAATTCCCATAGGAAAGATTTCCGGTGGAATTGCTTTGCTAGCGCTCATCTTCGTGGTCCCGCCACAGCAGCGTCACAAGCTGACCATCGAACTCAAAGTGCTGCTGCTGCTTTTGGCCCACATGATGCTGTGCATTCCCTTTGCCGCATGGAGATATGGCGCTTACGACGCGGTGGTAAACAAGTTCTCGAAAGGGGTTATCGTCGCCGTCCTGATCTACATGGTTGCGACTTCGGTCAAAGAGGTTCGCAGGCTGCTTGCCATCCAGGCGGCAACGATAGCGCTGGTGACGGTAGTTTCCGTGTTTGTTCACCGCACAGAATTTGGCAGGTTGGAGGGCATCCAGAAAGGCATTCTGGAAAATCCCAATGACCTCGCCATCAATATCGCGATCAATTTCCCTTTGTGTCTTGCCTTTATGTTCGCAGCCAAGAGCCAAGCACGGAAGATGTTTTGGGGGGTCAGTCTGGTTTTCATGTCGTGGGGCGTGATCGCGACCTATTCCCGCAGCGGTCTACTGGCGATGGTGGTCACAGTGATAATTTGCATATGGGAGTTTGGCATTAGAGGGAGGCGCACAACCGTTCTGGTTAGCGCTGCTCTGGCGGGCGTCATCGCCCTCGGAGTCGTCATCGCTACGCCGCACTATCTGGTCCGAATCGAGAGCATGTTCGAAGGCAATATCGAAGGTTCGGGGGACAGAAATTCTCTGGCAGCACGCAAGGAACTGCTGAAGCAGAGTCTGACGATTATGGCCCACCACCCTTTAGTGGGAATTGGGCCGGGTAATTTCCCAAGCTACACGGAGACGTGGCTTGTGGTGCACAACACCTATGCGGAACTGGGGGCCGAGACAGGAGTGCCCGGCGTCTTTCTTTTCGTGTTAATGCTTTTCCTGTCGCTGCGCAAAATAAGGCGGGTTTGGAAACTGCCCGGCTATGCGTCCAGCGAAGATATACGCTTGTGGACCAGCGCCCTATGGGCCGCGCTGGCCGCTTACGTGGCAGGAGCTGCGTTCGCCTCGACGGAATATACCCTTTTCCCGTATTTCATGGTCGGCTATATCTGCGCGGTTTATCAGATCGCGAGGGTTTCCGAGACCGCGAAAGATCCTCATCAGGACGATGCCAAAGGGGGAGGAAGAAAGAAACGTGGAGAGACTTCAAAACGCGACCGGGAATTGGCCTGGACCCGCTAGGCAAGTGCTGACTCTTGCGCGCGGTCTGGTGTACCAACGACCCCTGGATCGGGAGCACGACGGACCGTTTTGCCCGAGCTCAGGATCTGAAGACTTTCGTATGATCAAGCACACGATCGGCGTGCAGGGACGCAGGCAGCGAGTCGGTGAGTCCACTCCAACAGTGGAAGCCTCGGAGGTGCAACGGTGTGCGGAATAGCCGGCATGGTTGGGCGGCAGGGAGAGGTGGTTGATGCCGACGATGTCCGCCGGATGTGTCAGACCATTGTTCACCGCGGTCCTGACGACGAGGGCATCTACGCGGAGGGCCCCGTAGGACTCGGGATGCGGCGCTTGAGCATCATTGACCTGGCCGGCGGGCGACAACCGATTCACAACGAAGACTCGAGCCTGTGGGTGGTTTTTAACGGAGAAATCTATAACTTTCCTGAGCTGCGCCAAGAGCTTGAAGGTCGCGGTCATCGCTTTTACACCCACTCTGATACTGAAGTCATCCTTCACCTGTATGAGGAAATGGGGTCAGAGTGCGTGCAGAAACTGCGAGGCATGTTCGCCATTGCCCTCTACGATGACCGGCGCAAGCTTTTGCTGCTGGCCCGGGACCGGATGGGCAAGAAGCCGCTGCATTATTCTCTGCACGAGGGCCGGTTACTGTTCGGATCGGAAATCAAGGCAATTCTCGCGGTGCACCCGGAGTTAGCCGAGATCAATCCAGAAGGCCTGCTGCAATATTTTTACTTCGGATACATTGCTGATCCCCACAGCGCGTTTCAACACATCCACAAACTGCCCGCCGGGCATTTGATGGAGTATTCAAACGGGGAAGTGAAGATCCGCCGCTACTGGGACGTGCCTGAGTATGGTACCCATCCGGCGATGAGTGAAGAAGAGTGTCTCGACGAATTGGAGCGGCAACTGGAAGAGGCAGTGCGCATTCGTTTGATCAGTGATGTGCCCTTGGGAGCGCTGCTGAGCGGAGGGGTGGATTCCTCGATTATCGTGGCCTTAATGGCGCGAGTAAGCTCAAGCGCGGTAAAAACTTTTTCCATCGGTTTTCAGGCAGAGCAGTTCAACGAATCAAAATATGCGCGCCTCGTGGCGGAGCGGTTTAGTACGGATCATCACGAATTGGTGCTGGATCCGAATCTGGAAGAAACCCTGACCTATCTCTCGCAAATGATGGAAGAGCCGTTTGGCGACTCGTCGATGCTGCCCACGTACTACGTGTGTCGGATGGCGAGACAGCAGGTCACTGTGG
>Ga0209732_1000031_pt1 | contig 12200 bp, 12 predicted proteins | sample JacPinW_OM1H0_O1_FD_187955 | JGI IMG/M metagenome (GOLD analysis project Ga0209732, IMG submission 187955) | Forest soil microbial communities from Algoma, Ontario, Canada - Jack Pine, Ontario site 1_JW_OM1H0_O1 (SPAdes) (version 2) | ecosystem: Environmental > Terrestrial > Soil > Boreal...
ACTATATTCTTTAGTAATAATTTATTAATTAACTATATAAATTATTAATTAATTATTACTTAAATTAATAATTTATTGTATATAAATAATATATAAATAATATATAAATAATAATATATATTATTAATTAAAATTAATTTAATTATTAATTGAATACACAGGCTATAAAATTAAACATTTTATAATGAAAAATATATTTCTGGACATTTTAGCTTTTGGTACTTTATTATCTGGTATTTTAGTTATTACATCTAAAAATCCAGTAATAGCTGTAATATTTTTAATTTCTGTATTTGTTAATGCAGCTGGTTATTTAATTCTATTAGGAATAGGTTTTGTAGGAATTTCTTATATAATTGTATATGTTGGAGCTATAGCAGTTTTATTTCTTTTTGTAATTATGATGATTAATATTAAGTATACAGATATATTAGAAACTGGTAAACAATATACTAAGAATCTTCCATTAGCATTATCTATTGGATCTTTATTTATTTATGAAATATTTACTATATTACCTTTTACATTTAATAATGTTAAAGCTTTATCTTATTTATTAGAAATTTTAACTAATTTAAATGGGTTATTATTAAACTCAAATTCTGAAATTTATTATTTAACTACTGTGTTTAATACTTTTAATCCAGCATTTGTAGATACTACTATTACTGAATTTATACAAATTGAAGCAATTGGACAAAATATTTATACTTATGGTGCTGTATTACTTATCATTTCTAGTGTTATTTTATTATTAGCTATGATAGCACCTATCTTTATATCTAGACCTATTCAAAGATAATAAAATTTATTACTCTTATTATTATTATTATTATTATTATTAATAATTAATTATAAATAAATTATTTAATTATTAAGTATTAATTCTTATATATTAATACTTAATAAGTATTAATATATGAATAAAAGTATATATAGTTTAAATCATTATATACGTTAGACGCTATCTTTAATAATTATTTATAACTTAAATATGTTAGCAGCTGCAAAATACATTGGAGCAGGTTTAGCTACTATTGGTTTAGCTGGAGCTGGAGTTGGTATAGGGATTGTATTCTCTGGATTAATTGTAGCTACATCTAGAAACCCAGCATTAAGACCACAACTTTTTAATTATGCGATCTTAGGTTTCGCTTTAGCTGAAGCAACTGGACTATTTGCACTTATGGTAGCTTTCTTATTACTTTACTCATAATTTATTTATAATTTATTTATAATTTATTTATAGTATTATTAATAATTTATTTAACCCCTTTATCTTATTATTAATAATAATATTAATATATAAAAGTTTATTAATTTATAAAATGTTTAATAATTAATTTAAAGTTAAAAGAGATAAAATTAGTTTAATAGGTTAAAATAACGTTTTGTGGCAACGTTGTTCAGAGTTCAAGTCTCTGATTTTATCTTAATTTTAAATTATATATTTGTATTAAATATATAATTTATTTATTTATCATTAAATATATATATATAATATATTATATTTATTTATTTATCATTAAATATATAATATATATTATATTTATTTATTTATCATTAAATATATAATATATATTATTATATATTATTATTAATATATTATTATTATTATTATTATATTTATTAATATATAATTTTATATATTAAGGAATAATAATATATATTAATTATAGTATTACTATTAAAAGAGAGTTAAGAAATCTAAAACTGGAATTTATGTTAAATAAAATTAAATTTTTATTACAAAATTAAAGTAAGGTTCTAAGTTAATTTTATATTTATTAATTAAATAAATAATTATTGGTAAATTATTAGAAACTTTTATTTTAAAAATATAATAAATATGTACAAAAAATATTTACTTATTCTTATTATTATATAATATTAATTATTAAATTAATAATAAGAATAATTATTATCTAACACTTAAGTATGTTAAAATATTTATTTTTATTTTAAAATTTTAATTATTAAAATATAATAACAAATTACCTAAATATAACTTTTAAAATTTTATACAATATTCAGTAAAATATTAATTATATTAATATAATTAATTAATATTTTAATAATTTAAGTTAGTCCTATAGATAATATTCTAACTCTTAAAATTTTAATTTATAGCTGAAATAGTTTAAAAGGTTAAAACATACCACTCATGACGGTAAAATAAAGGTTCAATGCCTTTTTTCGGCTTTTGTAATAACCTTATATATATAATTGGATACCTTTTTAACCTTTTAAACCTTTGATGTATTTAATAATTTTGCTTAAAATAAAGTATTTATATCAACAGGAATAACTATTTATTTAAATTATTTTTCATTACATAATAACTTTTTAATTAATTCTAATACTTATTAGAATTTTATGAACATTTTCAACCTAATTTAAAACATTTATCTTTAACTAATTAATAATTAATGATATAAATTTAATTTTATATAAATAAAAAAAATTTTTAATCTTGATTAATTAAAAAATACTAATATAAAAAATTAGAATTACTAATATTTAATTAAATATTAAATTATCCTGTTTTACCTGATGTATTTAATTAATAGTTATAATATAAATAATTTAGATATTAATGTAGATGATAAAATAGAAGTTTATTTAAATATTATTATTTTTATGGTATTTTAATTGTAATTAGTATTGTAGGTATATATTATTATAGAGATAATATATATGATTTATTTGTTTATATATCATCTTTTATTATTAATTTAATGAAAATGATGATGATAATGAATTTAATGATAATGATTTAAATAATGAATTTAATGTATTTAATGGTAATATTAATATTATATTTAAAAAAGTAAAAATAAAGAGGATTTAATTAATACCAGTGATATATAAATATAGAAATTTTAAAGGTGATAAAATTATTTTTAAAGATGATTTAAATCAAAATTTTAATGAAAGAAATATTAATAATGAAGTATTAAGTCAATCATTTTTAAATAAAATAGAACGATCAGATTCTACAGATTCTAATTATCAATTAAACAAGAAATAAAAAAAAAAAGTAAATAAATTTAAAACTAACTTTTTAAATTCTATAGTAGTAGATAGTAATAAAGAATATTTTATATAAAATAGTATATAATTAACCCCCTATTTAAATTAATAATACTACTTAAAAGTAGTTATTTATATATAATTAAAAATAATTATATATTTTAGAATAGTTTACATTGGAAAGTTAAAAAAAAATGATTGATAATTATTCTAATTATTCGAGGAAACTCTTAGGTGTTCGACTCACCTCTATTCTATAAATAAAATCTAAATAATTATTTATATAGATTTTATATTTTAATAGTTAACATGTTGAAATTTTAATATTATTAAAATGAGAAATTTAAAAAAATATTTTGGTAATATTACTACTATTTTACTTACTAATATTTCTGTAGATGGATATATAAGAACTCTTAATAATGATGTACAGATGAAAGAGTCAAATAAATTAATAGAAGAAAGTGCTAGAAAATCAACAGAAATAGCTAATAAATTAGTTGATACAATTGAACAAAATATGATAACTAATCTTGAAGTACAAACTAATTTAGGAAAAATTAAAGAAAGTATAGATAATATTCAAAATAATGTATACAAATTAAGTAATGTTGAAAATAATGAAATTAATCAAACATTAAATACTGAAATATTTAATACATTGAAAGAATCAGTAATAAAAACTAATAATTTAATTGATAAAATATTAGAATTTATTAAGGCTAATTTAAATAATAATAATTTTATCAATAATAATATATTGAGTGAATATAATCAATTTTTTGATTCTTTAACTTTTATACAAAAAGGTGCTATAGTTCATACATTAGTTTCAATAAGTGTATTATTTTTATTATCAAATTTACTCAGTGTATATTATGGAGATAAATTAATTATATATTTTAATTTAGAAAATAAATATCCTAAATTAGCTCGTTTTATTCAAATTAGAAGAAAATTTCAAGATTATTATATAAGATTAAATGCTTTAATAATTATATTAATATTATTAGTTGTAATATATATTAATATAAAAATTTTAATATATTATTAATATATAAATATATTTATATTATTAAAATTAATAATATAAATATATTCAATTTTAATTTAAATATAATGAAGAGATTGTATATTTAAATTTTATCTTTTTATATTTTATCTCTTATTATAAATATATATTTTTATATAAATTAACATGATAAATTAAAATTGAATTCTCAATAATATTAAACTAAATATTTTATTTAAAATAGATTAAAATTTTAAATTTAATTGCCTTAATAATTATTATAAATTTAATATTTATAAAATATTATTCTTATTTATAATATTTTATAAGTTTATATTTCCATTAATAATAATTAATATTTTTTATATAATGTTGATAGTATATATAATTATACTATTATATAAAGGATTCAGATATTGAATCATTTTTAAAATATATTTTTATAAATTAATATTTAATAATAATGAAGTTTAAATATAACCCCCTTTAAAATAATAAAAAATAATAATAATAATAATAATAAAATATTATATTAATTAGAGGTAATATAATATTATTAATTATCCTCTTATTATATATTCAAATAATAAATAATAAATAAAATGAAAAATAATAATATATATTAAACAATATAAAAAATGTTAATTTTAATATAATTAAAACATTAGGATATTCTCCATTTGATGTAATAGAAATGAATGAATTAAGAAAACCATATATAGAATGGAAATATGGACCTTATAACTTTATTTCATTAGGTCTAGGATTTTTATCTAATATTAAATTAGATATATTGAAAGAGTTTATTAATAATTTGAAACCATGATATACATATTAGCGAAGCAGCACTTATATACTATATTAATTAATTTACCTGATTATGCTTCGCTATGCAAAGCTATGCTTCGCTATGCAAAGCTATGCTTCGCTATGAATGGGGAAGTAGAATTAGAAGTTTAGATTCACAACAATTAATTACTAATCAAACATTTATCTTCAAAATGAATGCTAGGTTAATTAAAGTACATGAACTTAATTATTTAAATTAATTAATATAGTATATGAGGGTTCATTAATATTTAAATATAGAATCATTTCATTATCATTAAATGTTTATAATGAAATAAATAATAAAGATTTAATAATACATTACTTCATTATATTAAATTAAAAAGAGAATAAATTTGGTATAGAAAAGAGACATCTATCTAATGATTTATATCCTAATTCTATTGATTTAAATTTATATTTTTATTAATTAGTAAAATAATATAATATAATATAATAATAAAATATTTAAATTATATCAATTATAAACCTGGTATACAAATATTATTATACGAAGCGATCATAAAAAAAATGAGAATATAATCTTTAAGTTTATCTTCCATTAAATCAATTCAAATATTTTCAAATTTTTATTTAGCCTCTGATTTTATAAATAAGGATTATTAATTATATCTTTAATATAATTTAAAAAAGAAGAAATAGGGTTACTAATTAAAGAATTTAATGGACCTTTTATAGTTATGCGAAGCATGCGAAGCATGCGAAGCATGCGAAGCATGCGAAGCACAAAAGGATTTATTATTGAATTAGAAGTATTATCTTCATTTTTTAGTTTAAATAAGAGTAATTATGAAATTATCTTATTGTTGAGTTATTAATATCTAAAAAGGGTAAATTTTTAGATATTTTTAATATATTGATATCCTAATCTTATTTAGATATTAAATTCCTTTAAATTTTTAATTAAATTAGTTCTGTTTATTCATTAATTTATATATTTCTTCTTTAGAATATTTAGAATAAAATTTTCTCCTGAAGTTGCAGAACTTCTTTACAAATGAAATGAATTTTCAACTTCATTACTAAATTCAGATATAGCTATAATAAACCGAGCTAATCTCATTTGAATTGGAGAAAGAATATGTTTTCTGTTATTTATTCACCGCTAATTACAATATTATTTGCTGCTAAACTAATAACTATTTGTCTATAATCTAAATTTTCAAACATAAAAATGGTTTGATTAATATTTTTATTCTCTAATTTTTTTGAATTGAAATTTTATTATAAAATTCTAATGTTGGAAATTTTTAAAGAGTATAATTACTAGAAAAATAATTACCTAAATAAATTGATTCAGATTCAGTAAAATCATCACTATCCACAACAATTTTTAGTCTATTATTATAAACTGTATTTAATCTATTAATAAAAAAATTTATTTTTTTTTGTAAAAGAAAAATCAGTGGGTTTATACATATGTTAGAGAAGACGTTATAATATTAAATTGAGTATTAATCATTCTAGGACTAGTAAAAGCCATAATGGTGAAAAATGTTTTGTTGTTCATATAAATTTTTTATAAACGAAAAAAGAGGCAATATATATATATTTGATATGTATTTCTAATTATCAATCAAATATATCCTCTTAAAGATTTACACTGATATCTTTTTTATGAATAAAATGCTTTATTATTAAGCTAAGAGGAAAGGGGTTAAAATTAAATATATATTTTAATTTATAAAAGGTAAACCTATTCAAAATAGAGAACTAATTAAATTAAAATAATTAAAATAAAAGCTAATAATATTTCAATACTAATACCAATTAAAGAGGTTGTTTATTAAAAATAAATAAGTATTTTTAATAATCTTTATATTTACTTAATTTTAAATTTAAATTGTATTTGTCTATTAATGTAAGAGCTACAAATCCTCCAACTATATTTATTATAAAACAAGTAATACTAAATAGACTAAATTAATATCAACAAATTAATTAACTATTGGAGCTGCATTTAATGGAACTTCTTTAAATAATAATGATATAAAAATAAAAATGTATAGGAGGAATATAAATTTTATTTAAATAATTCTTTTTTTATTTTCATTATTAGTATATAATGGAGTTTTTGTGTATAATGGAGCTTTTGTGTCATTTGGTTTATTAGTTTAGCATGCGAAGCATGCTTCGCTTGCTTCGCAAGAAGCAGAATCATTTTTATTATTATTATCTTTCTAGCAGAATCATTATTGTTACTGAAGATGAATCACTTATTGGTAAACTTTTATAAGCATAATATACGCCTCTTCCAATTATAGTATAACCAGAAGCACCAAATCCCTGTGAAATCCATGTTAAGAATAATAGGTAATACTTTTTTTTTTTTTTCTAAAATTTTACCTGTATAATTATAATAATTAATTATATGTTTATTTTAAATTTACAATAAATTTTATAGATTTATTATTATTTTTATTTTGTTATGTAAGTATGTAAATCTATATATAATTTATCATAAGGGATAGGATGAGTAATTATAAAATATAATCCTACGAATAATTCTATTAAACCAACCATTATTAATAAAGGTAAAACAAATAAACTTATTTTAGATAAAAATAATTGATATTTTATAAAAAATAAAACAAATCTATTTTTAAACCGTTTTATAATAAAATCTTTATTATTAACCATTATTAGTATAAAAATATAAACACTTAATAAGAAAATTAATCCTATTACTATTGATAATAATAATAAATGAATAAATAATTGTTGACCTATTAAATCATCTAAATATCCTTCTACAGATACTGGTCTAAATATATTTTGAACATATTTTAAAATGTGATCTGAAATAAAATTACTAACTAAATTTACCTGATCTGTATTACAATTCCAGAATGATGATGTAGTTTTATTTAATATATTATATTTAGCCTCAGCTAAGTAACAGTATTTGTTATTATTGGATTAAGAGATTCTACTGATACTTCTGGAGGTATTTGAGCTGGCCACTGACCAGTTTCTTTATACTTCATCCAAGAATACATTAATCTATTAAATCCATTAGGATTTTCTACAGCATGAAAATATACTTGAGTAGGTATAGTAACACTTAAACTACTTAAAGCTACTATAGCTTTAGTTCTACTAGTACCTGGAGTTATTCTATAAAGAGCCACAGCTGAACCTATAATTCCCCAAGTTTGAGCTGTACCAGAAGGCCATCATCTAACAGGATCTTGTGTATTAGTATTACTAATACTTTGATCTGTTACATTTAAATATTCAAATCTAAAATCTATTAAAATATAATTAATCCCTATTAATAATATTTGTATTATAACCATAATTAAACCACCAATTATAAATAATAATACAAATATTTCAGTAATAGTATTAGTTTCACAATATTTTTTCAATTTTACATTGAAATAACCTTTTTTTGATAAATAAATTACTATCAATGATAGTAATAACACAATTAGATATAAGAATGCATTTACAATAAATATAGTTACCATAATTATTACTTTTTTTTTAATTAAGAAGAGATAAATATAAAATTAAAAAATTTAAATATACAATCTCTACACCAAGTTAAAGTTTAATTATTATTAATTTAATTTCAATTTCGTTCAAAAGGATAACTTAAATGAGTTATATATAATTATATATAAGATTTAAGTTAGAAATTATTTTATAATAATTAAAATATATAAATGATTATAACATTTAAAGTTGGTTGCTTAAAATAATAACATTTATTATTAATTATTATAAATGTTACTCTCTTTTAATATTAAGTATATATAGTAAAAAAAAAAAACATAATTACATAGTTATTAAAAAAAACATATAATTAATAATACTAAATATTTAGTAATATTAAAAATAGTATAAATAATATTATATAAATTAAATATAATTATAAATTTTATATTATTATAACTACAAGTAATTTATAATATTTAAATAATATTATTTTTCCTATATATCATTTATTGTTTATGATAAATATAACTAAATTGGATAATTATTAATTAAATTTAAATAATTATTAATAGAAAATTATATAATATAGTTATATTTAATTAGTAGAGATAATTTAGAGGGGTTAATTATTATATCTTATATATTTATTGAATAGTTCCAGAATATATATATAATAATGATAAGAAGAATAATAATAATAAACAAGTTTTAATAATAATATTAATATAATTTAAAAAATAAAATTAATTTGTATATATTTCTTAATAATTTTACTTAGTCTAGGATATTTGTTTTCATAAAACTAAATAGTTTGTTGAATTAAATAATAACTTAATACATAACCTATTATATTTATAATACATAATAATCCTATAAAACTTAATAAAAAAACTCCATAAGATAATTGTGATATATTAGAATTTAATTCATTTACATTTATATCAAAATAAGATAAAAATAAAGGAAAAATAAAGGAATGACTACCATTGTAATTTTTATTATATTTTTGTATTATTAATTTCATTTTATTATTTATTATTTACTTTTATTTTTTAATGTAATTCTAATGCATCTTTAATATAAGAGCAAACTAATATACTAAAAATATAAGCTTGAATAAATGAAACAGCTAATTCTAATCCAATTAAAGTAATAAAAATAGAAAATGGAATAAGAGTTAAAATAGCTATAATTATACTTCCACTAAACATTTGATATAAGAATGTAGATAAAATTTTTAATAAAGTATGACCAGCCACAATATTAGCAAATAATCGTATACCTAAACTACCTGCTCTAGAAATATATGAAATTAATTCAATTAAAACTAATAAAGGAACTAATCCTAATGGTGTACCTGATGGAATAAAATATGAAAAGAAATGTATTTTATGAATACTTAATCCTAATATGGTTACTCCAATAAAAATAGTTAAACTTAATCCAATAGAAACTATTATTGAAGAAGTTATTGTATAAGAATATGGAATATTTCCAGTTAAATTAGCAATTAAAATGAAAAAGAACAATGAATAAATAAAAGGTAAATAAATTTCTTTACCTATTTGTTCTTTAACCATTGAATTAATACTAGCAAAGAAACTTTCTAGTACAATAGACCATTTTGAAGATAATAATTTAGTATCATTATTTCCTACAATATGTAAACTTAATACTAATAATAATATTAATATTGAGTATAGAGCTAAATTTGTTAAAGTTAGATTTAAATAACCAAATATGGGTGCATTTATACCTAATAAACTAGTTATTTCAAATTGTTCTAATGGAGAATTTATTATAAAATTAGAGTTTATATTTGAATTTATTTGCATTATTATATATATATATTTTTTAAAAATTTTACCTTAATTTGTACTATAAAATTAATATTAATATTAATATTAATATAATAAAAATAATATATAATTTTTATAGTCACGCTAAATATCTTAATTAATAAGATTACTATTCTCTTTTAAATTAATATAGCCTTTAAATTAATTAATTTAAATTAGTTATATTTAAAGGGGTTAATTATTATTATAGAAAATTAAAGACATCTCTTAAATCTTTAACTGACAAAAATATTATAGATCAATATTTTGATTAACTATAAAACATGTTTATATATTTTTTCTATTATAATAGACATCTAAGAAGATAAACCATATATTAATTTCCAACATAACCAAGTAATAGAAAGTATATTAAATAATAGAAAAATTACATCATAAATAAGATATACTAATCTTAATTTTTTATAAAAATTTAACAAAGATAAAGCTCAAGAATATTGAGATATTTTATCTAATACTTTTTTATTATTACTCAAATATAAAAAAACATAAATATAATATTATATACCATATACAAAACAAAGCAAGTATAGACAAAATCAATATATAAAAAGCGAATAATATGATAGGAGAACTTTCTTCCGTAATTGGAAGATTTAAACCTAAATAACTTAAATAGTATACTAAAGTATTGATATTCATAATAATTAATTAAATTAAATTTTATTTAGATAAGATAGGATTTAAGAATTAAAAAAGAAACTAAATTACAATATACACATTATAATATAAAATACCTTTTTTTTTAATATCCATTATACACAGATGAGTGAAATAAATATCTCTCTATCACCGTCTTATAAAAAATAGAGATAATAGAAAGAATAAAAAAATGTAAACAAATTATATTCAATTCTATCTATTAAAGAAGCTAAAAAAAAAATTGAAATACCTATTATCTTTTAAATAAATATTTTTATTATTTTAATTTATAGGATAGTTAAATTAAAAATTATAAAATATAAAATTATTTTATTTAAAAGTATCGATGACAATATTGTTCTAACATCAAAAAATAATTTAAAGTATTTCAAAGGGGTTATTAAGGATAACAAAGCAAATTTATAAAAAAGGAGGTGCAAACCAAAAGCTTCAAATTAATTTAATTAATATTAATTAATAAAAAAAATGGGGCGATCCTAAGGGAAACCTTTTTATTTTTACTTCCTGAAGTAAAACATTTTAGTAAGGAAAGGAAAGGAAATCAACCGAGACTCCGAAAGTAATGGTGAGTGAAATCGGATTAGCTTAAATAATTTTATAAATTGAAGATGAAAATAAACAGAATAATAATATATATTTAAATGTAAATTTAAATATGTATTATATAAAGGGAAGTATAATCAATATATTTATTAATAATATATATATATATTTTAATGAATATATACTACAAAAGGTAAAAAACATTAAGTCCTGTAGGTTTATAAAATTATAATATAAAAAGTACAATGAGAGTAAACTTGTTGGAATATAGGGGAACCATCCTCTAAGGCTAAGTATTTATAAATTTAGCGATAGTGAAAAGTACTGTAAAGGAATTGTTTGAAAAGCGTGTATTATACAATAATAATTTTAATAATTATTAATTTATTTAATAAAATTAAAATTTGGTGAAATAATCTTGAATTAGTAACTCTATAAGCAGTCGAAATTTTAAAAAAGAATGACGGCGTACCTTTTGCATAATGGGTGAATTGCTTGCCCATGTAAACTGTGAGGTTTACAAAGCACTGACTCATGGTCAATTTAGACCGGTTTTATAGTATTTTACTATAGAGCTAACGGTGAACCCTAAAAATTAAATATTTAATTCAAGGAAATACCGTGGGAAGCTGTAAATCGAAGGAATTAAGAAAGTTATTTATAATGACTTTCTAATAAAAATTTTAATTGTTAAAACATTTAAGGTTTTTACTTTTTATTAGCCCTGTAACGACTGATTTCGAAAGAAAGAGATCGATATTAATAATATTGATAACACGTCAGCACTCAAGCATTCC
>Ga0209732_1000032_pt1 | contig 12097 bp, 10 predicted proteins | sample JacPinW_OM1H0_O1_FD_187955 | JGI IMG/M metagenome (GOLD analysis project Ga0209732, IMG submission 187955) | Forest soil microbial communities from Algoma, Ontario, Canada - Jack Pine, Ontario site 1_JW_OM1H0_O1 (SPAdes) (version 2) | ecosystem: Environmental > Terrestrial > Soil > Boreal...
CTTGGCGCCCTACTGTCGGTGGCAGGCGCTGTCGGCTGGTTCCGTGAAGTCCTTCCGTACGAGCATGAAGAGGTTGTACCGGTCGTTCCCGAAGACATTCGCTTAGTCACTGCGCGGCCAGTTGTGGATCGGCTACCGATTCTGCCGGATCAATTGCGCGCTTGGCTCCCGGTCCGCACCTATCCAGTTTCTGCAGGTGTTAAAGGTGGCATCGCGGGCAGCATCGCAATGGCAGTGATGGCCTGTGCCTACGGGATACTGAAAATCGGCAGCATCTGGTATCCCATCAACCTGCTGGCCGCAGTTGCTTACCGGGAATCCCTAAGACTCGTACCCGCGCAGCTGAATTCATTTCATGCTGATGCTTTCGCGATTGCCTTTGTTTTACACGGCGTTGTGTCCATCTTTGTTGGGTTGCTCTACGGTGCGATGCTGCCCATGTTCCCACGCCGTCCGATTGTGCTCGGAGGACTCATTGCCCCGGCGTTGTGGTCGGGGCTACTGTACACAATTCTCGGACTGCTGAATCCATTGCTCGCGAGTCGCATTGATTGGACCTGGTTCATGGCTTCTCAAGTGGCTTTCGGCATCGTCGCTGGACTTGTGGTCGTGCGCCAGGCGAGCTTTCCTACCCGCGAGAATGTTTCGTTTGTCGTACGGGCGGGAATCGAGGCTCCCGGAACGATTCCACCGCGAGAGAGCGGGGAGAACCGCTGATGAAGATGAAGCCGATCAGAATTCTCTCTGCGCTCGCGGTCCTCAGCCTGGGGATGCTCGCTGCTTGCAGCATTCCTGATCGTGAACCACAAACCAATTCGGAACCAGTTGCCCCGAACCAGCTTTTGGACTTCGGCACTCTCTACGCACAGAACTGTGCGGGCTGCCACGGCGCGGAAGGCCGCGGAGGAGCGTCGATCGCCCTCGCCAATCCCGTGTATCTGGCCATCGTCGATGAAACCACCATGCGCAACATTGTTGCGAACGGCATTCGGGGAACATCGATGCCAGCGTTCGCGCAGCGCGCCGGCGGAATGCTGATCGAGCAGCAGATCGAGGTGATTACGAGTGGGATCTTTTCCCGCTGGGGGCGCAAACAAGTTCTCGATGGAGCCAATCCACCCTCATACGCGGCAAAAGCGGTTGGGAATGTCGATCGTGGCCAAGTCGTGTTTGCAAGATATTGCGCATCCTGCCATGGTTCTGAAGGTGGGGGGACGTCCAAGGGAAGCGCCGTGACGAATGATTCATTCCTGGCGCTGGTCAGCGATCAGGCACTGCGCACGATCGTGATCACCGGCAGGCCGGAACTGGGCGCACCCGACTGGCGCGGCAATGTCCCCGGCCGTCCAATGACGGATCAGGAAATCACAGATGTAGTTGCCTGGCTGGCATCTCGGCGTACGCAGAATCCGGGGCAGCCTTATTCCGCTTTGAACTACGCGCAACCCTCGGAGAAATAAAATGTCAACTAACACTGGGACAGCCCCGCCCGCTGAAACTGCCCTTTCACGACGCGGATTCTTCATGAAGCTGGGGATCCTGTTCAACGGATTCGCTGCGATCGTATTGGCTCTGCCGGTTGCGCGTTTTCTTTTTTCCTCCATCACTCGTGGTCGCGGGAATGGATATCTCTCTTGGGTGCCGCTGGGAAACGTCAGCAACTTTCCTGAGGGAGAGACGCGGATGGCTACTTTTCGCAGTCCCCTGGTCATGCCAACCGACGGAAAGACTGTAGACACGGCGTGCTGGGTACGCCGCATCGCAGGCGATCAATTTCAGGTGTTTGCGATCAACTGTGCCCACCTCGGCTGCCCAGTCCGCTGGTTCCAGCAATCTGGTCTTTTTATGTGTCCGTGTCACGGCGGAGCATACTACCGCGATGGCGCACGGGCTTCTGGACCACCAGAGCGTGGGCTTTTCGAATATCCGTACCAAATCGAAAATGGTGTCCTCACGATTGACGCCGGGCAGCTGCCAACCCCCGGCGACCCGGTAGCACGTCTCACCTCGGAGAAGCCACCATGCGCCTGATCACAAGAGTCGGAGAATGGTTCGACCACCGTCTGCAGCTGGCAGCGCCGATTCGCGAAGCGGCCGGCCATCCCGTGCCGCGCAACACGGCGAGCTGGTTCTACGTCTTTGGCAGCGCCGCGCTGACCGTCTTTCTACTGCAGTTGGTCACAGGAATTCTGTTGGCGCTAATTTATGTGCCCTCCGCCGGCGAAGCATGGAGCAGCCTGCAGGCCCTGAATCATCAGGTTGCGCTTGGCTGGTTCATCCGCGCCATGCACGGATGGGGTTCCAACTTCATGGTCGCCATCGTCCTGATTCATATGGTGCAGGTGTTTCTCTTTGGAGCTCACAAATATCCTCGCGAACTGACTTGGGTTGTCGGCGTATTCCTTCTGTTGATGACTCTTGGCATGGCATTCAGCGGTCAAGTCTTGCGCTTCGATCAGGACGCCTACTGGGGGCTGGGAATCGGAGCGTCGATTGCCAGCCGCGTTCCCATCATCGGTCCTTTTGCCGTGAAGCTAATGCTGGGCGGCCCGATCATCGCAGGCGCAACGCTTTCCCGGTTTTTTGCTTTGCACGTATTCGTGATTCCCGGACTACTGATCGGGTTCGTCTGCCTCCATGTCTTGATGGTGTTGAAGCTGGGCATCAACGAGTGGCCAATGCCGGGGCGCATCGTACGACGAGCCACCTATGAGGCCGAGTATCACGCTTTGACCAAGAAGGATGGCGCGCCCTTCGTTCCGTATGCGATATGGAAGGATATGTTCTTTGCCGCGTTCATCATTCTTGCAATCGCCGCATGCGCTTTCTATTTTGGTCCTTTTGGGCCCTCAGGGCAGCCTGACCCGACAATCATCCAAACTGCGCCCAAGCCCGATTACTTTTTCCTGTGGCTCTATGCGTTACTTTCACTTCTTCCTCCAGCGCTGGAGACGCCGTTCCTTCTCATCTGCCCGCCTTTAGTAATTCTTGGCTTGATTCTTCTGCCCTTTCTTTCGGGAGAAGGAGAAAAAAGCTGGAAGCGCCGGCCGATTGCGGTAATCACGGTGCTCATGATCGCCATCACGCTCGGCACCTTTACTCGCATGGCCCAGTTCACGCCCTGGAGTCCGCATATGAACGCCTGGAGCGGCGATCCGGTGCCCGAGCGCTACATTCACGGCACGACCGCACTCGCGCGGCAGGGTGCGCTTGTGTTTCAGGTCAAGCAGTGCCGCAACTGCCACTCTCTTGGCAACACGGGTGGACAAAGGGGGCCAACCCTGGACAGCGTTGCCGTGCGGCTGACCCAGGACCAACTTATTCGGCAAGTGATTCAAGGCGGCGGCAACATGCCTGCCTATGGCAACAACTTGAGTCCGGCAGAGACTACGGCGCTCGTAGCTTTCCTTGAAACCTTGCACCCTGCGAGCCAGGGGCCGGCTCGTGATGCGGCGCTTGACCTGGTACTTAGCAATGGCCAAGTCAAAACGTCCGGGACTCAACCATAGGCCGCCGATGATGTCGCACATTCATCTTCATCAAAGCGCGTCCGAGTCGTTCTGGGTCTCTAGCGCCTTGATTTTTGCTTCACTGGTCTATCTGCATGGATGGCTGCGTCTTCGCAGGCAGGAGCACGATAACGTTGAGGGCTGGCGCGCCGGCAGTTTTGTATTCGGTTTATCGTTTATCTGGATGGCAACGGCTTCACCTCTGGCTGCACTCGATCATGAGAGGTTGACGGCGCACATGGTTCAACACCTTCTTCTCATGACGTTTGCGCCTCCGTTGATCTTGCTTGGCATGCCTCGAAAGCCACTGGCGCATGGCTTGTTACAGCGATTCTTACGAGCGATCGGTCGTCCATTGCGATCAGAACCGATGCAGCAATTCGCAAGCGTTGTAACGCACCCGGCGGTTTGCTGGTTAGCAGCGGCGGGCACGTTAGTTGTGTGGCACATTCCTTCGGTGTTTATCATTGGGCTGCGATCGCGAATGTGGCATGGGGCTGAGCAAGCATCCTTCCTTGCAACCGGCCTGCTGTTCTGGTGGCCGGTAGTCCGGCCATGGCCGAACAGCTGGAAATGGCCAGAATCTTCCATACTCTTGTATCTGTTTCTGGCTACCTTGCCGTGCGATATTCTTTCCGGATTTCTGGTCTTCTGCGATCGGGTGGTTTACCCGGTTTTCTTGTCTTCTCCCCGCTCCTTTGGCCTATCTGCTCTCGAAGACCAGCAATGCGCGGGTGCGTTGATGTGGACTTGCGTTACTTTTGTCTACTTAATCGCCGGGGCAGCCTTCACCGCGCGTTTACTCTCGCCCCATCGATCGGAAGAGCTTCTGCGATCGGAAGAACTGGCGATTCCGCAATTCGATTCGCGACGCGTTGCGGAACGGCACACGGATCCGCACAGGATGAAGATGGAGGCGGTCTGAAATGTCACGCCGGTCCACACTTACTGAATTTTCTTCCACTGCGGTCGAAGAGCGCCATTTGGGGGGATCCAGGCTGCTCTCAGACTACTGGGCACTCACAAAGCCAGAAGTCAACTTCCTGATCTTGATCACAACTTTTGTAGGTTTTTATCTGGCTTCGGCACGTGCTGGGCGGTTTTCATTCGCAGGGCTATTCAACACTTTGCTTGGAACGTTGCTGGTAGCAAGTGGGACTGGGACCCTAAACCAATACCTCGAGAGAAGGTTCGACGCGCAAATGCGCCGAACCGCCCGGCGTCCAGCCGCGGCCGGCCGTGTCAAACCGATATCAGTCCTCGTCTTCGGAGTTGCATTGGCAGCGGTTGGCAGCATCTATCTCGCGATAGCTGTCAACCTGTTCGCGAGTGTGCTCGCAACTTTGACATTGCTGACCTATCTGTTCGTGTACACCCCGCTGAAGCGAAAAACACCAATGTGCGTTCTGGTGGGAGCTTTTCCGGGTGCCATGCCGCCGCTCATTGGTTGGGCCGCAGCCTCCGGGCGATTGACTGTCGAGGCGGGGATCCTGTACGCCATGCTCTTTCTGTGGCAGTTTCCACATTTCATGGCAATCGCATGGATGTACCGCGAAGACTACGACCGCGCAGGCTATTTGATTCTGCCGAAGGGCAATGTGAGAGTTCCTTTCGTGATTTTGGAAACTTTATTGCCGCTCCTTGCTCTCGTCGCTATCAGCATCATGCAATCTCCGACACGGCACGCGGCGACTTTTCACTGGGCAGTGGCTCTTCTGGGAACAGGATTCACGTACTTCGGATGGGAATTCGTGTTCGAGCGTTCGAGAGTTGCTGCACGCCGACTGCTGACGGCCTCGATTGTCTATCTTCCACTGTTGTACGGACTAAGCGCGACGTTAGGCAATCGGGCCAGATGATCCAATGCCCGACCTTCCTGCAGACTTCGAGACGTCGGATACATCAGCTATGATGTTCGAGAGCGAGAAGCCTCGCGCATTTTCCTTCAGATGAACCAAACCGGCCCGTTCATCGCCCCTCCATCGTCATCCGATCCCTCAGAGGCCTCCAAACGGCTTCTACCGTGGCTCGTTGCTGTTGCCTTTTTTATGGAGTCGCTGGATACGACGATTCTCAATACGGCCGTTCCCGCCATCTCTTCCGCGCTCGGCGTCGCTCCCCTCAGCATGAAGGCGGTGCTGGCGAGCTATACGCTCAGCCTGGCCGTCTTCATCCCAATCAGTGGCTGGATGGCGGACCGCTTCGGAACCCGTCGTGTATTCGCATCTGCGATTGGTCTTTTCACGCTCGGGTCCTTTCTGTGCGGAATATCAAGCAACATCCACTTACTAATCGCTTGTCGCATCCTGCAAGGCTGCGGCGGCGCCATGATGGTGCCAGTGGGCCGGCTCACCCTGGTGCGAACATTTGCCAAGTCAGATCTTCTGCGCACCATGAGCTTCGTTTCTATACCAGCCCTAGTCGCGCCCATGCTTGGACCCATCGCCGGAGGTCTGATCGTCGGCTATCTTCACTGGCGTGTGATTTTCTTCCTCAATATTCCAATTGGACTCGCTGGTTTGATCCTCGTTCATCTGCATTTGCCGGACTACCGCGAAGAGCGTACCCCTCCGCTCGATGTTGTCGGACTCATCCTCTTTGGTTCCGGGGTCGCATTACTGTCCTATGTGCTGGAGATATTCGGCGAGCACACTCTGAGCGCGACGGAGATGGCAGGGCTGCTAGTGTTGTCCCTGGCCTTGCTTGCCGGATACGGAATCCACGGCAGCAGTCTTCCATTCCCTTTGCTGAAGCTCAGGCTATTCAGCATTCGAACGTTCCGCGCCGCCGTGAGCGGCAGCTTCTTCACTCGTCTTGGAATAGGCGGAGTGCCATTCCTCCTGCCGCTCCTCTATCAGGTAGGCCTGGGCTTCACTCCGATCCAGTCCGGTCTGCTCGTCATGCCCCAAGCAATCGCCTCCATGAGCATGAAAGCAGTGATGCCACGAATTCTCGGTCGTATCGGGTATCGTGGAGTCCTCATCTCCAACACTTTAATTCTCGGTGTCCTTCTGATGGTGTTTGCAACGATCGGTCTGCGAACGCCGGTTTGGGCCATCGTGCTGGAGGCTTTCCTTTATGGAGCGTTCACGTCGCTGCAATACACGAGTATGAGCACGCTTGTGTTCGCGGACATCGCTGAAGAGGACGCCAGCGGCGCCAGTTCCATCGCAAGCACCGCGCAGCAGATGTCAATCAGTTTCGGAGTTGCTGTTGCGGGTTTAGCTACGGCGTTTTTCATTCCCAGCACTCACTCCAATCCCACCGAAATGATTCACGGGATCCATAACGCCCTCATCGCTCTCGGCATATTGACCGTCTTGTCGACGATTGTCTTCTGTGGTTTGAAGAGCGGCGATGGGGACGATGTGAGCCTGCATAAGGTTCTTCACCCGGGAGGATGACTCAGCTGTTAAGGAATCCTTGCAGTCAGGGGGATCGGCTGTCTTTTAGCCAGATCAGAGAAATGGGTGCAAGCACTTTCAGATCTACGATCGGCAACAAAGCAACGCCTCTTGGGGATTGCCGTTGCAGAATCACTGATCCGAGTGCGTCCGGCACGGCAAATTGTACCCGCGGGGACCGAATCAGCCACGCACGTATTTGTTGAACCAGTCGATCGTGCGTTGCCAGGCCAGATCGGCCGCGGCTTTGTTATACCGTTCCGGCGTCGCGTCGCAATTGAAGCCATGTACGGCGCCCGGGTAAATATAGCCTTCGTGCGGAACGTGCGCCGCGTTCAGGGCCTGGTCGTAAGCTGGCCACGTCGCGGCCAATCGCGTGTCGAGCTCCCCGTGATGCACCAGGATCGCCGCCTTAATTTTAGAGATGTCCTCTGGGGCGGGAGGACCGCCATAGAACGGCGCCGCTGCCGCCAGATCGGCTCCCAGCCGCACCGCCAGCATATTGGCGGTCGAGCCCCCGTAGCAGAAGCCGGTAGCGCCGATCTTTCCCGTGCAGTCAGGGCGCGACTTCAACCACATGGCCGCGGCCACCATATCCTCAGACATCTTGCTCTTGTCGATCTTGTTGAACATCTGGCCGCCCTTGTAGTCGTCGCCAGGATAGCCACCCAGAGATGTAAGTCCGTCGGGCGCAAATGCCATGAAGTTGGCCAGGGCAAATCGTCGCGCGATGTCCTCGATATGGGGGTTCAGACCCCGATTCTCATGAACCACAATTACGCCGGGCAACTTCATAACCGTCTCGGAGCGGGTGTCGGCGCTGACAGGCCGCACGAGATATCCCTTGATGCTTCCGTTGCCCTTCGGGGAGGGCACGGTCTCGTTAGTGGCTTTGATCCGGTCATCGGTGCGTGAAACCTGCTGGCCCAGCGCATAATTCGGCATCAATGCATTGATAACCGTGGCTGCTGCCAGACCGCCCGCTAGTCGCTGTACGCCCTCCATAAAGGCGCGGCGAGTAATCTCACCGTGAATGAAATCGTTGTAGAGCTCTATGGCTTCGCTCGGAAGTTTGGGTTTTGTCGGTTCCATGGGTTGACTCCCGCCGCGATAATACCATCTGTTTCTGGCCGGCGCTTTTCTAGATCTCTCTTAAGAACCACCGCGAGAGAAATCATACGCGCGGCTTTGGTGAGAAGGTTGCTCGCGATTACCAACCCAGCTGGCGCATCCGCTCAAGGACGAGCGCGCTGTACTTATTCATGCGCTCCGGCCGTCGCTTCAGAGGAGCCGGCAGGATCGCAGCGAGCCGCGCCGCCTGTTCCCGACCGACGTTCCGGGCAGCGGTTCCGTCGTAGTAACGACACGCCGACTCTGCGCCATAAATTCCAGGACCCCATTCGACCACATTGAGGTAGATCTCTAGAATGCGCCGCTTGCCGAGGACGAATTCGGCCACCGGTACCAGTGTGAACTCAGCTCCCTTGCGGAGGATTGAGCGGCCAGTTCCGAAAAATAGGTTCTTTACCAATTGCTGGGTAATGGTTGAAGCTCCGCGAGTGCGATCGCCTTCCAAATCGTCTTCGGCAGCGATTTGGATCTCGTGCCAATCGAACCCATGGTGCTGGTAGAAGCGCGCGTCCTCCGCGGCGACTACAGCGTGCTGGAGATCGGGCGAGATTTGGCCGAGCGGAATGAATTTGTAGCGTTCGTGATACGGAGTGTGGTGAATCCAGGCCTGCAAGTGGCGCTGGATGTGCACCGCGGTTGACGGTGGGTCGATCCACCGCGCGGTCAGAAGGATCAGCGCGACAAGCAACCAAAGAAGCACCACGCCGATGGCAAGCCATCGAACAAAGGATCGGAGGAAGCCTGTCCGAAACCGGGTCTGGTAGTGTGTGTTCGGCATGGCAGTCAAATTTCACAATAATAGCCTGGGCTGGGTTGCCGCTTGTTGCTGATCATGCCGGAGAATGCGGAGTGTAGCCCTTAGTTAGGATGTGTGCCTCCCATGCCAGGCATTTCAGCTGATTGCGTCGAGATAATCGCAATCACCTCAGGGGAATCTGAAGCGTCGAAGACTGAAGATTCTCGCGAAGATGTTCGATGCAGTCTATACTTGCTATGCAATGACGGTCCACAGTGCCTGACAATCCAAATGCGGCATACACAGGCGAGGCGGTGCCAAACCTAGGGAAGCGTATCGAGGAGCGATTCGGGGTTTTTCCCAACTTCTTTCGTCTCGCACCTGAGACTCCGGAGATCACTGAGAAACTGTGGGGATTCGCAGAAGCAGCCTACCTCGACAATCCTCTGCCCTCCGTTTTAAGGAGCGTCTTTTCGTTCACCTGTCGCGCTTTTGCGCAGTCCGCTATTGCATCGGTCGTCATGTTGGTTTCTTGGTGGGACTTGGCCGTCCCGCTGGCGATCCGGCTGGGCGTACTCAAAGTATTGCGGATGTGGTTAAGCTCCTTCGACGGCCTTTCCCACGCGGGGAAGAACTTCAGTCTCGTCTATCGCTGTGCGCAGCCTGCCCTGCACCCATTGTTGAAATGCCGACGGCCGACACACAGATGGAAGACACCATTTTTGTGTTGGCAGCTCATGTTTTCTTGAAGACCTCTGACTATTTATTGTGTCTAGACGCGCTGGCGCGGCTTCTTGGTCCGGTTCGTCTTCAATACTTGCTATTGCTCTTGGCATTTGTCAGGGCAGCTCACTATTGGACCGAAACCCATCCTGAGATCGCCCTTGAAGGTGACATCCACAGACTACTGGCGACACATGAAGCACTGGCGGATTGCATCCTCAATGACCCGGAGGCTAGGGACAGGATCAGCCAGTCGCTCTTGGATGAGTTGCCAGCCCTACGCCTCAAAGCGGATAAGGCTATTGGCTTGCTCGCTGCAATAGTGGATTCATCTGACGATGCCATCGTGAGCAAAACGCTGGACGGGGTCATAACCAGTTGGAACGCGGGTGCGGAGCGGTTGTTTGGCTACACCGCCAGCGAAGCGGTAGCCCAGCATATTTCGTTGATCATCCCCCTCAATCGCAGGGACGAAGAGACTGTCATCATCGATCGAATCAAGCGAGGCGAACGAATCGAACACTTCGACACCGTTCGTATTCGGAAGGACAAGACACCGCTCGATATTTCGCTCACAATTTCGCCTCTTCGGGACGGCAGCGGCAAGATTATCGGGGCGTCGAAAATTGCTCGAGACATCACCCAACGTAAACGAATTGAACGAGAGTTGCGTGAAAGCGAAGAACGTTATCGAACATTGGCAGATGCACTCGACACCCAAGTGCAGTTCCGTACCCGCGAACTTGAGAGAAGAAACTCGGAACTGCGTGAGCTCTCGGGGCGGCTCATGGAGTCTCAGGATGTGGAGCGGCGGCACATCGCGCGGGAACTACACGACAGTGCTGGTCAGACGTTGGCTGCTTTGGGCATGAGTCTTGCGCAGCTTGCCCAAGACGCCAAGAATAATCCGGCTCAAGCGCAAGGCATCGCAGATGCCGAAAGCTTGGTTCAACACCTGAGCCGAGAAATACGCACTACCTCCTATCTCTTGCACCCACCACTTCTGGATGAAAGTGGCCTGTCATCTGCGCTCAACTGGTATGTGCAGGGGTTGAAGGAACGCAGCGGACTCGACGTTGACCTGAGAATTCCCGAAAAGTTTGATAGGCTCCCCGCTGATATGGAACTCGTCATTTTTCGTATCGTGCAAGAGTCGTTAACGAACGTACATCGTCACTCTGGAAGTAAGAGCGCATCCATCCGGGTTGCTCGCGAAGCCGATAAGATCATTGTGGAGGTTCAGGATCACGGTCGCGGAATGCCTCCGGAGAAACTGGTTCAGATTCAGTCCCAAGGTTCTGGGGTCGGAATCAGCGGAATGCGAGAACGCTTGCGTCACTTTAGTGGAGAATTGGTTGTCGAGTCGAACGGCACCGGCACAAAGGTTGTCGCCACTCTTCTTTCAAAGGCGTTTCCGCCTGAGGGACAAGTCGTCGTAGGACAAGGACGCGAAATCACCTGACCACCCATTCAACCCCTCTCATCTGTTTGAAAGCAGAGTCCCTGTGTTCTGAGTGGGTGGCGGGCAGTGTGCGTCACTCGGTTGTGTAATTGATTTCCATGCGTCGGATTTGAATGCTGGAGACATACAGGACCAGGAGCGCCACGATTACAATGCCGAGGATCGCAACTGGTGTGGAGACTGGATCGGGATTGGAGACCAGCAGCGAGAGAAGTGAGGGCGTACCGGGAGGGGTGGGGATGTCGACGGGGCACAGCGATCTCAGATAGTAGATTACGCTGACCTTCTTGAGCAAGGCCGGCAGAAACGGATTTACTGCTTCCCAGACCAGGATTGCCGCGGCGGGGAGAATTGGGTTGCGGAACAAGATTCCGGCGGCGAGGAAGAACGATCCATAACCGAGGCAAGCCAGGGCGGTGATACCCAAGTACGCCGCAGACTGCGCCAGACCATGGTTCTGATAGAGGTAGAGGTCCCGCACATTCGGACTGAACTGCCAGTTGAAAGCAATCATCTGCAGCAATTCGCTGGTCACAAAGATGCTGGATGTGGCCAACAATCCGGCCAGGAACTTTCCTATCATGAGCACGTCGCGGCGAATGGGCGCGAGAAAATAGAAGTGCAGACTCTTGTCGAGGATTTCGCCGCGGAACAGATTCATGAAGATTCCCAGGCAGCCGAAAAAGATCCCGAGCCTTAGATAGAAAAACTGGAATACCCCGGCGAAAACGACGGAATCCTCGGCGAGGTTGTAACCTTCCCGGATATGAACGTTGCTGGCTTTTCCATCCGCGAAATCGATATACAGGTCGTTGACTCCGTCGGAATAGTGGTAGTTCTCGTGGTGAATCACTTCGCCTTCGCCGGACTTGAGCGGCCTTTGTTCGTTCCAATGAAAACGTATCGGCGGCTTCCCCAGTTGCGTGATTACTTCCTGGCTCGTCATGCCCGTCTTGATGGCAAGGAGATCCTGGTAGGTCAAGGCTTTCTCATTCCGGCTGGCAAGCTGACGACTCCGCTCTCGCTGGTGGGAAGTAAGTACGGTATGGGCGCTGAAAAGAAGTAGCGGCAACAACGCCAGGATGTAGATCCACAAGCCGCGTCGCGCCAACAACGTCTTCTTTGTTTCCAG
>Ga0209732_1000033_pt1 | contig 12001 bp, 7 predicted proteins | sample JacPinW_OM1H0_O1_FD_187955 | JGI IMG/M metagenome (GOLD analysis project Ga0209732, IMG submission 187955) | Forest soil microbial communities from Algoma, Ontario, Canada - Jack Pine, Ontario site 1_JW_OM1H0_O1 (SPAdes) (version 2) | ecosystem: Environmental > Terrestrial > Soil > Boreal...
GTACATCGAGTCACTGGCGGGCAGTGTGACATCTGACTTGAGCGGGTTGCGAGTGCTGGTGGACTGTGCCAATGGCGCGGCCACGGCCGAAGCTCCGGAGTTATTTCGCAACATGCGAATCCAGGCAACGTTCATTCACGTGACGCCGGACGGGAAAAACATTAACGAAGGATGCGGCGCCCTGCATCCGGAAACTCTCGGGAAGACGGTCGCGGAATCAGGCGGGAAGTTTGATCTCGGCGTGACCTTCGACGGCGACGCCGACCGCGCTTTGTTTTGCGATGCCCAGGGCCGCGTGGTGAATGGCGACGGCGCTCTGCTGCTGACGGCGCGTGATCTGCAGGCGCGCGGAAAATTGACTACCTCCACGGTGGTGGCGACGACGATGTCGAATATGGGGGTGGAGATCGCGCTGAAGCGATCGGGCATCGGAATGTTGCGGGCCAATGTGGGAGACAAATATGTCCTGGAAGAGATGTTGAAGACGGGCGCGACCCTGGGCGGGGAGCAGTCGGGGCATATCATTTTTCGCGACGGCGAGGCCACGACCGGCGATGGTCTGCTGACGGCCCTCAGAGTGATGGACGTGATCGTGCGGAGCGGTCGGTCCTTGGCGGAGTTGGTGAGCGATCTAAAAGTGTTTCCGCAGAAGATTCAGAATGTGCGGGTGCGGGAGAAGATTCCCTTTGCCGAAGTGCCTGAAGTACAGCGGGCCATTCAGGCTGCCGAGCGCGACCTGGGTGGGAACGGACGGGTGGTGGTGCGTTATTCGGGAACCGAGGCGCTAGCGCGCGTAATGGTAGAGGCAGAATCGGAGGAGAAGATGCAGGCGCTCACAGCGGGAATTGCGGGCGAGATTCAGAGGGCGCTCGGGGTTTGAAGAAAAATGCCAACTACAGAATGGCTGCAGATGCGACAGATTCAATGCAACTGTTTGGCCAACCGGCGGCGTCGTATTGGAGTAGGCTCTCCGGATCTATAACATTTATCGTTTCTCACTTCTAGAACAGGACCATCAATTTTTATGAAGATAGATCAGACGCGACGGGATGTTTTGCGCAACGCCACAGCATGCGCGGTCGCCGCCGCGGCAGTGAGTACGCCAGGTAGTTTGTTGGTTCTTCCAGTCTCGGCAAGGGAAGCGGAAAAGGAACCGGAGGTCACGGCGACGGAAGACCTGATGCGTGAGCACGGAGTGATCCGACGCGCCTTGCTGGTTTATTTCGAGACTGTGCCCAGGCTGCGGCAAAATCCGGCCAGCGTCGATCCAACCGCACTGCGGCAAACGGCACAGCTGTTCCGCACCTTCGGCGAGGATTACCACGAAAGAATGCTGGAAGAGCAACACATCTTTCCGCTGGTGCGGAAACAAGGCGGGGAACTACAACGTTATGCAGACATTTTGACGGCGCAACACAATCGAGGGCGCGAGATCACCGATTATGTGCTCGCGGTTTCGAATGGTCCGAAGATCGGCGCCGCCAACGCCGAGCCGCTGGCGAAGGTGTTCGAGAGTTTTGTCCTTATGTACCAAAATCACGCGGCGCGCGAGGACACAATTATTTTTCCGGCATGGAAAAAGAACTTCTCGAACCAGCAACTCGATGAAATTTCCGATCAGTTCGAGGATATCGAACACAAGATGTTCGGCAAAGACGGCTTTGACGATGCAGAGAAGAAGATCAGCAGCGTCGAAGCAGCGCTGGGCTTTGCTGACCTCTCACAGTTCACTCCACCGCCGCCCCCGACGCCGAAAAATTGATTGCCAGCCAGAGATACGACAGTTGAGTGACGCGCCTGTCAAAACCCCAGTTTCATTATCCCAGTTGGCGTTCGTCTTCTTGAAGTTAGGTACGATCGCCTTTGGCGGCCCCGCCGCGCACATCGCCATGATGGAAGATGAGTTCGTCCGTAAACGCCGTTGGATTACCGAGGAGGACTTTCTTGATCGCGTGGCCGCGGCTAATCTGATTCCCGGCCCGAGTTCGACCGAAGTGGGTATTTTCATCGGCCGTTCGCTACGGGGATGGAGCGGTCTGATTGTCGCAGGTTCTTGTTTCATTATTCCCGCCGCGTTTCTGGTGTCGCTGATCGCCGCCGCTTACGTGCATTTTGGTTCCTTGCCGCAGGCGGAAGGCATACTTCGCGCGATCAAAGCGGTGGTGATTGCAATCATTATGCAGGCTCTGTGGAACCTGGGGAAAACGGCTGCCAAGACACCGCTCCTGGCTTTGATTGGTGTCGCATCCGTCGTTCTGAATTTTGCCGGCGCGAGCCCGCTGCTGGTTCTGATGTTCGCGGGCGCCAGTTCCGGGATAGTGCAGTGGTTGCAGGAACGTAAGAGCAATCCGGCCGCGCTCTGCGCGATTAGCCTATCGAAAGTGTTCTCGCCGGCGGGTCTGACAGGACTCGCAGTCGCTGTCGCAATGCCGGTCAGTCTTGGCCGTTTGTTCCTTTCATTTCTGAAGATCGGCTCACTCGTCTTCGGAAGCGGCTATGTCCTACTGGCATTCCTCCGATCGGAGTTTGTCGATCACCTGCATTGGCTGACGGAAAAACAGCTCATCGACTCGGTTGCGGTGGGCCAATTCACGCCGGGACCAGTGTTCACCACCGCGACTTTTATTGGCTACCTGCTGGGCGGCTTGCCAGGCGCGGTTGTCGCGACTCTCGGAATTTTCGTGCCGGGCTTCGTGTTTGTCGCCATGAGCGGGCCGCTGATCCCGAAGCTCCGCCGTTCACCCGCTGCGGGAGCAGTATTGGACGGAGTGGTGGTGGGATCGCTGGCGCTGATCGCGGTTGTGGCGTGGCAACTGGGCGAAGCCGCCATAAGGGACTGGCTCACGATTTCGATTTTGGCCGTCAGCGTCATCGCAATCTTCCGGCTCAAGACAAATTCTGCCTGGTTGATCTTGGGCGCGGCCATCGTTGGGTGGATAGCGAGGGGATGACGGGCCTTCTTCACATCGGAATAGACAGCATCGCTCTGGCTCGGCGATGCATGCAGTGCCATTCGCGATTATTCCAAATCTCTCCAGTTGGGGCCTACGCCCATCTCTACCAGCAATGGCACGGCCAGTGCATGGACCTTTTCCATCTGCTCGCGGACCAGAGATTGTATGGTCTCTATTTCATTTTCAGGAACTTCGAATACCAGTTCGTCGTGAACCTGGAGAGTCATTCTGGATTTCAAGTTGCGCTTGCGCACCGCGGCATCGATACGGATCATTGCTAATTTGATCAAGTCTGCCGCGGTGCCTTGCAGCGGAGTGTTCACTGCCGTCCGCTCTGCGAAGCCGCGCTGATTGGAGTTTTTTGTGTTGATGTCAGGAATGGGGCGAATGCGTCCGAAGAGAGTGCTTACTTTTAGATCCCGGCGAGCCTCTTCGAGCGTCTTGTCGATGAAGGTGCGGACGCCTTTGTATTGCTCGAAATAGTTTGCGATGAATTGTTTTGCCTCGGCGGGCTCGATGCCGAGATTTTGCGAGAGGCCGAAGGGTGAGAGTCCGTAGACGATTCCGAAGTTGACGACCTTAGCCTGGCGGCGATGGTCGGGCGTGACCATCAGCGGAGGAACGCCGAAAACTTGCGAAGCGGTGAGCGTGTGAATGTCATCACCCCGACGGTAGGCCTCAACCAACAGCGGATCGCGGGAAAAGTGAGCCAGGAGCCGGAGCTCGATTTGCGAATAGTCAGCGGTGAGCAGTACGTGGCCGGGCTCGGCAATGAATGCGGCGCGAATGGCGCGTCCGAGTTCGGTCCGAATCGGAATGTTTTGCAGATTCGGATTGGCAGAAGATAGGCGTCCCGTGGCGGTTCCGGTTTGGCCGAATGTGGTGTGCAAGCGTCCGCTAGACCGACTGATGAGCGCGGGCAGAGTGTCGACGTACGTCGACTTCAGCTTAGTAAGCTGCCGGTAGTCGAGGACCATGCGCGCGATGGGGTGATCTTCGGCAAGAGTTTCAAGAACGTCGACCGCGGTCGAGATAACTCGGCCTTTGCCATACTTCACAGGCTTGGCCAGATTCAGTCGGTTGAAGAGAACATCACCCAGCTGGCGGGGAGAGCCCACATTGAATGGAGTGCCCGCGATCTCATGGATCGCTTTCTCTTTGATGGCGATTTCACGTTCGAGTTCGGTTGACATCTGCGCGAGCGCATTCGTGTCGATTTTTACCCCGGCCTGCTCCATGCGGGCGAGAACGGGAACCAGCGGCAAGTCAATTTCTTCGTAGAGCTTGGTCAGATCTGCCTGTCTTACTTCTTCACGAAAAACGGCGGTCAGCCTGCCGGTAACGTCGGCGGATTCGGCAAGATCCCCGCTGAGTTTGAGATTGAAGCGGCGGAGAGCGACATCCGCGAGACGATGCGAGGAGTACGTGGGATCCAGTAAGTAGGAATACAGCATGGAATCATGCAGGACGCCTTGAAGGTTAATACCGAGGGAATCAAGCGCGTGGATAGCAGACTTGTAGTCGTGAATTGCCTTGGGCGAGGTCGAGCTGGTCAAAACGGAGCGCAGTTTTGCGGCTCCCTCGCCGGAGTCAAGTCTTACGACTGCGGCTGAGCCTCCGGCCGCCGAGACGGCGATGCGGCGTGAAACGGTCTCGGCCGCGGCTGACGGACCTTCCGAGGAGGCGTCGGTCAAGGGAAGCATTGCTTCCTGAGGTTCTTCATCGACGATCTCTTCCTCGGTCACAGGCAGCGATTCCGTCTGACCCAATTCAACTGCGATCGCAAGCGAACCGTGCTCCGCCACAGAGTCGAGAATAGCTTCCACGTCGGCGGCGGTTTGGGCCTCACCGTAATGCGTTTCTGCCATCTGCACTTCCGGCAGCAATTCCTTCAGCAGCGACGTGAATTCCAGTTCGGTGAAGAGTTGCCGGAGAAGAGTGACATCGGGCTCGCCGGCGCGCATGGCTTCGACGTTGAATTCCACGGGAACGTTGGTGTCGATGGTAGCCATGCTCTTGCTGAACAGAATTATGTCGCGGTTGTTGAGCAGCGATTCGCGGTAAGTCTTCTTTTCAAGTTCAGCGGCGCGTTCGAGCGCCTGCTCGACGGTGCCGAAGCGCTTGATGATTTCCACCGAGCCTTTGTCGCCGATGCCGGGCGCTCCAGGAATGTTGTCGATGGTGTCTCCGCGCAGCGCCATGATATCGATGACGCGCTCCGGCGGAACCCCGAGAATTTCCTCGACCTTAGCGGCGTCGCAAATCAGATTATCTTTCGGAGGATTCAGGATATGAACATCTTCGTTGACGAGCTGCATCATGTCTTTGTCGCTGGAAACGACATAGACGCAATAGGACGCGTCCGCGGCTTTGTGGGCGAGAGTGCCGATCACGTCGTCGGCTTCGAAGCCGGCAAGTTCGAGGATCGGGATGCGGTAGGCTTCGAGGGCGCGGCGGATATAAGGAATCTGCTGCGCCAGATCCTCGGGCATGGCGGCGCGGTTGGCTTTGTAGCCTTTGTATTCAATCTCTGTAAAAGTTTGCGTCTTGATGTCGAACTTGCGAACCTTGGTGATCGCCTCGGCCTGGGTATCGCGGAAAGTCTTGGCGGCGACGTCGAACACGGCCGCAAGATAGGCTGGTGAAAAATCATCACGCAGTTTGCGCAGCATGTTGACGAAGACGAGTACGGCGGCTGTGGGTAAGCCGGCTTTGGTCGACATTGAGCGCTGCCGCGCCATGGCGTGATAGGCGCGGAAGATGAACGACATGGTGTCGATCAGGAAGATGCGAGGTTTGGCGGACTCGATCCTTTGACTCGGGACCCGCGATACCGCCGGGGACGGCTCATTCGGAGGCTCAGAAACGGGAGATTTTCTTCGTGGGGCCAAGCAAATAGTTTAGCAGCCGGAGCAGGCAAGGAGGCGCGCGGAAATCCCCTCGGTAGTGTCTCAGTTTGAAATGTTCGGACCCATGAGGAAATTGCACTGCCTGAAGAGCAAAATAAACAACATAGCAAGGCCCACGCGCAGCCAATCATGCTCATAGACAAGAATCCCAAACATTGGAAGCTTTTGGTTTTCTATTACAACCCAGATGAGTCATGTCTATTCGCGGCAAACAAGAGCGGACTTCCCTTGACTCTCAACTTCGCTAAGCCCATGGCGTGGGGCAATTACAGCCTTAACCCTCGTAATAGCCGCCATAGTGGGTATCATCAACAACCTTCATTCCGTCCGCTAATTCAAACTGAGACACGACCATCCCATCATCCAGTTTCGCCGGGCCATTACAGGTGAAGCCTCCGGCGATCAATTGCGAAGCTAGAAATCGACCGTGAAGTCGGCCTGGACAATCTTGTTGCCTTCACCGGGACGATTGCGGAACACGAGATAGAACTTGGCGGGGTGATTCTGGGAGGCGGGGAGTCCGAAATCTATCTCTTGATCATGAGAGGCATCTACCGCGAAGAGCGCATCGACTGATTGGCCGCTTAAAACGTCGGCGTATTGCTCCTCATTCATCAGAAGAAAGGCTATGTCAGGCGCCTCCTCGCTCGACTGATTTCCTGCCCGCCGAATAGACGATCGATAGCGTCCGTGCAATTGCGGAGTCGCTGCATGAGCGGGTATCAGGAAAGAGAAAGTAGCCGCGGTGGCGAAGGAGAATGTCTTATGCAGAATGACTCCGCTAGTTCCTACCGGGGATGGCGCGATCAGATCGCTGGGAACCACGTTGCGGGGAGCACGATCCTCCGCAGGTTTGTCGGTCTTTGCCCCTTGCATTAATTGTTCAAGCGGGCTAACCATGGTTACCGTTTTGTCGGAAGCAGAAAGCGGCGTAGTCTCCGCTTCTTTTCCTTCCGAATCGGTCTCTTTCGATTGCTGGAAGATCGAAAGCTGCTTCGGTGGTGGGATATGATTTCCGTAGTGCACGAAGGCTGCGATTGACAACCCACCGATTGCGAGCAAAGACAAAGCTGCTCTCATCCAATACCCTCGCGCGAACATATCGATGCGCGAGGTTATTTTCCCAAGGTAAACAAAACCTCGCAAATGCCCAAAGTTACCAATCCCGCGCGAAAAGCTTTGGCATTGATGCCAGGGATGGGCAGCGCGATTCGATGCCATCAGGACATCTCAAAAATTGACTCTCCGAAAAACCTATTGAATATTGAAGCCAGAGTCGAGTTGAGATAGACTTGCGGGATGTGGCGAACATAAAGCGAAGAAAGCCGGATGCAAGTTCGTCTGCAGGCCCCCTCCCTTCAGGTACCCTTCGGGTGGGGGTGGACGTCAATTGCCTGGCTTGCCGTATTCGGTGGTGTAGCGCAGTTGGATCTCCCCGCAAGTGCCTTGCTCGGCGGAGTAGACGACGCAGGTGTCGAAAGGACGCGAATAGACGTGCAGACTGACGGCTTTTTGATTAAATTCGCGGGGATTGAAGACCCGATGGACAGGCTCCCGCGGGTCGACGGCGCAAGGATGGGAAGCATTCATCTCTAGCGTCTCGGTTGACTTGATCGTGCATTTACCGGCGGCGATGTCTTCATGGACTACGTGAAAATTCTCCACCAGCAAACGGCCGATGGGGACGGCCATCCAGCAGTTCTGGCCGCGATGATTGTGGACGGAACTGGCTTGACCGACTTCCCAGCAAATCGCGAGTAACTCGTAAAGAGAAGTTTTGTCGACAAGATTGCGAGTGTAGTGTTGGCGATCCCAGGTGAGATAGGGCGCGAGCGATTCGGGGTCGAGTGGCGAGTCTTCCAGAAACTTGCGAATTTGCTCCGTATGATCGAAGGCGGCTTCTGGAAACTTGCGGAGGGCGGAGATAAAATCGTGAATCGAGACCTGCTTTACCGCGGTGGACATGGGTTTCTCTGGGAAAAGTATAACGCAACACTGCCGACAAACAAGCTTCGACCGGAGCCGACATACCCGAACACCGTCCAGGTCGGTTAGCCTGCCGAAGTGATTAGAACCAGAGGCTAGTCGATGAACATGCAGTCTCCGTAGGAATAAAAACGATACTTTTCCGAGACGGCGTGCTGATAGCCTCGCAGAATATTTTCCTTCCCCGCAAAAGCGCTAACCAGCATGAGCAAGGAAGACTGTGGCAAGTGGAAATTTGTCAGCATTGCTTTGACCACCTTGAATTCGAATCCTGGATAAATGAAAAGGTCAGCCGCGCCGGCCCCCGCGGCGATGCTCCCTGCACCGGCCCGAACCGCGTGTTCGAGAGCGCGAACCGTAGTGGTGCCGACGGCAATGACGCGGCGTGCATTCTGCAGAGCCTGATTGATCGCGTCGGCGGCGTCGGGGGAAATTGAGTAGGGCTCGGAGTGGAGTTTGTGATCTTCGATCCGTTTCACGCGGATGGCCTGAAATGTTCCCAGGCCCACGTGCAGAGTAATATCGACGGTCTCAACGCCGCGCTGGCGAATGCGATCCAGGACTTCAGGGGTGAAATGGAGGCCGGCGGTTGGGGCGGCGACCGAACCGCGGGGCCCGGCATAGACGGTTTGATAGCGTTCGCGATCACGGGAAGAATCGGCACGTGCGATATAAGGCGGGAGCGGAACATGGCCAATGCGATCTAGAGCAGCGAAAAAGTCCCTGACCGGCCGAAAGCGGATGTGGCGCTCGCCGAATTCCGCCCGGGCAAGGACCTCCGCTTCGATTTCGTCACCCTCGCCAAAGCATAGGCGCTCGCCGATGCCGATTTTTCGGCCGGGTCGAACCAGGCATTCCCAGTCGTTTGGCTCGGTAGAAATCTGTCGTGCCAGCAGGACTTCGATGCGGCCGTGCAGAAAATCTCGTGTTGCAGGACTATGACTATTAGGACTGACAGCCTGCGCGCGCCTCCCCTCGCGACGGCCGTAGAGGCGGGCGGGAAAGACGCGGGTGTTGTTGAAGACCATCAGGTCGCCGGGGCGCAACCGTTCGGGAAAGTCGCGAAACATTCCGTCAGACCACTGGCTGGTGTTGCGTTCGAGATGCAGCATTCGTGAAGCGTCGCGAACGGCGAGCGGCTCCTGGGCGATGAGTTCGTCGGGAAGATGAAAATGAAAGTCAGAAACCAACACGGCTTCAAATTATAGGGGCAATGCCGGCACCGTACGGGTTGAGGAAACGGCCAAGATATTTGTGTCGACTTGGTAAATTTGTTTGTCTGTTCGAGCCAGGTGCGATACTATGCGGGGGCTGAAGGTTTTTGCCGCTTTTCGTCGCTCCCCTAAGAGAGTTTTTCCATGTCCGCTGAACGTAAACACAGGGAAGAGATTGTTCGCTACGGACGCATGTTGCACGAGCGCGGGTTCGTGGCGGCGATGGACGGAAATCTGTCAGTCCGGTTGGACCGAGAGCGGATCCTGGTGACCCCCACCTGCGTGAGCAAGGGCGCCATGCGAGCCGCAGATATGGTGATCGTAGACCAGGACGGAACGCGGGTCGCGGGACGGCGAAATGTGACCAGCGAGATCGGAATGCACGTTCTCGTCTACCGCATGCGCCCGGACATTCAAGCGATCGTGCATGCGCACCCACCTACTGCTACCGGCTTCGCGGCGGCGGGAATGGCGCTGACGGAACCGCTGGTGTGCGAAGTGGTGATGGGGTTGGGATGCATTCCGCTGGCGCGCTACGGCACTCCCGGCACGTCGGAACTGGCGAAAACCCTGGAACCTTACGTGCCTCACTACGATGCCATTCTGATGTCGAATCACGGCGTGGTCGCTTACGGGGACACGATCGAACACGCCTACATGAAGATGGAAACGGTGGAACACTTCGCGCAGATCGCGCTAGTCACGCACTTGCTGGGACGGCAGCAGCCGCTGACCGGGGTTGATATCGAGAAACTGTTGCTGGCGCGGACCAAATATTTTGGCGGAAAGATGGCCGCGGCGATGCCGATGGCGATGGTAAGAGAGCCGGAGAAAGTAAGCTGAGCGAGACTGGTGGCGCACACTTCGGCTGCTATCTAACTTCAACAGCAAGAAAGCTTTACGGCAGTTTGCAGGTGCGGCTCGCTCCGCTGGGCGGGACCGCCGAGGCGGCCGTTGCCCCCGGGTTCGCTGAAATTCCAGTCTATTCTCCCCCGATGCGGAAGCGAAATCCGGCGCGGAAGTTCGCCCGCAGAGCAGGATAACCTGTGACTTCCTCGTAGAAGCGATTGAGAATGTTTTCCGCATTGCCGTAGACCGTCACACGAGAATTGATTTTGTACCAGCCCCCAGTGTCCAGCAGAAAATATCCCGGAGTGTGATTGATACCGAAGCCGTCAAAGTCGGAGTCCGGGCGTGGACCCACGAAACTGCCGCCCAAATTTCCGCCCCAACGCGAGCCAAGGTAGGTGAGCAGCGTGGTAGCGGAGTGCCGGGGCCGGCGGAGAAGGGGATCTCCCTGGGCGTTGGGAGGAAAGCTGCCTGCAGGCGCTAGCAGAATTTGGGTCGAAGTATAAGTGTAGGACGTGTTCCAAGACAACCGCTGAGTTAGCCGGCTTTGCAATTCCACTTCCGCTCCGTGAGCGAGAGATTTTTCCAGATTGACGTACTCTCCCTGAAAAGTATTAGGGTTGACGGTAACGAATTCAATTTGATCGTGAAATAAATTGTTGAAATAGTTGGCGACGAGAACCAATCGGCTGAGCAGGTTCTGCTGAAAACCAGCTTCCAGGGCCCGGTTCCGCTCGGCCTTCAAGTTGAGGTTGGGGAGTTGGAATTGGCTGCTGACGAAGGTCTCTTCAAATCGAGGTTCCTTGATACCTGTGGCATAAGAGAAATTCAGTCGAGTACCGGAGAACAAGTGCCCGCCGTGCAGAGCCTGAAATCCGACGGCGACTCGCGGAACGCCGGTGTTGCCGAAGGTTGTGTTGTGAACAAAGCGCCCGCCCGCGATCACACTGAGCCGTCCCAGGGTCAGCGCTTGTTGCCCATAAGCTGCCTCGTTCAAGCGCAACCCACGACCGCCACTTGCGAAGTCCGCAGGTATCGGGTCATTGACCGAGCCGTTTTCATCCTCGAACTCATAACCGATTGTGGTCTCCGCCCAAGTGCGCTCAACATAGTCGCCCTGATAGTCGAAGCCGGCGCGGTTGATGCTGACCAAGGCCGCGAAAGGCGTGTTGATGGTGCCAAAGGGAGTGTTCTCAGGCGAAATGCCGCTATCCAGGTTCTTGGTCTTCAGGTCGTATTCGAAGCCCGTGAAGTGGTGCGTCCAATTTGATCCCGTCTTCACGGCCAGGTCAAGACTTGCAAGCAGGTTGTTCTGCCGGGCACGCGCGCCCAGGTCCGGGGAGAGAACATAGGTCACGCCAGAGACATCAAATACATTATTCCCATTGAAGTTCCATGCTCCCGGCGTTCCCGTGACGCTGTTGTCGTGGCGGGCGCGCAGGCGGAGGGAAATCCGGTCATTAACCGAGAATCCTATATTCGCGCCCTCGAGAGAATTGGAGTAATCGTCATTCGGGCCGGAGCCGCTGGTATTGAATTGCTGGCCGAAAATGTTGTAATCAAACCGGCCGTGTGACCCGGACAGTGAGGCGTAGCCGTTTTCCGTGCCGTAGTTGCCTGCGTCGGCACCGAAGCGAAGTTCGGGAACCGGCGTGCTCCCGGTGCTTGTCCAAGCCTGGACCACGCTGGTCATCGCGTCGGAACCATAGAGCGTACTCTGTGCGCCACGCAGAAACTCCAGGCGGTCGGCTTCGCCCAGGGGAAGACTCCCGAGGTCAATTGTCCCGCCCGGCTCGGTGACGCTTACGCCATCGACGATCACTTTGTTGTAGTTGGAGTTACCGCCGCGCACGAAGAGGGAAGAGAGTCCGCCGCGCTGGCCGGATGTGTTGACGACCGCGCCGGGAAGGAATCGGATGGCGTCATCGGCTGCAACCGGATTCATAATTTGCAACTGCTCGCGGTTCAGAGTAGCTACATCGGCGCCGGCAGAACTGGCCTCCACCGGGTTGCGGGTGGCGGTCACGACCACAGTTTCTGATGCCGGCGCCAACCGAAGCTGGATGGTAATGACATCGGAATGAGTGGC
>Ga0209732_1000037_pt1 | contig 11392 bp, 11 predicted proteins | sample JacPinW_OM1H0_O1_FD_187955 | JGI IMG/M metagenome (GOLD analysis project Ga0209732, IMG submission 187955) | Forest soil microbial communities from Algoma, Ontario, Canada - Jack Pine, Ontario site 1_JW_OM1H0_O1 (SPAdes) (version 2) | ecosystem: Environmental > Terrestrial > Soil > Boreal...
ATGAAGGCCGATAGCTCTTTTTCAGCCAGGATGAGAAAGCCGCTAGCGAGTTGAATGCAGCGGTCGGTTTCCGCATCCATTAACATTTTTCGCTTTTCAAGAATGACGATCCTTGAGGGCCATCTTGGCTGCATGAAATCCACACATTCCATGAACGCCGCCACCTGGGGGCGTTGATGCTCCGCAAAGATAGAGTCCAGAACGCGAGGTGCGATACAACGACCGTGTAGGACGAAACAGTAGCTGGCGGATATTCATTGCTCCCCCCAAGATATCGCCGCCGACTAGATTGGAATTCCAACTCTCCAGATCTTTGGGTGTAGAGACGGAACGGGACAGAATGCAATCGCGGAATTCGGGAGCGAAGCGCACGATTTGGCGCTCAATGGATTCGGTGTAGTCTTCGGTGCTGCCGTTAGGAACATGACAGTAGGCCCACGCGGTATGTCGACCAGGGGAAGCTCGACTGGAGTCGAAGAGCGATGGCTGGCCGAGCAGAACGAACGGTTCGTTGGGTGAAAGGGTCCTTTCAGCCTGAGCAATCTCTTCGAGAGAGCCTCCGATGTGTACGGTGGCGGTCCGCAGACATTCGCGAGCGGTCCACGGAATCGCTGCATTCAGTGCATAGTCAATCTTGAAAGCACCGGGTCCATACCGAAATCGCTCCAGTTGCTTTCGATAGTCAGTGGATAGATGGGAGCCGGCGATGCGAAGGAGTTGGCGCGGGGTGATGTCTGCGAGGACGAGGTCGGACGAAGGTAGCTCGGTTACTTCACGACCGGTTTCAACTCGGCCTCCGAGATCCTCTAAATGTCGGACCAGGGCATCCGTGAGAGACTGCGCACCGCCACGCAGGATCGGCCAACCTCTCGTGTGTCCAGCGGCTATCATCGTCAAGCCAACAGCGGCTGAAGCGGTAGTTTCTAAGGGGAGGATGGAATGGGTTGAGACGCCAGCAAAGAGGGATCGAGCCCGTTCTCCAGCAAAGTGGGAACGAGCCAACGACAGCGCCGGCAACAGAGCGGACAGGCCAAAACGCGCCAGCACGAACGGACTTCTGGGGATATGAAGGATGGGGCCGAGAATTTCTTCGACCAAAGCAGCGAAGTTAGAAACTACGGGTTCTATCAGTGATCGGTATGCTTTGCGGTCACATGCATCCAGTTGGTCGATTGTTTCTTCAATCGAGTGTTCAAGCACGACCGCGGTCCCGTCATCCAACGGATGAGCGAATGCCGCGTGCGGTTGAATCCAAGGAATGGCGAAGGGAAGAGAACCATAGAAAGGGCTTGCAGCGCCCAGGGGGTATGTCGAAGAGCCCAGGTCGTGAAGAAAACCAGGCTGTGTGATCGCGGCGGTTGAACAGCCACCACCAATCTGCCCATTGCGTTCTAGTACGGTCGTCCTTACGCCCGATGCTGCAAGGACAATTGCGGCTGAGAGTCCGTTCGGTCCTGAGCCGATTATTGTTGCCGTAGACATACCCCCCGCTTTCTATGATCCAACCGAAAACCGAGTGCAGATTGGAGGTGCGTCTGATCCGAGAAGTGCAGTGATCTCTCTGTCAAACTTCAGATTTGTTGACCAAAATTGGGGCGGTTCCCCGCCCTTCAGAAATGCGCTGGGTCCGCCGCACTCTTCGGGTCCAGCCCCTTCATCTCATTGAGTTCCTCGGCCGTGATCTGAGGCAAGTGCCGGATGAACAAAACCAGGCGCCAGGTTTGGGCGGCAGTGTGCGTTCCGCTGAAGGCTGGCATGCCGCTCAAACGAACTCCATTGTCAATTGTGTAGTAGAGCTCACCATCGCTCTTGTTCTGCGTCCCGGCTGCGCGCAAGTCGGGCGGTTTCGGATAGAGACCCTTGCCGAATACCGTGTGGCCTCCTCCGTCATCCGAATGGCACGCGGCGCAATGATAGGAGAAATGCTCCATGCCTCCCCGAATGTTCTCCGTTGAAGGCACGATGGGATTGCGAAGTTGGCGATACGCGGATGGCACGGCCAATTTGCGTGCCGTTGTGGCGGCGAGCTCCTCAATCGCTGATGGTGTCGCAAGTGCGCTGAAGCCTCGTCGCAGGAGAATCAACCCGTATCCCGCGGCTGCCACCGCAAGAGCCAACAGAATCAGCGAAACTGCTTTCCAGCGTTTCATGTCTACCTCTCCTGTTCCGTGGCATCGTCGTCCGCCCGGCCGAACGAAGGGAGGTACCGGCCGAAGTTCAATTCGAAGTCGCTCCGAACGCCGTAACCCATATCACGAACCTTCGCACGGCGCGCCTGCGCACCTGGCAAAGCCAGCAGTGGGAAGAACAAGTCGATGCTCGACTGAAGCTCGGTAGCTGTCGGCGTCCCGAACCGATTGACCTGGGACTTCGCCGCGGCCAGCGTTTCATGGTCGAACGAGGCCAGACGCCGGACGAGCGTCTCGACAAAGGAATCGAGGCCGTCGTCGTCCAGCGTGCGGTTTACCCAGCCATAGCGCTCGGCGATATCAGCGTCGAAGTCGTCACCGCTCAGGACGATCTCAAGCGCTCGTGAGCGACCGACCAAGCGCGGGAGCCATTCCATCGCTCCGCCGCCCGGGACCAGCCCGACGCCGACCTCGGGGTTGCCGAACAGGGCTCTTTGCCGGCTGGCGAAGCGCATGTCGCAGGCCAGTACGAACTCGTTCCCGATGCCGCGCGTGCGGCCGCGAATCTTGGCGATGCTCACGACTGGCGTTGACGAGAGGCGCAGCACAAATTCGCGCCAAAGGCCCAGCACCTCTGGCCGTTCAGCTGCCTTGGCTACGTCGAGATGGGCGATGAAAAAATCGGGATTCGCCGACTGGAACACTACGACCTTCACGGACGGGTCCGCCTCGAGGTCGGTCATTAGCGCTCCCAATTCGACGATCGTTGAGGGAACAAACATGTTAATCGGCGGGTTGTTGAAGCTGATTGTCCACCGGCCCGGATAGGTACGGTCGATGTTGAACTGCGAAGCCTGGACTTCATACGTTGCATTTGCCATGTTCTTCTCTCCTTTGCGTTCATACTGAATCGCGTAGTCGTGCATACTCCGTGTCTTCCGCCAATTCCTTTACAAGAATGAAAACGACTCGAGGACATGCCGCTGTGGGTAACTATCACGGAATTCCGTTAGGTTTGTGGGCGCGGACTAGTGACCGATCAGAACGCGACTCCCCGCTTACTTCCGGTTTGCTCATCTAAGTTCCCTGCAATTGCGAATCGTTGCTCAGAAACACCTCGAAGACATCGCCTCTCCGCGGCAAAGTTCCTCGGCAGTGCGTCCCACTAGAACAGGAGAGCCTCTGCCATCGAAGCTCTCCTGCTTCTTTGCGAACAGCTAGCTCGCTTTGGCGAAGGTCACATCTGACTTCGCCACGCCTGACCGCAGTGACCGGAAGCCTGCACGGACTTCCTGTGAAAAGAGTTGCGGCTGTTCCCAGGCTGCAAAGTGCCCGCCCTTGGGGAGCTTGTTGTAATGGATCAGTTTGGGATACGCGCTTTCTGCCCAATTCCGCGGACATTGATAGAGCTCGTCAGGGAACGCGCTCACAGCAACCGGGACAGACACGCCCTTGACGCTGAAATAGGGAAATTTATTTTCCCAATAGAGCCGTGCTCCGGAAAGCGCCGTGTTCGTCAGCCAGGTGATCGTAATGTTATCGAGGACATCGTCTCGTGAGAGACCTTCGGTCTGCCCGTCAAAGACGCGCGCGATCAGCGCATAACTCCACGCATCGTGGTCCAGAAAATAGGCGGCCAGGCCGACGGGGGAATCCGCGATTCCATACAACGTCTGGGGTCGCAACCCCATCTGGTAGCCGTAGGCGACGCCTTTGCTGTACACGAATTGGAGCCTCTCGAAGGCAGCCTTTTCGTCGTCTGAGAAACCGGACGGCATTGGCGCGCCGGACAAAACCGCTTGATAAATATCCGCAGGAACCGCGCCGGGCATGTTGGTGTGAATACCGAGAAGTTCGGGCGGCGCCTGCACGCCCATCAGATCGGTGATGACCGCGCCCCAATCCCCGCCCTGCGCCACAAATTTTGAGTAGCCGAGTCGCTTCATCAACACGGTCCAGGCACTCGCGATCCGTTCAGGGCCCCAGCCGGTCGTCGTCGGCTTGCCTGAAAACCCGTACCCCGGCATCGACGGGACCACGATATCGAACGCGTCAGATGCATTTTCGCCGTGTGCGGTGGGATTGGTTAGCGGATCGATGATCTTCAACTGTTCGGTGATCGAACCGGGCCATCCGTGCGTAACGATGAGCGGCAACGCATTTTCGTGTTTTGAACGGACGTGAATGAAATGAATGTCCAGTCCGTCGATCTCGGTGATGAATTGCGGCAGGGCGTTGAGTTTTGCCTCGATCTTGCGCCAGTCGTACTCTGTCGCCCAATAGCGAGCGAGTGCTTGAGTCGTCGCGAGCTGCACGCCTTGGGTTGCATCCGTGACCGTTTCTCGTTCCGGCCACCGTGTGTTGTTGATGCGCCTGCGCAATTCGGTGAGTTCCTCCTCTGGAATATTCACTTTCTGAAACGGACGAATCGCATTCTTGTCAGCTGTCTGCTTGCTGCCTTGTTGTGTAGAGACTGTTTGGGTCATGGTGTCCTCCTTTGGATTAGTTTTGGATTGCTTGGTTTGTGCTGCAGTTGATTTGTGTGCGGTCATCGTCCCATTCCTTTCCGCTGGTGAAGACGAAGTCGCGAGCTTTGATCAGCTCGTGGCAGGGAAAGCAGGTTTTGAGTCTCGCGTCGTCGGCAGGTTTGATTTGCTCCTCGGTGACGCGGAGAACTCTTTCGAACTCCCGGTTGATGTGGAGATAGCGGCCTTGCGGATCTTTCAGGAAAATCGGACTCGGGCTGTTCTCAAGGAACGCCCGCCACAGCCTCTCACTTTCATGCAACTCCTCTTCCGCGCGCATCCACCGGGTGATATCTTCCACGACGGTAAACAAAAATGGCGGCACGTTCCTCAATCCCGGAGCGAGAGAAATATTGTTGCGTACCCAGAGCAAGGTGCCGTCCTTGCGACGGTAGCGCTTTTCTATCTGGAAATGCTTTCGCCTTCCCTCCACAAGTTCTCTAACCAACTTGAGCTTGGCTCCACGGTCCTCTTCGTAGGTGATGTCCAAGAAGGAAAACTCTTTCAGTTCTGCTTCGGCATAACCCACCATGTTCTGAAAGACGGTGTTTGCGGCAAGGTAGTGACCGTCGAGATCAGCCATAGTAATACCGATTGCCGAGCTCTCAAATGCAGTCAGCCACCGCTGTTCGCGGGTGAAGAAATCATTGCGCTTGTGTTCCAGGTTTGCAGGGGAAATCTGCTCGGTCACAATCGTCAGGGGAGCCTGGTGCTCCACGGCGGGGTCGGCATTACCCTCATTCTTGTACCTTCTCGACGTTGGCTGTTGCCGAGGTGACATCCCGACTTCCTTCCCCCGCATGACCGGCGCAGGACACGGCGCAATCCGGCCAGAATTCTGGGAGAAATGGTGTTGAAGCCAAGTCTGAACAGGGCAATAATGCCCACAAGTTTGCACTCGGGTGGCAAATCTTGTCAATAAAGCTACCCACACACCTTTCGCCTGTCTGGCGAACAAAAGCCGCAAAGTTGCGAGCTGTTTCAGTTGTGCCGGGCTGGGCGGTTGTGCGAAATAGAGAAGTGAAGCAAGGCAGCGGAGCGTTGCTACTCGCGTTCAGCAAAGCCGTGAGTTTGCTACCATGTGAGTCCTCCGGCCGCAAGACGTCTGGTGAACAACTTCTATGATCCTCAAACGCCACAGAGGCTGTTCGGATTGAAGATAATGCTGGGCAGCATGAGCCGCGAGTTATTGCGGGGATCGTCTCGAAGTGGCGCCGGTAAGTGCGTCATGGAAACTGCGGTATAGGAAGAGGAACGGTATAAAGACGAAATCTGGCGTCGCGTCCGAGTAACGCTAGTGCTTTTTCGAACGCGCGCCCCAATCTCTGTTCCGCTCCACACTGCTCACCAAGGGCGCGCCTCCGAAAAAGCACTAGCGTCATCTGACCAATCGCGGATTGGACTTGGTAAATCTCCGCGAGCAGCGCTTCATGCACGGGCACCTTGTTTGTGCTGCACGTCGGTCCGCCGTGGCAGATGCTCCCATAACGCGCGCGCCGAGAGGATGACGGAGAAGAGCGCGGTCACGCCGAGCGCGAGGAGTGTCCAGATAAAGAAGAAGGCTCCGCTGGACTTGGCGATCGCTCCGCCGACTCCCGCCCCCTTCATGTGGATGACGGGGACGACCAACCCAAGGAGCGACCCGAGGAGGATGATGACGTACCCCGATCGCCTTTCGGCTAGCACCAGCGTTCCGTACAGCCAGACGACCAGGATTGGCACCGCAATGAGGTCTAAAAGCGTTCCTGGCTCCATCCCGCGGACGATGTCGTCCGTCAGGTGAAACGTCATGAAGAGGATCGAGAGCACGCCGTTGCATCGCTGCTGCACGGATACCTCGATCAGTTTCTCCAGCAGAGAGTTGTCGGCATGCAGACGAGATTTTCGCGTTTTCAGCTCGGACGGAGTTTTCGATAACCACAGCCACCTGCGTCTTGTAAGTTGTTGAAATTACTAATACTTTTGGACTCATAACCTCACGCTCCCAAGGATTCCCTGGAGTTTCCTGGGCATCCTTGAATATTGCAGGAGCTTTCGCAAATTGGGCGTCCGGCGCAGCAATGCACCGGAAGATCACTCGTCAAAGTCGGTGGAACCTACGTCGCGCGAGCGATAGGGCAATACCGAACCAAGCCCCTGAAGTGTTGGGGGAAGGCGTAGAGACTGGATAGCGAGCACCCCTCGTGGGTGAAGGTACAGTCCGACTCTCATCGAAAGGTGAGTCAGATCGCATAACCCAAAGGTCGGCGGTTCAAATCCGCCCGCCGCAACCATGAGCGCCACTGCCGAAATGCAGTGGCGTCCTCCTCTTTCCAAACTTCCGTTCTCCGAATACCGCCTCCCAGACTTTCCCGAAGTGCGTGAGCGGTATTGATTCGCACAAATTGGTTTAACCGCAGCCGTGACAGCGAAATCTTCACTCGAACTAAAGAACAGTCTTATAAAACGGCGGCGATACAATCCACTTCAATATCAAACCCGCCGTTCCAAGCAGGAACGTTAATAAAGATGCGCGCGGGCGGATTTTCCGGGAAATAACGCCTGTAGACGGTATTCACCGCAGGGAACATGTCTACTGAGGTGACGTAGACATTCAGCTTCAGAATGTTTTCCAGAGAAGAGCCTGCCGTTTCGACACAGAGCTTGAGTTGATTCAATACGATCTCCGTCTGACGCTCGATCGGTCCCCTGAAGATTTCTCCTGTTTTGGGGTCGAACGGCGGAGCACCTGAGACGTAGATTGTGTCGCCGTGCTTCGTCACGGTTGAAGCTGGGGCCTTGTATTTTTCCAGGTAGGTCGCCAGCGGCTCGACGCGAATGATTTCCCGTTTCATAGATTTCCTCCGATTGATAGATGCGGCGCCGAGTAACCAGGAACCGGGGAAATTCGAGGATAAAAGTAAAGCAAGACCGCTAAACATTTGTCTGCGTGAAGTCATCGGCCACGCTCGCATGCAACGTACCCAACACACGCGTCCACACGCCTTCCAATAGCGCAGGCACCCACTTTTCGGCGGGACAGCGGCTCCAACTCTGACGGAGGAAGACGAGGTCACGATTCGCTGCGCCTTTGCTCGCGCTTGCCAGCTCAAGGATGAAGAGCTACCCTCGTCCAAAGGGGTAACCGCTGACCTCGCCGGAGGTCTTCGCCTGGCGTACAACGCTCGTTACTGTGAAGAGGCATTTGTCCACGGCAGCATCCGTCGTTATTGAAGATCGAAGCGTTGGGTCGGCAGCAAGTTGCCGCATTTTATGCAGGCCATCAACAATGAGCTGCCGAGCTGTAATCATCGCGATAACGCCTGTGGCTGGCGAATTGCTATTTCGCCCATAATTCGTTGGGATTTCCCGCCTGCTAGGATTCTGTGATGCGCGATCTGGTCGTCCTTTTCATCCATTTTATCGCTACCCTAGCTCGCTTGCTCGGGCCTGGCGGGGCCCGTTCCATGGTTGCCGAGTCGCTTCTGCTCAAGTATCAACTCCTGATCCTGAATCGTTCCCGGCAACGAGCGCCGAATCTGTCTGCGTCGGACCGGATCCTTACCGGCTGGCTGGCGCTCTGGCTGCGTCCCACTCGCCTGCTTCGGTCCGCAATCGTGCTGAAGCCCTCAACCTTGCTAGGCCTTCACCAAGCCATGTGCAAGCAAAAGTACCGCATCCTGTTCTCACCCAATCGCCGTCGCAAGCCCGGCCCGAAGGGACCGAATGCAGAACTCGTCCATGCGGTCGTCGAAATGAAGGAACGCAATCCCCGCTGGGGTTGTCCGCGAATCGCTGAACAGATCGCCTTGGCCTTCAACCTTCCAATCGACAAAGACGTGGTGCGAAGGATTCTCGCCCATCACCACTGGCGGGGACCGGGCGCCGCTGGTCCGTCATGGCTGACTTTCCTGGGTCACACGAAAGACAGCCTCTGGAGTATGGATCTGTTCCGCTGCGAGTCGGTAACGCTGCGGGCCCACTGGGTCCTGGTCGTTATGGATCAATACACGCGCCGGATCATTGGCTTCGGCGTCCATGCCGGTACGGTCGATGGGGTCGCACTCTGTCGAATGTTCAACCGCGCTATTCGAGGTCAACGCTGGTTGCCAAAATACCTGAGCTCCGACCATGATCCTCTTTATAAGTTCCATCAATGGCAAGCCAATCTGCGGATTTTGGAAGTGACAGAAATCAAGACCGTCCCGTGCGTTCCCCTGTCTCATCCGTTCGTGGAGAGGCTCATTGGCACCATTCGACGCGAATATTTGGATCACATGTTGTTCTGGACGAGTGCAGATCTGGAGAATAAACTGCTCGATTTCAGGACCTACTTCAACCACCATCGCACCCATCACTCACGGGAAGGGCGAACGCCGGATACGCCCGCGCCACGACCCGCCGCCAATCTGCGCTCGTTTCGTTGGCAACCTCACTGTCGAGGGCTATATCAGACACCCATGGCTGCCTGAGTTTTCAAAGATGTGCGCTTCCTGCGATAAGCTGGTCTCCGTGGGCAAAAACTCGGAATGAAATCATTCTTGTCGGAGTTCTTCATCGCAGTGCGTTTCGTTGATCTAGCCGTTTCACTGCCTCAGTATCAATTCGCCAGCCACAAGTAGCGGTTTCGCGCATTGCTGTACTTAAAGAAATTATGTCGCTGTTCGGTGAGTGCGTCCTCGCTGGATTGCTGGGGGGCGCGTTCAACAATAACCGCTTTCTCCTTTCGTAATCTCTGATTTTCCGCTTCGAGCGAAAGCACTCGCTTCTCCATTTCTGCGATTCGCTTTTTAAGCGTAAGCACCTCTGGCGAGTCCTTAGGCAGTTTGGCAGCAGTGGAAGCCGCAATCGGTTGTTTTCTTTTGCTCGCTGCGGAGTTGCGCTCTCGCATTTCTCGCTGACCGTCCTCCAAATTGTCCATAAGCCCCCCTTGAAAATATTACACACGCTTTTTGGAAGAAATGGGAAGAGGGTTCGATACCATCGCAAGCGGTCTCTCTCAAGCGAGGGCTGTCCGTTGTGTTCTCACCGATTAATCCCACCGGTTCGCTCGTTGCCCGCACAGTTCATACCTCGCACCGCATTTTCCCCCGACTGGAAATAGATGTTTACTATCTCGACGAATGCACGCTTCGGATCGAGTCCGTACTGTTTCGCTAGTCCGGCGAGGTCACCGAAACGGAGAACGCGACAGTTTCACATTTGGCCCCAGACGCGAGACTTTAACGACATGAAAGGTGTTTCCTTCGCCGCTCTCTTTGGCTTGATGGGCACATCCATAGCAGTAATAAACTCTTTTTCGTGGAGCACTTCTAAGAACAAGGCCGACCCGCTTGCTAACCGATTCCGCACCGCACTTCTCACACTTAGATAAGGGCATTAACGTTACCTCTATGAATTTGATGTGCTAAAGGGTAAATCAAGTTTCACGCAAATTCAACGATTCGAAACGACCCGGTGACGTAAATTCGATTGTGTAAAAGCGAGAGGGTGTAAGTTGGCTTTGCCTAGCAAGCAAAAGCCTTTCCTGGAAAGGAGACTTACACCCGATGGCGAAGATAATCCCCATCACCGAGCATTACCAACATTTTTTGGCGGAGATGAAAGAAAGTTTTTGGGGGGACGTGTATGGCGAGACCAGGCTGGCGTGGAAGCGGCTGTTGGAGGCCGATTCCGAGCGCCAGCGCGATCGCTACGCGGTACGCGAAGTCTACCAGCGGCGGTCGCACCGGCGGCAGCCCTACCGCAACGGCTACTACGAGCGAGATTTCGTGACCCGGCTGGGGACGATCCGGCTGCGCATTGCGCGCACCCGGGGGAAGAGTTTTCTGCCGCGTGCGCTCGAACCCTTTCAGCGGCGTGCAGAGGATGTGGCCATGCTGATCCGGGAGGCCTTCCTGCGCGGCATCTCGACGCGGCAAGTGGGACGGGTGGTGGCCACGCTGACCGGCGAAGTGGTGAGTGCGCAGACGGTTTCGAAGCTGACCCGCGACCTGGACGAGGCGGTGAAACAGTTTCATCAGGCGCGGTTGAGCGACGATTACGCGTATTTGTTTTTGGACGGAGTGAGCCTGCGGGTGCGGCGTCCGGCGGGACGCAAGCGGGTGCACATGCTGGTGGCTTACGGGGTGCGGCGCGACGGCACGCGCCATCTGCTGGCTTTTATGCGCAGCCAGGGCGAGAGTCAAGCCGACTGGGAAGGCCTACTCGGCGACCTCTACCGGCGCGGGCTCGAAGGGCGGCAGCTCGGGTTAATTGTCACTGACGGCTGCGCGGGTCTGGCGGCAGCCATTCCCACGGTTTATCCGCGAGTGCGACATCAGCGCTGCTGGGTGCACAAGATGCGCAATATTCTGGAGAAAGTGCGGAAGCGTGACTACGACGAAGTGAAAGCCGGCGCCCAGGCGATCTATCTGGCCGATAGCCGGGCCCATGCTGAGTCTGCCTTCCGCCGCTTCCGGGCCCGCTGGCTGCGGGAATATGGCCCCATGGTTCGCCGCCTGGGACGCGATCTGCCGGAACTGCTGTCAGTGTTCGCTTTTCCCCGCCACCTGTGGCGGAAACTGCGCACCACCAACGTGATTGAGCGCTGCTTCGTCGAAGTGCGCCGACGAACCCGCCCCATGGTTTGCTTTGTGAATGTAGAAAGCGTCGACCGCATCATCTACTCCATCTTCCAGAGATTCAACCTGGAATGGAAAACCCGCACCCTCTCTGTATTTACACAAGCAGCTTGACGTCACCCGTGCTCCATTCGGC
>Ga0209732_1000038_pt1 | contig 11365 bp, 8 predicted proteins | sample JacPinW_OM1H0_O1_FD_187955 | JGI IMG/M metagenome (GOLD analysis project Ga0209732, IMG submission 187955) | Forest soil microbial communities from Algoma, Ontario, Canada - Jack Pine, Ontario site 1_JW_OM1H0_O1 (SPAdes) (version 2) | ecosystem: Environmental > Terrestrial > Soil > Boreal...
GTTCAGCAAACTTTTGCCCTTGCTCGCCGCGCCCGGAACCAATACCGCCGCGTTTCCTCGGGTCGTGCCTGCCTATAATTACTTCGATGCGCGCGCTTCTTTCAGCCAGTCGGTATTCAACCTCAAGGATCTTGAGAAAGAACGTTCGGCGTCGGAAGGTGTGAAAGCCGCGGAGTTCAGCTTTAAGGATGCGCGAGAGATGGTCGTACTTGCGGTGGGCAACTCATATCTGCAAGCGATCGCGGCTGCTGCTCGCGTGGAAACTGCCGAGGCTCAGGTCACGAGCGCTCAGGCTCTCTACGACAAGGCTGCCGACCAGCTCAAGGCTGGCCTGACTCCGGCAATCGATGCGCTGCGCTCGCAAGTCGAACTGCAAACTCGCCAGCAACAACTGATCGTTGCTCGCAACGAGCTTGCCAAGCAGCGATTGAGTGTCGCCCGCATTATCGGTCTCCCCCTCGGGCAGGAGTTTGTCCTGACGGAGAAGGCCCCGTATCAAGAACTGACGGCCTTACCTTTGGATGCTTATTTGCAAAAAGCCTACGCCTCCCGCGCGGACTATCAGGCGGCGCAGGCTCAAGTGCGGGCGGCGGAGTTGTCGCGACGGTCGGCTTCGGCGGGACACTATCCCTCACTCGAAGTGGACGCGAATCTGGGGGACATTGGCGTCACGCCATCGCAATCCAACGGAACCTGGCAGGTGAATGGAGGTCTTAACATCCCCATCTTTACGGGGGGGAAAGTTCACAGTGACGTCCTCGAAGCCGATTCGCAATTAAAGCAGGCGCGTTCCCAACTCGGTGATCTACGCGGTCGCATCGACTATGAGGTTCGCTCGGCGCTTTTGGATATGAACTCCGCCGCGGAACAGGTTGAGGTCGCACGCAGTTCGGTCGAACTGGCTGAGGAAGCGCTCACCCAGTCGCGGGATCGCTTTACCGCCGGCGTCACCGACAACCTGGAGGTGGTTCAGGCTCAAGAGGCTGTTGCCAGTGCTCATGAGAGTTATATTCAGAGTTTGTACGCGCACAATCTCTCCAAAGTGGAACTGGCGCGCGCCATCGGCGACGCGGAGCTGGGTGTGAAGAGATATTTGAAAGGTGAGCACTAACCGAAATCTATGGAACCGACGACGCAAAACCCGCCGGCCACTCCGCCGGATCAAGCTGAATCCCGCTCCAAGCCCTTGCCGGCGACGGAGCGAGACTTCCGTTCCCGTGTCTCGCGCACTGCCAGCCCCGGTTTTCGCATCGCCATCATCATCGGCGTGGTGATCCTGCTGGTCGTTGGATTTTTCGTCTACCGGTATGTGACCAGTTACGAATCCACCGATGATGCTGAAGTCGACGGCCATATCAATTCCATCAGTGCACGTATTTCCGGCCATGTGATCAAGCTGAACGTCCAGGATAATCAGTACGTACAGGCAGGCACTGTGCTGGTGGAAATCGATCCCGCCGACTACCAGGTTGCCTACGAGCGCGCTAAAGCCGACTTCGACGATGCCCAGGCTGCGGCCGCCGCTGCCGGCGTCAATGTCCCAATTACTTCAGTCAATACCACGAGCCAGGTTTCGGCGACGGAGGCCGATGTTGCCAGTTCGCGGGCCGGGATCGCTGCGGCCAGGCAGCAATACGAAGCAGCCAAGGCGCAACTTGCCCAGGCGGTGGCCAACGATGTGAAGGCGCAGAACGATCTGGGTCGCTATCGGCAACTGGTGGATAAACAGGAAATCTCTCAACAGCAGTATGACCAGGCAGTAGCTGCTTCCAGAGCCAGTGCGGCCGCCGTCGATGCCGCTCGCGCAACCGCCGACGCCGCTCAACAGCAGGTGACCCAGGCTCAGGGAAAACTGGTGCAGGCTGAAGCCAACTTAAGCAACGCCCGAACCGCCCCGAGACAGATGGAGGTCACGCGCTCCCGGGCCGCCTCCGCGCTGGCGGAAGCGCAGTTTAAGAAAGCGGAGCTCGATCAGGCGCAATTGAACTTGCAATACACGAAAGTGACTGCACCCGTCGCAGGTGTAGTCAGCGACCGCACCGTCGAAGTCGGACAGAACGTGGCTCCCGGCCAGGAATTGATGAAAGTAATTCCGCTCAACGACGTCTGGATCACCGCGAATTTTAAAGAGACTCAACTTCGCGAAATGAAAGTCGGTCAGCCAGTCACCGTCGAAGTGGATGCCAGTGGAAGAAAGTACAAAGGTAAGGTCGACAGCCTCGCCGGTGCGAGTGGAGCGCGATTCAGCCTGCTGCCGCCGGAAAATGCTACCGGGAATTATGTGAAAGTGGTGCAAAGAATTCCGGTGAAGATCGTGCTCGACCCGGGAGAGAACAACGATCAATCGCTGCGCCCCGGCATGTCGGTCGAACCCAAGGTCTGGATTCGGCAATGAGTGCTGCCGCGCCGCCGCTGGAAAAGGCCAATGCCGAGGTTTGGCGCCCAGCCATCAATCCTTGGATCATCGCTATTACGGTTACGCTGGCCACGTTCATGGAAGTGCTGGACACTTCCATCGCCAATGTAGCTCTACCTCACATCGCGGGCAGCCTCTCTGCGGGGCAGGATGAAAGCACCTGGGTGCTAACTTCCTACCTTGTCTCCAACGCCATCGTTCTGCCGTTAAGCGGCTGGCTCTCGTCCATTATCGGCCGCAAGAACTTCTATATGAGCTGTGTGGCTTTGTTCACGGTCAGTTCTTTCTTGTGTGGACTAGCCCCCAATCTCGCAACGCTCATCGTCTGCCGCGTCCTGCAAGGTATTGGAGGAGGCGGCTTGCAGCCCAGCGAACAAGCCATCCTTGCCGATACTTTCCCTCCCGCGAAACGCGGCATGGCCTTCGCGGTTTATGGCATCGCCGTCGTCACGGCTCCCGCCATTGGGCCTACGCTGGGCGGTTGGATCACGGACAACTTCACTTGGCGCTGGATTTTTTTCATCAACATCCCGGTCGGAATCATTTCCCTCCTGCTTACGTCGCGGCTCATTCAGGATCCACCCTTTCTCAAGCGCCGCAAACTCAGCGAAACTAAAATCGACTACATCGGACTTGGATTTGTCGCCTTGGGCCTGGGGGCGCTGCAGATTGTCCTCGACAAGGGACAGCGCGATGATTGGTTCGAGTCACACTTCATTGTGGTTCTTTCGCTCATTGCTGCCGCAGCCTTGACCTTTGTGATCTTCTGGGAGTGGCGACACAAGGATCCGATTATCGATCTGCACCTTTTTCGCGATCGTACGTTCGGCATCTCAAATTTTTTGATGTTCATGCTGGGTTTTGCTCTGCTCGGCAGTACGCTTTTGCTTCCCTTGTTTATGCAGACCCTGCTTGGCTACACCGCGGAGCGGGCAGGTCTGGCGCTGATGCCCGGCGGTTTCACTATTATTATCTTGCTGCCTCTGGTGGGATTCCTGCTCTCCCGTTACAGTCCCCGCTGGCTGCTGATTTTTGGCCTGGTTATACTTTCCGGGTCGCTGTTCCATATGACCGGTTTTGACCTGGAGATGGATTTCCACTCTGCCGCCGTTGCTCGCGTGTTTCAGGCTGCGGGAATGGCTTTTCTTTTTGTTCCCATAAATACGGCAGCCTACGCCTTTCTGCCGCGAGAAAAAAATAACGCCGCCTCGGGCTTGATGAACCTGGCGCGCAATATCGGAGGTAGCGTAGGGATTTCTTTGGTCACCACCATGCTCGATCGCCGTACTCAGGTGCACCTTAACGACTTATCCCGCCATCTCAGCGCCAGCAACCCAACTTTTCAGTCGATGCTGCAGAGCACCACGCAAGCCATGCGGGCACACGGCGCAAGCGCGGCTTTCGCTACCCAGCAGGCCTATGCCTTAATTGAAGGCACGGTCCAACGACAAGCTACAATGCTGGCCTATATCGACGACTTCCGTTTGCTTGCCTGGGCCATCCTGGCCATGATTCCTATGGTATTTCTCATGAAAAAAGGAAGGCCGGGAGGCGGAATCGCGGTACACTGATTGGCGGCCTGTCGAAGGGAACCCATGTTTCGCCTCATCACTATTGAGCGAGAGTATGGCTGCGGGGGTGGCGCCATCGCTGCCCGACTGGCGAACCACCTGGGATGGACGCTCTGGGACCGTCGTCTCACCGAGGAAATCGCCCGCCTGGCAAACGTCGATACTTCCGCCGTGAAGCGTTGTGACGAGCGCATGGACGGCCGGTTCTACCGCTTGGCCAAAACCTTCTGGCGGGGAAGTTACGAGCGCAGCGCTCATCTGACGGGTCAGACTTTCGACACTGACTGCATGATGGCGATGATGGAAGAAATCACCGGCAAAATTGCTCAAGAAGGGAATTCGGTGGTGGTGGGGCGGGGAGCCCCTTATTTTTTGCGCGACCAAGCCGATGCCTTCCACGTTTTCCTTTACGCCCCTCGCGCTGAAAAGTTGCACCGCCTGGTCGAGGATGGAGCTACGCAATCAGAAGCGGAAGGTCTCGTCGATACCGTCGATCGCGAACGCGTTGCCTATGTGAAGCATTACTTTGACGCGGACTGGCCCACCCGTTCCCTGTATCACGTGATGGTCAATACGGCCGTGGGTAATGAATCGGTCATCCAGACAATTCTCCACACCATGCATTTAATTGAAGGTCATCCGAAAGCCACGGACTACGATCCGCAGAAAGTCTCCGCAGCCATCTAGCTTTACTTCGGTCCTCGCCATTGCGGTGCCGGGCAGCAATCCTCTCCACAAATATCGGGGCGGGGCCCAAACTTTCCTAGCGCGCGCCGTTCCGATCCCGGGTTCGTCCTCTCCAGAACTAATTCCCGAATCATGCGGATAAATTTCGGATGCACGCCCACGGTTTCTGCTCGAACCATAGGCAGCTGCAGCGAAACGCAGAGCTGACGCGCTTCTACATCCAGGTCATACAACACTTCCATGTGATCGGAGAGAAAGCCGATCGGCGCCAACACCACAGCCGACGCGAGGTTCTCAGCTTTCACGCGTCGCAGATAGTCTAGAATGTCCGGCTCCAACCAGGGCTGACTGGGAGCCCCACTGCGGCTCTGATAGACCAGTGCATCCTTAGTCTGGCCGAGCTCTGCCGAAACCAGTCTGCGGACTTCCTGCAGCTGTGTGGCGTAGTCGCTCGTGTTGGCCATGGAGAGTGGAATACTGTGCGCGGTGTAAACGACTTGCGCATTTTCTCGGACCGCGGCTGGAAGTGTCCGCAGCGCATCTCCCACGCGCTCGATCGTAGCCTCAAGAAACCCAGGGTGGTTGAAGAATATCCGCAGCTTGTCCACTTCCGGCGCACCCGGCCCCGCTTCGCTTTGCGCGCGCGCCAGGTCTTCGCGATACTGCCGGCAACCTGAATAGGAGCTGTAGGCTGAAGTGACAAAGCCCAGCGCCCGTCCGATGCCATCCTGCTTCATCCTGCGCAAAATGTCGGGCAGTAGCGGATACCAGTTTCGGTTTCCCCAATAGATGGGCAGCGAAGGGCCGTTTCGTTCCAACTCTTTTTCCAGCGCGGCAATCAGTTCTCTCGTTTGCTGATTGATCGGGCTCTTGCCTTCAAAGTGGTAATAGTGTTCGGCTACAGCGAGAAGGCGCTCACGCGGGACATTTTTTCCGCGCAGCACGTTTTCCAGAAAAGGAATCACTTCTTCACGAGATTCGGGTCCGCCGAATGAAACAACCAAAATGGCTTCATAGTTCATTTCGAGAATTATTTGAAAAATTTACGCAATTAACCGGCTGCATATCTGAAGCAACGGTTGACCTTCGATCATCTATAACGTCTCACGATTTGCTCCCCATTGCCAAATGTTGGCTTTCGCAAAGCGACGAAGCCGCATGTTAGGCTTTTGCGGAAGCTAATGGGGAAGGACTGAGTGATTCGCCGGGTCTTTAAAGCATTTCATTATCGCGATTTCCGCTTGATGTGGATTGGCGCCTGCACTTCCAGTATCGGCACCTGGATGCAAATCGTCGCTCAGGGCTGGCTGATCTACGCCTCAGCCACTCGGCCTTTTTGCTGGCCCTCGATCAATTTCTTGGAGGCATTCCAATCTTTCTATTCTCTCTGATTGGCGGCGTGGTCGCCGATCGCGCGGAGCGGCGTAAAATTCTGCTGGGCTCTCAGTATGTTCAGATGGCTACCGCTGGCCTCCTGACCATTCTTGTGATAACCGATCTGGTCCACGTCTGGCACATCCTCTGTCTTTCGTTTATTTCCGGCTTGGCCCAGGCTTTTGGCGGGCCAGCCTACCAGGCACTTATCCCGACCCTGGTCGAGAACGATGACATGCCGAATGCGATCGCGTTGAATTCGATTCAGTTCAACGTGGCAGTCATGGTCGGGCCGGCACTTGCGGGCCAGACCTTAGCGAAGCTGGGGGAAAAATGGTGCTTCGGGCTGAATGCACTGTCCTTCCTCGCACCTATCATCTCCCTCTCGATCATCCGCGCCCGTTTTCTGCCGCTGAAGACTACCGAGTCCATGTTCGCCAGCCTGAAACAGGGAATCCAGTTCGCTCGCAAACAAAGTTCAATGGAAGCGCTGATCTTGCTGGCTTTCTGCATGACAGCTCTGGCCATGCCCATGCGAACCTATATCCCCGTGTTCGTGAAAGATATCTTCCATCGCGGTCCGGAAACTTACGGAAACTTACTCGCTCTCATGGGACTTGGCTCGATCTTCGGTTCGCTCATGATCGCGAGCGCCGGCAATTTCAAGAGAAAGGGATTCGTAGCACTGTGTGCGCTGATCTGTCTGGGCGCTGGAATTTCCGGATTCGCGCTTTCAAAATCGGTGCCGCTCAGCGGGATGATTCTGGTTGTGGTCGGCGCCTCTATGATGGCGGTGTTTGCTACCGTGACTTCCTTGGTGCAACTTATAACGACGAACGAGATGCGAGGGCGTGTCATGAGCGTCTACAACGTCGCCTTCCGGGGCGGAATGCCTTTGGGAAATTTGTTGTCGGGATGGTTGGTCCCGATCTTTACCGCGCCGGTAGTTTTGGGCGTGAACGGATTTCTGCTGGTTTTACTAGCACTTTATTTCCTTCTGCTGCAGCGCCGCTTCGCTGCGCTCTGAAATCGTCCCTTTGGTGGCTCGCTTCTGCATGAGCTGGGGCCGCGCCGCGAATTATGTAGAATACCGGGGGGAAGGATCGGCGCTGGTTCGCTGGATTACTTTCTTGTCGCTGATTCCCGCGGAGTGGAAGTCGAGTGGCTGACACCACGAAGATTCGAGAAGGCAAATCGTCTGCTCCACAGGCGATTTCTGAAATCGATATCCTTTGGATCACTGCCGGTCTCGGCTGCGATGGCGACACGATCGCCATGACCGCGGCGACCCAGCCCAGTATCGAAGACGTTGTTCTGGGATCGATGCCATGGATCCCCAAGGTGCGTTTACACAATCCGTTTCTCGCCATGGAGAACGGAGATGACTTCTTAAAGCATTTCCGTCTCTCCGCCGATGGCGATCTGGCTCCCTTCATTCTGGTGGTTGAGGGCTCGATTCCAGATGAGAACAACAAACCCGAAGGCTACTGGGCTTCTTTCGGTACGGATAAGAAAACGGGTCAGCCCATCACCACGTGCGAATGGATCGATCGATTGGCGCCCCGCGCCTGGGCGGTGCTGGCTGCGGGAACTTGTGCAACATACGGCGGAATCCACGCCATGGAAGGGAATCCAACCGGCTGTATGGGGCTTCCTGACTATCTGGGGTGGCAGTGGAAGTCGGCGGCAAATATCCCGATTGTTTGCGTACCCGGATGTCCGGTGCAGCCAGACAATTTCATGGAGACGCTTCTCTATCTTCTGTACATGGCCGCCGGACGGGCTCCTATGATTCCGCTTGATGAAGCGCTGCGTCCAACCTGGCTTTTCGGTGCGACAGTTCACGAAGGCTGCGATCGCGGCGGCTACTACGAACAGGCAGAGTTTGCGGAAGAGTACGGATCCAAACTGTGCATCGTAAAACTTGGATGCTGGGGGCCAGTCGTGCAATGCAATGTGGGCAAGCGGGGTTGGATGGGCGGAATCGGCGGTTGCCCCAATATCGGAGGCATTTGCATCGGGTGCACCATGCCCGGATTTCCGGATAAATTCATGCCCTTTATGGACCAGCCTCCCGGTTCACTATTGTCATCTAATGCGGTAATGACTTACGGGAGGGCAATCCACGCTCTGCGCAGGTTTACGCAACTTTCGCTAAACAAAGAGCCGGCCTGGCGCCGCAAAGCGGCAAAGCCTAACGTTTAACAATTGCAATGCGCGCGAGATTTATTTGGGGATCGCCTTATGGTAACTGTGGAGAGACGGGAGCTAATTTCCCAACTGAACCAAATTGAGTCGAAGCGAAAGGATGTGATCACTCCCGCCGAGGCCGAATCTCTTCTGGTCGATCTTGCCGCCGTATTTCTCAGCGACTCTCCCCACCCATCGACATCGGCCGATTCGCCTGATCCTAATGAAGATGAAGACGATCGGGAAGAGCAGCTGCCGAAAGCCGATGCGATCTATCGTGCTTTGGTCGAGCAGATCCCCGCTGTGATTTTCATGGCTCACCTGGAGCGGGGAATCGGTGAAGCCTATGTCAGTCCTCAAATCGAGGCGACTCTCGGTTTTTCTCAGGAAGAATGGTTGGAAGATCCCATTCGCTGGTATCAGCAGATTCATCCCGAGGACAAACAACGCTGGAGTGTTGAAGCTGCTCAAATGTTTCTTTCAGGTACACCGTTGCGCTCCGCCTACCGCGTGATCGCCCGGGATGGCCGGGTCGTCTGGTTTCATTGCGAAGCCAAAATGATCCGTAAGAAGAATGGCCGCCCCTGGTTTATCCACGGCATCGGCTTCGACATCACTGAACTGAAACAGGTTGAGGAAGAATTGCAGCAAGAGCGGAACGTGGTTTCTGCGATTCTGCACACCGTCGGATCGCTAGTCGTGGTTCTCGATCCGCAGGGCCGCATCGTCCGATTTAATCGGGCTTGTGAGCAGGTGACGGGATATTCTTTTGCGGAGGTGGAGGGCAAGCATCTGTGGGACCTGTGTGTCGTCCGCGAAGAAGCCGAGCGCTTCAGGTTGATTGTGGAGCAATTGCGGGTGGAGAATAGCGCGAAAGAATACGAGACCCCCTGGGTCGCGCGAGATGGTTCGCGACGGCTGATTGCCTGGTCAAGCACAATCCTCCCGGGAGAAAACGAATCCGCCTACATCATTGCCACCGGAATCGACATCACCGAGCGGAAGCGGCTGGAGAAGGCAATCCTCGAAATCAGTGCCGCCGAACAGCGTCGCATTGGTCAGGATTTGCACGACGGGTTGGGGCAGCACCTTACCGGGATTGCTTTCATGAGCAAAGTTCAGGAACAGAAGCTTGCCGAGAAGGGCCTGGCCGAAGCCGCCGAAGCAGCCAGGATCGTGGGATTGGTGAATGAAGCAATCAACAAAACCCGGCGACTGGCGCACGGCTTGTTGCCGGTGGCTTCCGATGCCGATGGCCTTATGTCGGCTCTGAAGCGCTGGGCCATCGAAGTGGAAGATCTCTTTCACATTTCTTGCCGCTTGCGGGTGAACAGCCCGGTTCTCATCCACGATGCCAACGTGTCCACGCATCTTTATCGTATCGCTCAAGAAGCAGTGAACAATGCGCTGAGACACGGGCAGGCGAAGAACATTGAAATCAGCCTTGCTGCGAGAAAAGGTTACGGTACTTTGAGAATAGAAAATGACGGCTCCAGCCTGCCGGAAAACGCCACGAATCGCTCGGGCATGGGAATGCAGATCATGAACTATCGAGCTCGCATGATAGGCGGATCTCTGACGGTGAAGTCCAGCGGAATTTCCGGCGTGACGATTACCTGTCAATTTCCGCTGCCGGACCCCAATGCTTAAAGAGGGAAGAAGCTCGCCTATGATCGCTAAAACGGTTAATGGCAATTCCACACCAAGAAAGAAAATGGTGTTCGTAGTCGACGATCACCCTATTGTGCGACAGGGTTTAACCTTGCTTATCAATCAGGAATGTGATCTGGCGGTGTGCGGTGAAGCCGAAGAAATGCACTCCGCATTGTCGGCGGTTCTGGCCGTGCGGCCTGATATCTTGATCGTCGACATATCGCTGAACGGTCCGGATGGGTTGGAGCTGCTTAAAAACGTCCGCATCAGTTCTCCCCGCCTGCCGGTGCTCATCCTTTCGATGCACGACGAATCCATCTATGCGGAACGGGCGCTGCGAGCCGGTGCGAACGGCTACATTATGAAGCAGGAGGCCACCGAGAAAGTTCTGGTGGCGCTTCGGCGCATCTTGAGCGGAGAAATTTATGTCAGCGAGAAGATCGCCAACAGCATGCTGCAACATTACGTCCGCGGCGCCAATCCCTCCGAAGCTTCTTCGGTCTCTGAACTGACCGATCGCGAACTGGAGGTCTTCCGGTTAATTGGCGAAGGTCATGGAACGCGTCAAATTGCTGAGGCACTCCACCTCAGCATCAAGACTGTCGAGTCCTATCAGGCGCACATCAAGGAAAAACTTTCACTGCGAAGTGCGCGCGAACTTGTACAACACGCGGTTGAATGGAACGTCCGCGAAAAGACTTCCCTGAATTGAAAATCTGTCCAAACTTCCTCAGCACCCTCGCCCGCGGCTCTCTTCCACAGTTAACCAACAGCTAGGGGTTTCCCTGATGCAATTCTTGGGACTTCTTTGGAGAAATAAAACAGGGCCACTGCCCTTGCTCCATTTTTGGGATAGGCCGATTCTGGTCTTCGATCTGAATTTTTGATTTCGACGATCAGGACTATCGGAGCAGGGGATCGCAAGTTGTAGTCTGCCGCATCCGTTCGCAATTCTGATTATTGTTTTTATTTGTTGGAAAGGAGCAATCCAGCTATGGGAACACCTACGGTTCCGTACGGTCGATCTACACAAAAGGCTCCGGCAGTTAAGGAAGTACATATCCTATGGATCACCGCTGGCCTTGGTTGTGATGGGGACTCCGTCTCGATCACGGCAGCCACCCAGCCAAGCGTCGAAGATGTGGTGTTAGGCGCAATTCCAGGCCTACCTAAAGTACATCTGCACAATCCGGTGCTGGCTTATGAAGTCGGCGATGATTTCATGAAGTTTTTCTACGATGCCGAGGAAGGCAAACTCGAACCATTTGTGCTGGTGGTCGAAGGATCCATTCCCAACGAGAACATCAAGAAAGAAGGCTACTGGGCCGCGATGGGAACCGATCCCACCACCAACCAGCCCATCACCACCAATGAGTGGATCGACCGGTTGACGCCTAAAGCGCTGGCGGTGATTGCAATCGGAACCTGCGCTACCTACGGCGGCATTCACGCCATGGAAGGAAATCCCACCGGC
>Ga0209732_1000039_pt1 | contig 11365 bp, 11 predicted proteins | sample JacPinW_OM1H0_O1_FD_187955 | JGI IMG/M metagenome (GOLD analysis project Ga0209732, IMG submission 187955) | Forest soil microbial communities from Algoma, Ontario, Canada - Jack Pine, Ontario site 1_JW_OM1H0_O1 (SPAdes) (version 2) | ecosystem: Environmental > Terrestrial > Soil > Boreal...
GTCGCTGTCGCCGCCGTCGGCGTAGACCAGGGCGGCCACCTTATCCTTGAGCGCCAGCGGCAATACCAGCACCTGTTCATTGGCCGGACTGCCAAATTGCTCGACGAACGGTCCACCCATCTCTGCCACGTTTCCCGGCGTCGCCACTCGGTTTTGATATGTGTAGGCCACCGGTCCAGCGCTGAGATCAAGCGGAAAGTCCTTCACGACCTCGTCGTCCCCGAAGCCGCGGGATTGCCATCCTGATGCCGCTCCGGCTTTTACCACGAATAATGCGATGCGAGAGCAGTGCTCACTGCCTGCATCCAACAAACCTCGCAAAATTTCTTTCTGTGTCGAACCTGCGTGGATCTTGGCGACGGAGTTGACTAAGGGTTTAGACTGTGCTGCGGTCGCAGTCGGCACAGCGCTGGCCTGACGTGGTAACGCGTCCAGAACTTGCCGCACGATTTGTGCCTGCAGTAGTGGAATCTGCGCTTGAAGGGCCTCTGCCACAGCGCTCGCGATGATCTGCTCAATCTCGATGTGCTGCGCTTCGTCCTGTTTCTGGTTCCGATCCGCCATGCTGGAAAACCGTTTTTCCTTGTAGAATCATGCCTGAGCCTGGGCATCAGAGCGAAACCACGGCTCTAAGTGCTGATTATACGGCACTTGTGGGTCTCTCCCAGAGTACTTCGGGACGTGTTCGACCGCGTATCTTTTCCATGCTCGACTTTATCTCAAATCCTTTCCGAGCAAAACCGGAAAGCGGTTGGGCAAATACACAGGTTACCAAGTAGAATAACAGTTCGCCCATCAGTGTGGCGGTTTGCCGCCGCAAAATACTGCATCGCCGAGAGAATGGAAACCATCCAAAACAAACTAGAAGGGCCTGTTACTGACGAGCTAGCGTTGGTGCGGGCGGCCAAACAAGGCGACGACTCTGCCTTTGAGGAATTGGTTCGCAGGTATGACCGTAACGTTTTTCGGATCGCGCAACACATCACGCAAAATCGCGAGGACGCGGAAGATGTAGTGCAAGAAGCGTTTCTGAAGGCGTACGGAAATTTGCAGAAGTTTCAAGAGCAGTCGAAGTTTTACACCTGGCTGGTGCGCATCGCCGTCAACGAAGCGTTGATGAAGTTGCGCCGCAAGAAGCCTGAGCGTACGGTTTCGCTGGATGAGGACATAAAAACAGAAGATGATTCTCTTCCGCGCGAGATTGCAGATTGGAGCCCCAACCCCGAACAGCAGTATACCCAGGCGGAGTTGAGGGAAATTTTAAGTAAGACGATCCAAGGCCTTCCCCCAGGTTTTCGGACCGTGTTTGTACTGAGAGATGTGGAAGGACTTTCAACCGAGGAAACGGCGGCGGCGTTGGAGTTGAGCGTGCCGGCGGTGAAGTCGAGATTGCTGCGGGCGCGCTTGCAGCTTCGCGAACGGTTGGGACGTTACTTTCAGAAACGCGAGAGTGGAGATGGCAACCAGTGAAATGCTCTGAATTTTTGCACGAGCTGACCAACTATTTGGACGGCGTCATCGACGAACATACGAAGGTGGAGTTGGAAAACCATCTCTCCTGGTGCCATAACTGCTACGTGGTCTGCGACACCACCAAGAAAACCATCGAGATCTATCGCGACTCGCAGTTGTACGAGCTGCCCGAAGATCTTCGTACGCGTCTCCGATCCGCTATTATGACCAAGTGCCAGCAGCACAGGAAGCGTGGTCCGGAAAGCGTATGAATTTCCGCCTAGAAGTTCCAAGTTAGCGGCAACCCTGCACCCTTCGGTTCCATCGCATATAATAGGCGTCACGTACCGGGGTGTAGCATGGGACCTTCTCGCGGCACAACTCTTCTATCCTCCCTGTTTCTGTTGACGTGGTCTGTGGCCTTTTGCCAGTCGAGCGATCCGGCCCAGCCCCCGATTTCTCCGTCGGCCTCCTCGACCGAACAGCCGCGCGATCATGAGACGCAGCCGGCTCCAGGGCTTGTTCCTTCCGATGCGCCGCATATAGGCAGGCAGACTCGTCTCGAGATTATCCGCGACTTTGAGACACAACTCGTCTACGCACGAACTGCCTTTCCGATGGGAACCAAGGGTCTGCACCTGAAGCAGGGAGTGGTCACTCCCAACGGTATGGAATTGCAGCAGGCGCTGAACCTGTGGGGACCTGCGGTGAAACCGGGCGATCCTGCACATATCTCCTTTGTTCAGATTAAGAATGACCACATCCATTTCGAGATCAATGGCGGACCGGTGCTGAGGAAGAAGTGGTATCAGCATGTGCAGATCTCCGGCGCCAATGGACCGCTGGCGCAGACGGAGACGCCAGCGCAAATGAATTCGCACGGCTCCTATGTAGACCTTTATTTCGACAAATATGTTCCCGAAATGACGGCCGGGCAGGTGCGTGAACTCTTATATCCGGTGCTCGATTTTAAGGCCCGAAACAAGGAGCAAGCCTACCTCGACACCGTCCCGCCCAAGGTGAAGGAGGCGATTCAGGGGCATCGCGTGCTCGTCGGGATGAATCAGGAAATGGTGCTCCACGCCAAAGGCAAGCCTCCCAAGAAAGTTCGCGAGCGGAGCGGGGAAACCCAATACGAGGAATGGATTTATGGCGAGTCCCCGGCGGACGTCGACTTTGTTCGCTTCGTAGGGGACGAAGTGGTCCGCGTTGAGACCATGAAAGTGGACGGCCAAAAAATCGTTCGCACTGAGCGCGAAGTCATTCTGGAAAAGCCGGAGGATAACGATCAAGAGGCGAAAAAAGAGCCGCAAGAGCGTCCCGCGAATGCGCCCAGTCTGAAGCGTCCCGGCGAAGATTCCGAAGACGCGCCTCGGCCGGAAAACGGGCCTTCTTCGCGCCCGGTCGCTCCGCTGCCCCCCGACTTGCCGCCGCCTGCAAGCGGCCCGGGCGATATTATTTCGTCGCGCTAAGGCCAAGAGCGACAGTCCAGCCTTCCGGCTTCAAGCTTATTTCATAGCGACTGCGGCACCCGAGTCTGCGAATGAGAAAGCTAATGACACATTGGGATATTCCCGCCCGTCCACTTCCACATAAGGATAGACAAAATAATTCAGGGGCTTACCATCCTGCGGAGGACTCAGGCGCAGATCGCGGCCTAAGCTGAACTGCACGCGATTCACGTCATGGGAACCGAAAAAGTAGTTGCGCTTTTCCGGATGCTTCCAGGCCTCGGAGATGTCCACGGGAATCCAGCCCCCGCCTTCGACGTAGAAATCTGACCAGCAGTGGTAACCAGCGATTTCAGCGGAGTGATGGTCGGGGGGAAGTGGAAACCCGATTTCGAAGCGCGCTGGGATGCCTTGGGAGCGGGCCATCGCAATGAACAGAGAGTGGAAGTCCGTGCAGTTGCCCTTCTTCGCGTCGCAGGCGTAAAGAACGTCGCCACGGCCCCAACCAGAGCCCGTTTTGTCGTAACTCAGCGTGGTGAAGACGTAGTCGTAGATCGCACGAGCTTTGTCGAGGGATCCAGTCTTGCCCTGAGTAACCTTCGCCGCCAGATCAGCGGGCAATCCTGTCACAGGAACGAGAACGTCGGGCTGCAAGTCTTGCTGCTTTTCTTGCGGTGAGAGCGACGCACGGATTACATGCGGCGCGTTTTGTCCCAGCGCCACGCGCTCGCGGCGTACCACTTCATATTCGATATCAAAATGCAGTTCAGGTTGGGCGGAGGTGGTCTCGGCGTAGTAAATCTGATTGCCGTACTTCGATTCACTCGTCTTCTTTAATGGCAGATCACCCTGGGCTGAGATAATCCTCACTTCTTGATAAGAGTCAGACTGAGCCGCCGGGATCCACACCCGAACTTTTTCCCCGGTAGAAAGATTTTTTACCGTGAAGGAATAATGAAATGTGAAGTGGCGGGAATCCTGGGCGGCGAGGGAAAGAACGACGAAGAACAGAGACCACAATACGCAAATCTTGCGCAGCATAACTGGCTTCCTCTTAGGTTCTCAATGGAGAACCGGAAACTGGGACCTTGCTAGGAACAGCACAGGGGCGGGTTAGAGGCAACGCCGTCAAGTGAATCCGCTTTGGGATGCGCATAACCTAAACAATGCCGGACAGGATTCGGCGATGCACTATTTTAGCAGGACAAATAAGATCGACAACCCGCCGGCAAACAATTTCGTTAGAATGCCTGCGTGGCTCCCGCCATCCAATGTCGCGACCTGCGGAAGACCTACGACGGTAAGCTCGAGGCTGTGCGCGGTCTGAACCTCGAGATTCAGAGCGGCGAATGCTTCGGTCTGCTTGGTCCAAACGGAGCAGGGAAAACTACCACCATTGAAATCCTTGAGGGCTTGCTGGAGCCAACCTCGGGAGAGGTATCCATTCTTGGGCACTCCTGGCGGGAGAATGCCCGCGAAATGCGGGAGTGGCTGGGAATTTCCCTGCAGGAGACCCGGCTTTCCGAAAAGCTTTCTGTGCGTGAAACCGTGGAACTGTTTGCCAGTTTCTATCGCGAGCCGCGTTCGTCCGATGAAGTGCTCGAACAATTGCAGCTTACGGAAAAGGCGGACGCGTGGGTGGGAAAGCTTTCGGGTGGGCAGAGGCAGCGTCTAGCGGTTGCTACGGCGTTAGTATGCAATCCAAAGATTCTTTTTCTCGACGAGCCCACCACGGGTCTCGATCCGCAGAGCCGCAGGCAACTTTGGGACATCATTCGAGAATTCCAACGTAAGGGCGGCACGGTCTTGCTGACCACGCATTACATGGATGAGGCTGAGCGCCTGTGCGATCGGCTGGCCATCGTGGACCATGGTCAAATTATTGCCGAGGGTTCGCCCCCAAACTTGATCGAGCGGCTCGGCGGTCATCACGTGGTAGAGTTTGCCCTGGACGCAAAGAGTGGGAGCCATGACGGCGCCGCGCTCGATGTTTGGCGTACCCTGCCCAGTGTCGAGTCGGTTCGAGAGGATGACGGCATGATCGCTCTCAGTGTGAAGGAGCCGCATCTGACGATTCCAGCACTGCTGGAGGCGGTGGCGGAGCAGGGAAGCAAGCTGCAGCACCTCACCACACGTCAGGCCAGCCTGGAAGATGTTTTCGTTCGGCTGACCGGCCGGCATTTGCGCGAAGAATAACAGTGCAACAAGATAAATCCATGCCGCTTACACAACAAATTCCGAGCACAGCAGAACCGGCAGCCCCCAGTCGACCGGCCAAGCGAAACGGGCGCTGGTCCGGATACCTCCATCTCCTGGGGGCGCGCATGCTGGAGCTGAAGCGCGAACCTGAGGTCGTATTCTGGGTATTCGTGTTTCCATTATTACTGGCCGTAGGCCTCGGCATCGCCTTCCGGAACAAGCCCGGCGATGAATCTTCAGTTGCGATTGTGGCGGGAGGGGATGCGGCGAAAGCACAGACAATGCTGCAGCACTCCGCACAACATGCGTCGTTCAAAATCGACGTTAAAGATGAACAGACTGCCAGGAAGGGATTTCGCTTAGGAAAATACGACTTGGTAATCGAGCCCGACGATAAAGGCGGGCTCCGATACCGTTACGACCCGGCGCGGCCGGAGAGTGTTCTCGCCCAGGCCGAAGTTGACAACGCGCTTCAAGTAGCCGCCGGTCGCAAAGACGTGGTAGCGACGACCGTGGTCACGTCTTCCGAGCCGGGTTCACGCTATATCGACTTCCTGATTCCAGGCCTGCTGGGAATGAATCTGATGAACTCCGGAATGTGGGGCATCGGATACGCGCTGGTCGACATGCGGCAACGCAAGCTGCTGAAGCGTTTCGTGGGTACGCCCATGCGCCGGGGAGATTTCTTGCTGGCGCTTATGTCCAGCCGTCTGGTGTTGATGGTAATCGAAATTGCATTATTGCTGACACTGGGCGCGTTGGTGTTCCATATGAAGATATTGGGGTCGGTGTTCGCGATTTTGCTGGTCGGCGCCGTAGGAGCCTTGGCTTTTGGCGGAATCGGATTGCTGACAGCGAGCCGGGCGCAGAAAATCGAGAGCGTAAGCGGGCTCATGAACCTTGTGATGATGCCCATGTGGATTTTTTCGGGAGTGTTTTTCTCCTATGAGCGGTTTCCCGCTGTGATCCAGCCCCTGATCAAGGCGCTTCCGCTGACCGCTTTGAACGATGCCCTACGCGCCAGCATATTGGAAGGTACTCCGTTGAGAAGCCAGTGGCCACGGCTATTACTGATGGCTCTTTGGGGTGGGCTTTCCTTCGTGCTGGCTCTTAAATGGTTTCGTTGGACTTAGTTTGTTTCCGTAACTTGGAGAGATCGACAATGAGCCATGAGTTTTGCTTTTCGAAGGTTGGGCCCCGCCCGCGACAGAGATACGAACGAGGCCGGCTGCGATGCTTGCGAAAGCATTCACTCTACTTATGACTTCGCTAACTTGGCGGCGGCCTTTCGGACCTTCGCCCAGCGTAGCTTTTGTGCTTCGGCAATTCGTCGGCGGGCTTCCTTGCTCAAAGTACGGCCTGTCATTTTGAGTTTTTTCCCACCTGAATGGCCGAGGGCGTCTAGCGCTTTCCCTACCTGTCCTATCTCTTTTTCAAGACGGGAATATTCTTTCTGCAGGGAAGCAACAACTTTATTCATCATCATTAACACCCCCTTGTAACTAAGGCTAACACGGTTGCGCGCATCAAGAAACAAATTAGAGTTGCTGCGAGCCAGAAAGGCTAGCCGAGATAGACGGGGTTTACGCCTAAGATAGTTCGCTTAGGTTACTAGCCAGCGCCAACCGTCGACAAGAATCGCGGAGCATGACGGGCTTTCACCGTTTGTTCGAAAGCGAATGCAAGCCGGATCAGGGTTGGCTCACTCCAGGCGCGTCCGAAAAAAGAGATTCCGACGGGCAATGTGGAGATAAATCCGGCGGTCACATTGATGTTAGGATAGCCCGCGACAGCCGCAGCGTTGGAACTTCCACCCGCCACGTGATCGCCATTGACCAGATCGGTGATCCACGCAGGGCCACCGGTAGGCGCGACAATGGCGTCGAGGTGGTGCTTATCCATTGTGGCGTCGATCCCCTCGGTTCGCGCGAGCTGGTGGTTTTTTTCGAGGGCGTCAACATACGCCTTCTCCGTGAGCGGACCCTTGGCTTCGGCCTTCAGAAATAAATCCTGCCCGAAATATGGCATCTCTTTCTGTCGATTGCGGTCGTTGAAGTCGATGATCTCTTTCAAGGTCCGCACCGGGGCATGCGGGCCGAGAGTTGCAAGATAGGCGTTCAGGTCTGCCTTAAGTTCATACATGAAAACAAGCAGTTCGCTCTCGTCAAATTTACCCAGCGTTTCAATATCAGCCGGATCGATAAGTGTGGCGCCCTGCCGCTTCATGGCATCGAGGGATTGCTCCATAAGAGCATCGACGGCATCATTAAAGCCGAAGTACTTCCGCGCGACCCCGATGCGCGCCCCTTTCAAACCATCGGGATCACAGAAACGCGCGTAGTCCGTCAAGGACTTGCCCCGACTATTTTCCGTAGCTGAGTCGCGAGGATCGACGCCGGTGAGCGCGCCCAGCATGATTGCGGCGTCACGCACCGTGCGGCACATGGGGCCGGCGCCATCCTGACTGTGAGAAATTGGAATGATGCCACCGCGGCTTACCAGGCCGACGGTTGGCTTGATGCCGGCAATCCCATTCGACGACGAAGGGCAGACGATAGACCCGTCTGTCTCGGTGCCAATCGCTGCGGTGCACAGATTTGCCGAAACGCCCGCCCCTGATCCGGAACTTGAGCCACAGGGATTGCGGTCAAGCGCATAGGGATTCTTGGTCAGACCGCCGCGGCCGCTCCATCCGCTGGTGGAATGACTAGAGCGAATATTGGCCCACTCGCTGAGATTGGTCTTGCCCAGAATCACCGCTCCGGCGGCGCGCAGTTTTTCCGCGACGAACGAATCTTTGGGTGGCTTGGAACCGATCAATGCGAGCGATCCGGCCGTCGTCATCATCCTGTCGGCAGTATCAATGTTGTCTTTGATCAGAACGGGGATTCCGTGTAGCGGTCCGCGAGGGCCTTTGGCTTTGCGTTCCTGATCGAGTTGGTCGGCAGTAGAGAAAGCGTCCGGGTTCAGTTCGAGAACGCTGTTGATCGCAGGACCGTGTTTGTCGATCTCGTCGATGCGTGCGGAATATCTCTCCACCAAGGAACGCGCCGTAAACCTACCGGACCTCATTCCATCTTGAAGATCGGTGATGGTTATTTCATCGAGTTCGAAGGGCTTGATATCCGAAGATCGGAGGTCGGATGCACTCTGCCGTGCTGCGCCCAGCGCGGGATAGAGCGGAGTCAGCGTCGCCGCTGCGCCGCCTACTGCCGTGACTTTGAGGAAGGTACGGCGGCTAGCATCCGCTTTGGCGTGTCCTGGCTTTCTGTGCATGGTTCGACAGGTCCTTTAGGTTGGAGGAACAGTTGCAAACAACGAACATATTAATCCACGGGGCATGATGCGCACGCGTCATGGCTAAGTCAGTATATCGACAGTCGATTTTCCAGTGCCGGGTCGCGTTTGCCCCCTCTCCGCTGGAGAGCGGCATTTGCAGAATTTTGTATTGATTTTCGCCTCGCCGTGTATAATAGAGTTCAGCTAAGTTTGACTCACAAGCAATTGAAGGTCGGTATCGCCAACCAGCGTCACCCCCTCACTAGCAGCGAATCTTCTCAGCACAATTCAAGAAACAAGAAAAGAATAGGACTATCAATGGCAGAACAAGGAACAGTGAAGTGGTTTAACGACGCCAAGGGCTATGGCTTTATCAGCCGTCAAAATGGCGAAGACGTCTTCGTGCATTTTTCCGCTATTCAGGCAGGCGGCTTCCGCAGCCTGCAAGAAGGCCAAACCGTGCAGTTCGACGTGACCAAAGGCCCCAAGGGCTGGCAGGCGGAGAACGTTCAGGCTGTCTAAGTGACACCGCTCTCGAAGCGATAACTAAAGTGCCTGGGATCCGAAAGGATCCCGGGCATTTTAGTCTTGAGGGAGGTTGTGTCAGCGACCCCTCAAGGCTGCTTCCGCCCCCGCTGCACCATTTCCACCAAAACCTTCCTGGCTTCCGTCGCATTCCGCACTTCCCGCGAGAAGGCAATGCGAACTCCGCGCATGCCCTCTGATGTTTTCAGGCGCACATGAAAACCCAGCCGGTCCACGGAAGTCATCGCCGCCTCCTGCGATTCGATCCCGGCAGACATCCGAGCTAGCAGGATGAGCGCATCTTTGTGGTCGGCATTCATGTGTTCGATGATCCCGCTCGCCATCTCAGCTAGGGGGTCTGGCTCCGACTGATCGTAATCGGACGCCTTTACCCAGCCCATCACCCCGAAGCCTCCAACGTAGTAAACGTCAACCACATCCATTCGGTAAAACGAAAAATCTTCGAAGTCCACCCAGTATCTGCTGTTGGTGTAACGTTCGAGGTAGAGTTTGCGGGCATCAGCTATTTCCGGCTGAGGTATGGTCACAACATTTCCCAGCAATGTGACCCGCGATGCTCCCAGTGGATCGCCATCTCCGTCGGTCTGCACGATCAACAGACTGGCGCGAGGATCGGCCTGCAGATTCTGGGTATGCATCGCCATGGTACTGATGAGAAAGATGGGACGACCGAGCCGGTCCAGACCGTAGGGCATCACTGACCCAAAGGGAAAACCGGCTTGCTTGCGCGAAAGCGTCGAAAGGCTGCCAATGCGGGCTGAGTACGCCAGCGTGCGCGCCTTCTCCGAGAACGAGGGCTCAGCAACCGGCGGCGGCTGATTACTGGCTGCGGCAGTCCCGCCGTGGCTTCGGGAGGATGATGAAGACATGATTTTTCTCTTCAGGCAGTCTAAATGAAATAACGTCTGATGGTTGTTCGGCAGATTGTTTCCCGAGAAAAGTGCGAGGAGCACTTTCCCGCACATGTATTGCTTGTGGAGGGGATGCTGGTCACCTGCCAAACTTCGACCAAATCGGTAGGAGATGTCGTCGCAAGTTTCCTCATTGCTGGCGGCTACAACACTCTGCAGTTCATCCAGGGGGCCTCGTGAGCGTATGGATATTCTCCCCGGAACCCGAGCCACCGTCATTTGCTTTGCTTCCTACATCGGTTCTACAAATGTTCTCGAGTTTGAACACCATCGCGAAGTCAGCTCCGTTTCCGGTGAGGTGATCTTGTAATAATCGCTGTTCTCAAAGCTAACTTCCTTCTCCCCGCCGACACGATCCCCTTCTTAATGTTACTGCTCATCTTCGGCTCTTGGCTGACCTTGTTCTTCGTGGTGGTCGGGACTGCGCAGGAAGCCATGCGAGAGGCCGCTCGCGTCGGTGTAACTTCCCGTAATTACTCCGGCCGCGTTGATGCTTGTGGGTGCGGTGTTGCTAGAGCCACCAGGGTCGAAGGTGGTTAACTCGCCGTCGCGATCCCTCACGAAACCATGCTGCCCGCTGTTGCCGATGTAGTTTCCCGTAATCACTCCCGCGGCGTTTATGCTTTGGGGAAAGGTGCCAACCGCACCCGGACCATTGAAGATGGTGATCTCTCCGTCACGGTCGCGCACGAAGCCATGCACCTTGAACAGGTCGATTTTATAGAAAGACCCTATGGTTTTCCCCGCAGGGTTGATCGACGACGGCATGGTGGCCAACGCTGCCGGCGGATCAAACGTGGTATAGTCCCCGTCCCGTGAGCGCAGGAACCCGTGCTGAAAAAACGGCCCTTCGTCGTAGTATCCAGTAACCTCTCCCCTCGGGCTGATGCCGGTGGCGAAGGTTCCATTCGAGCCCGGAGGATCGAAGCTTGTGATGGTGCCGTCGCGATCGCGCAGGAAGCCGTGCGAGACGCCGCTCGCGTCAGTGTAACTTCCCGTAATGGCTCCGGCGGCATTGATGCTTGCGGGTTCGGTCTCTACTGAGCCGACAGGATCGAATCTGGTCAAGGCGCCGTCGTGCGAGCGCACGAAGCCGTGTCCCACCAAATTCCCTTCAAAGTAATATCCCGTGATCGTCCCTTCCAGGTTGAGGCTTGCCCCGACGGTAGCGGTCGCCCCCGGAAAATCGAAGGTTGTGAAGGTGCCGTGGCGAGAGCGCAGGAAGCCGTGAAAAATATTGCCGTCAAAGAAATATCCCGTGATCGCACCCGATCGGTTAATGCTGTTAGGAATGGTTTCAATCGAGCCCGGAGGATCAAAGGTGGTTAAGGCAGACTTTTCGGCCCTCGCGGACAGGCTCAGCCCCAGCGTGCAGAGGACGAGAAGAGAGAGTGCGATCACTCCTTTCTGTCGAGTCATGGGGACCATTTGGGCACCGGAAAGTGGATGCGTGGTCATTGGTTCAGCTCCTTTGCAGAACCCTCGGAGCATATCAAGTATGACGAGGAAGCTCCGTGCTGGCTTTAT
>Ga0209732_1000042_pt1 | contig 11028 bp, 9 predicted proteins | sample JacPinW_OM1H0_O1_FD_187955 | JGI IMG/M metagenome (GOLD analysis project Ga0209732, IMG submission 187955) | Forest soil microbial communities from Algoma, Ontario, Canada - Jack Pine, Ontario site 1_JW_OM1H0_O1 (SPAdes) (version 2) | ecosystem: Environmental > Terrestrial > Soil > Boreal...
ATTCGCTTTTTCCAGGTCAGACGGTGAATGGGCTATCCGTGGCCCGACGCCCTGACTAACACAGATGATTGGACTCCCTAACAAGTTGCCTCTTGCCTAATTTAGTGACCTTCTGATGCCGCGCGGCGACTGTTCAGAACTCATGCGCCCGCTCACAAAATTGTACCTCTTCTGGAGTCAGTTTACGAAGTGTATTTCGGAATGCTTGCAGTAAAAAGTGAATGCGTGGAAATTGGCGGGGCGCCTGAAATTAAATTCCTCAAACCGAGGACACAGGGTTTCCCCGGGGGTAGGACGAAGAGAATCTCTCCGGGCTGGGGTTGCGTGGACGTTAGCGATAGCTCTCCCTATAATGAAGGGATTCAAACATTTGGGAGAAGCCAACCGAGTGCCGCTCGAACTGAAAGCGACCATCAATCTGCCTAAAACCGCCTTCCCGATGAAGGCCAATCTGCCCCAGAATGAGCCTAAAATGCTGGCTCGGTGGGAGCAAGCGAGCATCTACGAGCGCATTCGCGAAGCTCGCAAAGGCTCGCCGACTTATATTCTGCACGATGGGCCGCCTTACACCAGCGGGCCCATTCACATGGGTACGGCGCTGAACAAGTGTCTCAAGGATTTTATCGTCAAGTCGAAGACGATGGCGGGATTTGATGCGCCGTATGTGCCGGGATGGGATTGTCACGGTCTTCCGATTGAGATCAAGGTGGATAAGGAACTGGGCGGCAAGAAGCTGCAGATGCGTCCGACGGAGGTGCGCGCGGAATGCCGGAAGTATGCGCAGAAGTTTCTGGACTTGCAGCGGCAGCAGTTCAAGCGCATTGGAGTGTTCGGGCGCTTTGATCGTCCGTATGCGACGATGAATCCGCAGTATGAGTCGGTGGTTTTGTCGACGTTCTTTTCCTTCTACGAAAAAGGATTCGTCTACAAGGGTCTGCGCGCGGTTTACTGGTGCATGTACGACGAGACTGCGCTGGCCGAGGCGGAGGTCGAGTATGAGAACCACACCAGCCCGACTGTCTATGTAAAGTACAAATTACTCGACGATCCGGCGAAGATTGATGCGGCTCTGGCGGGGAAAAATGTTTCAACCATCATCTGGACCACTACTCCGTGGACGCTGCCGGCGTCGATGGCGGTGGCTTTCCATCCCGATGAGGAATATGTTGGGCTGGAATCCGGTGGCGAAGTTTACATTGTAGCGTCGAAACTCGCGAAGGATGTGTCTGAGAAGTGCGGGCTTTCCGATCCGCGCGAGCTCGCGCATTTTCCTGGGCGAAAAATGGAGCGGTTGAATTTTCAGCATCCATTTCTGGACCGGAAAATCCTTGGCGTATTGGCCGCTTACGTCACCATGGACACGGGGACGGGCGTGGTTCACACTGCGCCTTCGCACGGCGCGGAAGATTTTGTTACGGGTGTCAAGTACGGGCTCGACGCCACCAGCAACGTTGACGAAACGGGCATTCTGCGCAACGGACTTGCTGAATACACCGGCAAGCGGGTCTGGGAGGCGAATCAGCCAATCATCGAGTTGCTTAAGAGCCGGGGAGCTTTACTGCATACGGAAACGACGGTACATTCCTATCCGCATTGCTGGCGCTGTCATAACCCGGTGATATTTCGCGCCACTGAACAATGGTTCATCGCTATGGAAACGCCAATGCCGGGCGGGAAGTCGAAAGAAGACACGCTGCGCAGCCGCACGCTGGAAGAAATTAAACATGTGAAGTGGGATCCGGCGTGGGGCGAAGAACGGTTGTCGAACATGATTACGACGCGTCCGGATTGGTGCATTTCCCGGCAGCGCGTGTGGGGAGTTCCTATCGCGGTGTTTCTTTGCGAGAGCTGCGGCAAACCGCTGAATGATCCTGCCGTGAATCGTAAGGTGGTGGAGCTGTTCGCTCGCTCTGGGGCGGATGCATGGTTTACGTCCGAGTCAGACACGATTCTGCCGGCAGAGATGAAGTGTCCGCATTGCGGCGGTGCCAAGTTCGAAAAAGAAACGGACATCTTCGACGTGTGGCTGGAATCGGGGGCGAGCTATTTGGCGCTGATCGCCGACGAGCCGACATATCCCTGGCCTTCCGATCTTTATCTGGAGGGCGGAGATCAATATCGCGGGTGGTTTCAGTCCTCACTTTTATGCGCCATGGGGACCCACGGAACGCCGCCGTATAAAGAGGTAGTCACGCCGGGATGGACGCTGGACGAAAAAGGTCAGGCCATGTCGAAGTCGCGGGGGAACGACGTGGATCCGGTGGATATATCGGATCGACTGGGCGCGGAAGTGGTGCGGCTTTGGGTGGCGTCGGTTGATTTTCGCGAGGACGTAGTTGGGTCGGAGCAGTTGATGCTGCGCATTGCTGAGAATTACCGCAAGATTCGCAACACGTTTCGCTACGTTCTTGGAAATCTGGGGGATTTTAGTCCGCACACCGACTCGGTGCCCTTCGAGAAGATGGAGGCGCTCGATCAATACATGTTGCGCCAGACGATGGCCTTCGCCAGGGATGTGAGGGCATCCTATGACGAGTTTGCCTTTCACAGGATCTACCACCGGCTAAATCATTTCTGCATCGTCGACCTGAGCGCCTTCTACTTCGACGTACTGAAAGACCGACTCTATACTTCCGCGCCCAAGTCGGTCGCGCGGCGGAGCGCGCAGACCGCTATCTGGCGTATCGGCGAGGCTCTGGTGCGGTTGCTTGCGCCCATCATGAGCTTTACTTCAGAAGAGGTCTGGGACTATATGCCAAAGGGCGCGGGGCGGGGAGAGAGCGTGCACCTAGCGCTGTTTCCTTCCACCGAAGAAATCCTCGGCAAGACGGACAGTGTGGAGAGCGAGGGCAGCGACTCCGAGCAGAAAACCGGCGATGATTGGACCACGCTGCGCGCGGTGCGGGACGAGGTGCTTAAAGCGCTCGAGGATGCTCGGAATAATAAGCTGATCGGCACAGGTCTCGAAGCTCAAGTGATCGTCGCTGCATCCGATCCAATTTATTCTGTGCTGTCGCGGCACGCCGACCAGTTGCGTTACTTTTTTATCGTTTCGGCGGTGACTCTAACCGAGACCTCCGGAAACGGCACGGGAGCGGTGCACGTTGAGGTGAAAAAGGCTGATGGGTTGAAGTGTGAGCGCTGCTGGAATTATTCGACCCACGTGGGCGAGGATAAGAGGTATCCAACGGTATGCGAGCGTTGCAGCGCCGTGCTGAAGGAGATCGACGGCGCTCGTTGAACCTTTGGAAATCCTCGCCGGTGTAGACGCCCGGAAGGGACGTCAGAATCCCCACCCTGCGAAAAGGACGCGCAAGGGCGGGCACCCACCGTGCCCCTCCCGATCGCTTAAAGGATCGAGCGAATTGTGAACTGGCGAAAGCTGCGAGTATTCGTCCTCACGGTATTGGTTCTGTGCCTGATACCGGCCACGCGCTATTACCAGATCGACGTTCCGCTAATGCGGTATCTGAAAGGCTCGCGCACCGTCGATCCGCTGTCGCTGCATCTTGCGGGCGAGTTTGTGGAAAATAATCTTGGCACTGAGCAAGGCGCCGACGGATCGGTTACGGTCCGCATGATCGCGCAGCAATACTTGTTTGTTCCACATTGCATTCTGGTTCCAGCCGGGGTTCCGGTTCATCTGCGCATTACCAGTGCGGACGCGGTCCACTCTCTGGCCTTCAATGGGACAATCTATAACGTAAAAGTTCTTCCCGGCACGATCAGCGAGGCGCGCCTGCAGTTTTCCAGCCCGGGCGAATTCAAGACGGTGTGCCGCGAATTCTGCGGGGCGGGACACTACGCCATGCGGTCCGCGTTGAAAGTTGTACCGCGCGACCAGTTCCCGGTATTGCGGTCCGGAGAAAGAGGTAACTGTGAGGCCCGATAGGCGGCAGGGCTTTCAGGGCTGGAGCTCTCCGTGGCTCCTTGCTTTAGCCGTTGTTGTGACGGCAGGTTCGCTGATGCTGGTAGCAAGCGACAGCCGGCCGGAGCAGATTCCATCCTATGTATCGTGGACGCCCGAGACCATTGCCGCTGCTTCTGCAGGAGATGCCTTTCGCGGAATGCTTCTCGCAAAACGTTGCGAACACTGCCATGGTGCGGAAGGTTTTAGCGACAAGAGTACAACTCCTAACCTAGCCGGCATGGATCGGCTGGCAATCTGGAAAGAGCTGGAAGACTTTCGAAGTCACAAACGAGAATCGCGGACGATGCAGCCGATTGCAGCGTCGCTTTCGTCGCGGGACTTGGCGGACGTGGTTGCCTACTACGCAAAGCTTCCGGTGTTTACCGATCTGCAGGACAATCGGAGTTTCCCGCAACCAAGGCCCGATCCAAGTCACGCAGGCATGGCATCCCATCTGATCTCGTTCGGCGACGGGGGGCGCGGTATTCCCCCTTGCCAGTCATGCCACGGACCGGTGGCTTATCACATTGGAGTTCCATCTCTCGCGAATCAGAACGGCGACTACGTTCTGGGCCAGCTTGAAGCATTCGCGAACCGGAATCGCGCCAATGACATCAACATGCCAATGCGGACGATTTCGACACTTCTCACCGACGAGGAGCGATATGCCCTCGCGGAATATTACGGTTCCGGTCTCGGACTGGAGCCCGGAAGCAATCGCTAGGACGCGAGAGCCGGAGACCCCGAACGTGCCCGGTTCCGTTCGCATACCCTCAGGGCAGAATCTCGCTGGTAAACAGCAAGACTACTTGTGTCCCCGCCCAGTTGTGGGATATCCTGGCTCGGCACTCGAATGACCACCTTTCCCGGGGGTTGTGGAAGTGCTCGTTTTGTGAGGTTGGACCAGGTTCGGGGATGTTGATCCCAAAACGCAAAACGAAAGTATTAGTATGCATCGGTTTGCAGCTTCATGTTCACGGATGAGCATCAAAGTGATAGTAAGTTATTTGCTTTCAGCGTTTTGCGGATTGTTTGACTTTGGCATGAGGGGTGCAGAGTAGACAGCAGGAGCAGCGGAATTCTGCCCCATTGACCACTAAAGGTTTACCTAGGTTCAGGAGGAAGACGTTTATGAAGCGGATGGTTTTGATGGCCTTACTTGCTATGGCTCTGCCACTAGCGGCGTTTGCCGGTTCAACCGGTGCGGTGGACTTCACCAACAGCAGTGGCGTCCTTTCGGGGACCTCTGCTGGATTGAGTCTCAGCAGCTCTGAACTCATTGCCGCTAACGGCCTAAATGGTCTCGGCTTGGTTACAGGCGGTTTGGGAAACGTGAGCTTTATGACCGGCGCGCTAAGCAGCGGGAGCATGCAGACGGGGGGCACCTTTGCTAGCGGTGGCAGCTTCACTATAACCGGCAACGGTACCGACGGCATTCCGAACGGCACGATTTTCAATGGTTCGTTCAGTGGTCCGGTGACTTGGACCGTGATTACGTTGAGCAACGGCACGCACAACTACGAACTTACCGGTGTGATTTCCGGCACCTGGTTTAACGGTGCGACCGTATTTGGCGCAACCACCCAGTTGACGATTAATACCGGCAAGGGCTTCTTCAACGGAAGCACTAACATCTCCAGCGGAGATACCAACATCACCACCGTTCCTGAGCCGGGCACGCTCGGCCTGTTGGGAACCGGTTTGCTTGGTTTGGCCGGCGCATTACACCGCAAGCTGAAAGCCTGAGTCACTTTTCAATCCGCCTCTCGAAAGCCTCGCGTTCTGCGAGGCTTTCGCTTTGTTTTCCGCCTCCTCAGATTCCCTATCGGGCCTCGAAAATCGCCTTTCATGCACGGGTTTGGACGCGTCTCCAAATTACCGCAGTAACCCGCGCGCGGGGATTAGCGTTGACGCCCATGACCCTCCGTCCTTACATTCGCCATTGGGGGTCGTATGAAAGATATCCATGAGGTGTTGCGGCAGAAGCAGACCAGGTACGCTCAACTGGGCAAGCAGATCGAGATGCTCCAGCAGGCGGCGGAGAAGCTCCGCGAGGTGGCTCCCTTGCTCGCTGAGAATGACGATGAAGACAACACAGTACTGACAGAAGTTGACGAAGCTTCGCCGGGCTCCGACGCGATGGCCGCGAAAGCGGGCGCGGGTTCAACCGGGTCAGCGCCCAAGGCAGCTCGGCCTACAGCGCCTCGTTGGCCATAGACTCGCCTGGCGGAGGCGGGGATTCCAGTTATGACACTTCTTGCGCTGTTGATTTCCACAGACGATACCGCTTGCGAGATCCTGGGCCGGGTGATGCCGGCATCCGGGATCGCGATGGAGCGATTCAGCGACCTGGCGGCTGCGATTGATCGAATTCGCCAGCAGAAATTCGATGCGCTGATAATCGATTTCGAAGACGCTACGGCAGCTGCCGAAGTGTTTGCGGAAGGGCGCAGGCTGAACTCCGGAAATCCTCTCGTCACCGTGGCACTAGTGGCGGAACGCCTCAAAGCTCGGGACATTCTGAGCGGCGGGGCGCATTTCGTTCTGTATAAGCCCCTCTCCGAAGATAAGGCAAAGGCCGGACTACGGGCGGTGACCGCCCTGCTGAATCGCGAACGCCGGTGCGCTTACCGCGTTCCGGTGCAGGCTCCGGTGGAACTCACTCTGCCAGATACTCGCAAGCTTGAAGGGATTCTGCTGGATCTCAGCGAAACTGGTATGGACGTTTTGACCGCCGAACCGCAGGCTTCGGGGTCGCTGCTGAAATTCCGCTTCGAACTGCCCGACGCGTCCCTTGAAATTGATGCTCACGGGCAGGTGGCTTGGGCAAATCCGAACGGGCAAACTGGCGTACACTTCCTGGACTTGGACGAATCAATCAAAGCCCAGCTTCAAGTGTGGCTGCAGGCAGCTGCTTCGACCCAGAGAGCAGGGGAGGAAGAAACCGTTCCCCATTGCAAGCTGACTGACTTGAGTCTGGGCGGGTGCTACGTGGAAACCGATTCTCCCTTCCCCGAACATGCCTTAGTGGACCTTTGCCTTCGTACCAACGAAATGGCGGTGCACACGGAAGGAATGGTGCAGGTTACGCATCCGGGCTACGGGATGGGAGTGGAATTCCCTTCACGCACGCCTGAGCAGCGTGCGCAAGTCGGCAACCTGATCAGCTTTCTCCGCGGCTGCCCTGAATCCATGCTCGAAATGAGCGTTTCTCCGCGCGCTTTAACCGCAGACCTGAGCCAGTTCGAATCCGCTCCAGATGCCGGGAACGAACTCGCAGAGAACGAAGACTTGCAAGATCCCCTGCTTGAACTGTTGCGCCAAGCAACCACCATGCAAGAGGATGATTTTCTTGAGGAACTCCGCCGCCAGCGATCCGGCGAGACGGTCGCTACTTAGTCTCTTTTCCCTCTTCCCTCTTCCCTCTTTGTCTGTTTTCCCTCCTCTTTCCATTCCGTGTTTTCCAATGGCAGCTCGCTCGCTTCTCACCCGTACACCCACTTTTTCCAAAAGATCGGCGCTAATCTCGTGGCAGGTGGCGGGAGAACTTTCGAGACTTAGCGCACGGGCAGGAACAACCGGGCAGCGGCGGTGGCGGAATGCGGGAGGGGGCCTGCAGGATTGCTTTGCGGAGAGGCGAAGAACCCGGCCCCGTCTGGCTCGGGCGCTTCAGTCTCCGTGGTCTGTTCCACCCCAATGCCAGTACGATAGCTGATGATTATTGTGGGATGGTTTCAGGAATATGAAATGTGGATGAATAGAGGCGCGCCCAGAAAGAGGCTATCTCGTTGCCGTTGTGGTTCGTGCGTCGTTCCAGCCGTTGTGCGAACATGTACAGCAACTTGAGATAGGTGTCTCCGCACGGAGGCTGGTAAGCGAAGCTGGCAACTATCGAAAAATCCGGGCACTCGGACGGCGCCACGTCGCCCGCAGTGCAGTTCGGTGAGCAACGCGTCAACCTCACATGGAGGCCGCTGCTTTCTATCGCCGCCGCGGCCCTGGCGGTTGAACTTCCATTCTTCTTTCTCGGAACGCCTTCCGGCCACGATGTGGAGTTCCATCTCTACAGCTGGCTGGAAGTTCTCTCGGAATGGAAACAAGGTGTTGTCTATCCGCGCTGGGCGGCGCTGGCGCACTTCGCCTATGGCGAGCCCCGGTTCATCTTTTACCCGCCAGCGTCGTGGACTCTGGGAGCGGCACTAAGCACAGTCTTTCCCTGGATAGTCGTTTCCGATATTTACATTTGGCTGGCGCTGGTCGCGGCGGGCGTCTCCATGTTTATGCTGGCGCGTCAGTGGTGTGACCGACGTGACGCAACCTTCGCGGCAGCGCTGTACGCTGTCAACCCATATCATCTGGTGATCGTCTACTGGCGAAGCGCATTCGCCGAATTACTGGCTGCGTCGTTACTGCCCTTGCTGTTGTTGCTTTTGTTGCGGGATGAAAAGGGCCAGCGCGCGACCCTTTTGTTGGCGCTGCTTTTGGGCGCTTCGTGGCTGGTGAACGCGCCCGCCGCGGTGATGATTCATTATTCGCTGGCGCTGCTGATTGTGGTCATCGCCTGGCGGAGGCGCTCCGCCCGCATTCTGCTGATCGGCTCGATTGCCGTTGTGCTGGGCGCGGCACTGGCCGCGTTCTATTTGTTTCCAGCGATCTATGAACAGCGGTGGGTGAACATTGCGCAGTCGGTATCGGCGGGATCGCGTCCGCTGGATAACTTTCTGTTCGTTCATACCGAGGACGCGGATCATGATGCTTTTAACCGTGTCATCTCCTGGGTGGTTGTCGCCGAGATCGTTTTGACAATGGTTGCAGCTGGGGCAGCGCGGCGCTGGCTCAGGCACAATCGCGAGCTCGGGTACGTGCTCGCGGCGTGGGCCGTGATTTGTACTTTGTTCATGGTCTCCCTGTCCAATCCGCTTTGGACTATTCTTCCGAAGATGCGCTTCATGCAGTTTCCCTGGCGCTGGACGCTATGCCTCGGCATTCCCTTCACATTGTTTACAGCTTTCGGAATTAAAAAATGGCCCGCGCAAGCGGCGCTGTACCTGGCAATGCTATGCGTCGTCGCTTTGGCGTGGCATCACTTTCAGCCCCCTTGGTGGGACACTCGTGCCGATCTGCGGGAGATTCGGGAAAATATGGCGACCGGTACAGGCTATGAAGGCACAGATGAATACACGCCTGTGGGGGCCGACCCTTCCGCCGTGAAAAAAGATGCACGCCGGGTGACGGTGGAGGGACCGGCTCGGGCCGCGATCCGCGTCTCCGATTGGCGTGCGGAACGGAAACAATTTACGGCGGAGCTGTCGGCAGCCGATCATCTCACTTTGCACCTGTTTAATTATCCGGCGTGGCGAGTGGAGGTGAATGGGCGGATCGTGCAGCCGGGCACGCGCGAAGGCACGGGAGAGATGCTGATCCCCGTGGAGGCGGGAACGAACCTGGTGCAGATTATTTTTGTTCGCACATGGGATCGCACTGTGGGAGCATGGATTTCGATGGTGGCCATCGTTTTTATGCTGGTCTCGTTGCGGACATCTCCACGGCATCATGGTGTGCCCTAAAATTCGTGCCGCGGTAAACGGTGGCGAAGCGCTTCATGCGGAAAATCCTCATTGCTACTTCCAACCCGGGCAAGCTGCGCGATTTCGCCGGCGCCGCGTTGCGGTACGGAATAGAAATCGCCGGCATTCCTAACTTCGCTTCTCTGCCCTCGGTTGTAGAGGATGGCCTTACCTTCGAAGCCAATGCCCGCAAGAAGGCCGAAGCTTACGGTAAACATGCTCCCGGAGAACTGGTGGTTGCCGACGACTCGGGGTTGGAGGTTGACGCTTTGAAGGGCGCTCCTGGAGTGCATTCCGCGCGCTACGCCGCGCCTGATTTGCAAAATAAAGAACCGCACGACGCCGATGCCAACACCGACGACGAAGCTAACAATGCCCGTGTTTTGCGCGAACTGAGAAACGTTGCTCCCGATGAACGCACCGGAAGATTTGTTTGCGTGCTGGCTGCGGCGCGTGACGGCAAGACGCTGGCTACATTTCGCGGAACGGCGGAGGGTACCATCCTTGACGCCCCGCGGGGCACGAATGGCTTTGGATACGATCCGCTGTTTTATTTTCCGCTGATCAAGAAAACTTTCGCGGAGCTAGAGCCGGAAGAAAAAGCCAAATACAGCCACCGTGGTCGTGCGTTTCGTGATTTTCTAAGATGGTGCGATGTTTACAGGAAGGACGATCCTCGATTGCTTTCTTGACTTCGCTTCTCTTGCCGCCGGATAATAAAAAGTTATTTTGCCATCATCGAACGCACCAGCAAACAAGAGCTCAGGAACGAGCACAAATCATAAGGAGCTTTCGTGGCGTCAGCCAGTTCTACTGCTCCCCGTGTAGCGCCGGGCGCAGCTCCCGGAGTGGCGCCTCTGCGCGCGGGACAAGGTACGTCGTTTCTTTTGCGCCGCCTGCATTCGCTCTCGGGTATCGTTCCCGTGGGCGCTTTTCTTTTCGAGCATATTCTGATTTCGAACTCCACCGCGATCAGCGGTCCCGATGCTTACGCCCGGCAGGTAAGTTTTCTCGGTAATCTTCCCCTGGTATTTTTTCTCGAACTGTTCGGAATCTGGCTGCCGATTGCGTTCCACGGGCTTTACGGCTTTTATATCTGGTATCGGGGCGACGGGAATACGGCGGAATATCCCTGGACCGGAAATTGGATGTACACACTGCAGCGCTGGACCGGCGGTATCGCATTCGTTTATATCGTCTGGCATACGTGGACAATGCGTTTTAGCGGAATCGATCTTCATGCTTATCCCAACGCCTCGTTCGCTAAAGTGCAGGCCGAACTGATGAACCCCGCGTTGCTCGCCTTTTATATCGTGGGACTGATCGCCGCTTGCTGGCACTTAGCCTACGGTATCTGGCTCTTCGCCGCCAAGTGGGGAATTACATCCGGCGAAAGGGCGCGGCGGAGATCTCTGGCCGTGTGCATGGGAGTTTTTGTGTTGATGAGCATGGTCGGGCTCGTAAGTTTGTATACCTTCCGGGTTCGCTTCCCGCAATCGCCTGCGGAGCCGGGGACGTCCGCCATGCAATCCAGCCGCGCCGCAAAGCCCG
>Ga0209732_1000043_pt1 | contig 10981 bp, 10 predicted proteins | sample JacPinW_OM1H0_O1_FD_187955 | JGI IMG/M metagenome (GOLD analysis project Ga0209732, IMG submission 187955) | Forest soil microbial communities from Algoma, Ontario, Canada - Jack Pine, Ontario site 1_JW_OM1H0_O1 (SPAdes) (version 2) | ecosystem: Environmental > Terrestrial > Soil > Boreal...
CCACGTGCGCCAGAGCATCCACGTTGCGCAGATGAGCGGCGTAAGCGCTGTCTTTCAACGCTTCCTGGCCGATGGCTCCAACGTCAACGTACTCAACCGATGTGTGCGTCAATTTCTTCGGATTGTAAAGCGCGGCCAGGCGATCGAGCCGATCGTCCGGTACTTTGGCTACGCCAATATGGGCCTCCCGCGGATTGGCACGAGACTGATCGGAAAGATGCGCTTTAGTCAGAATGCGAAACAAGGATGTCTTGCCCACCTGAGGCAGGCCGATGATTCCAGTTTTCATAAGTGAAGGCTTCTAGCTGCTAGCTCCCAGATTTCTTGTGGATTGCCACGCCGACGCGAGCTTAGAGCGACCACCCACGGTGGGCTCAATGACGGTCGGCCAACGTTTCAGGATAAATGATGAGGAGGATATTGCCCAATCGCCATGCTAAAGCCTTGGCTCGAGCCAGCGGCTATAAGGCGCGAGCAGTCAAATACACAACCACCAACCCGAACAACAGAACTGCTCCTTCCACACGCGTTGACCATACATGCAGCGCATCGAACTGCACGCGCTCGGGATTGTCAATCGGTACTGATTTCACTTCGCCCAGCGATGCCCGCAAGACGTCCATGCGCGGAATTATTCCAAACTGCGAAATCAGAGTGAGCACAAGCATCAGGCAGAGGAGCACGTGCCGGGTCGCAAACACATGCGGTGTTCCGTCAGTAAGGCGGTTGTAGAGCAGGGAACTGCCCAGAAAAACAATTCCAGAAAAAATGGCGATCCAATGTAGCTTTCCTAGCGCGCGTCCGACAACATTGCCAGCGAGATGAGTTGTAGGCAAAACAGAAAATGCCGTCGGTGCCAGCACGAAAGCAAAGAAGATTAGTCCACCAATCCAGCAGACGAGCGATAGCAGCATGAGAAAACGAAGGAAGGACATAGCGGAGAATTATATAGTCACGTCAAAAGCCTGGAGTTCGAAAAACTGAGAGATTGTAAAGGATCACCGCAATGAAAGAGTGCCTCCGGCGCCAAAGCTCGCTGGATCTTAGGAGGGTTTACGGCACGACTGAAGTTGTGCCATAGGCGAGCCGAGTTTGGCGTTTCCGTAGTTCCTATACCGGGACGGCCACATTCTCAACGATCTCGCGCAGCACCTGGTCAGCCTGCTCAGACTTTTTCATCGTCGAGGCATACTGCCCGTTGACCACCACGCGATGGGCGAAGACGGGAACGGCCAGCGGTTTGAAATCTTCCGGGGTGCAGAAACCGCGGCCATCGAGAAAGGCCATGGCCTGGGCTGCGCGATAGAGCGCCTGCGCGCCGCGGGGTGAAACTCCCAGCGATAGATATTCCGACCCTCGCGTCCGCTTCACAATCTCGAGCGCGTACGTTACCAAAGATTCATCCACGCGAATACGCTTGACGGCTTCCTGCATCTCCAGCACGTCCGCGGCCGTAAGCACGGGCTGCAACTCCTGCAAGTGAGCTGCTCCCGCCTCCGATCGCAGAATCACGCGCTCCGCCGTGGCATCGGGATACCCCATCCTCACTCGCATCAAAAATCGATCAAGTTGCGACTCTGGGAGGGGATACGTTCCGTGATGTTCCACCGGGTTCTGGGTGGCAATCACCAGGAAGGGCTGCGGCAATTCGTAGGAATGCGCGTCGACCGTTACTTGGCCCTCATTCATCGCTTCCAGCAGGGCGGATTGCGTCTTCGGCGTAGTACGATTGATTTCGTCCGCCAGCAGCACATTGGCGAAGACTGGGCCGCGCTTGAACTCGAAAACCTGTTCCATCGCTGAATACACCGAGATTCCGAGCACGTCGGACGGAAGCATATCGCTAGTGAATTGCACTCGTTGAAATGTGCAATCGATAGCGCGAGCCAACGCCTGCCCGAGCGTGGTTTTGCCCACTCCGGGGACGCCTTCAATCAAAAGATGTCCGCGGGCGAAGATGCTGACCAGGGCGAGCCGTACCACTTCATCATTCCCGCGAATCACGCGGCGAAGGGCTTTTTCCAACTCGGCGGCTTTGTAGGACACGGCTATGGCAGTTTCAGGCGACATTGGATGGATTTTACTATCAGACATGCAAGCGGCGGAGTTACCGATGTCATAGCCCCAGCCGTCAGCTAATCTCAGAACTTCATAAAGCGCGTCGTCCCGAGCGAAGCGAGGCACTTTGGGTTTACTGCCACCCTTCAGAACGCGAGCACGAAGCATTCTTGCGATAAGTTCGAGCCAGGAGGAAGACCAAGTTCCCTCGCTTGGCGGGGGATGACACGCTGTCGGATAGCGGAGGCTGTGACAGGAGTTAGGAGCCAGAAGCCAGAGGCCTGAAGCCAAAAGCTGACGGCTGAGAGCTGCTCACTGCATAAACTCCGCTGGGCGACCGGTCAGACGCTCAATCCGCTTGGCAATGGGGGGATGGGTTGAAAACAAGCTTCCAAAATTCATTCCCAGCAGGGGCTGGATAATAAATAAGTGCGCGGTCGATGGACTGGCCGCCATGGGCACGCGCCGCGAATAAGCGTCCAGTTTCTGCAAAGCGCTCGCCAGCGCATAGGGGTTTCCGGTGAAATGCGCGCCGGTGGCGTCTGCCTGATATTCCCGCGAGCGCGATACCGCCATTTGGATCAGGCCTGCGGCAATCGGAGCGACGATCAGCATGACCAGCGCCGAAAGCCCGCCACCGCGCCGGTCGCGGTCGCCGCCTCCCATCCCGCCAAAGATCATGGCAAAGCGCCCCATGCTGGCCAGCATGGTAATTGCGCCGGCAATCGTTGCCGCCACCGAACTGATAAGGATGTCGCGATTATTCACGTGTCCCAATTCGTGAGCCAGCACGCCTTCCAACTCCTCGTCGTTCAGCAGCCCCAAAATGCCATGCGTAACGGCCACCGACGCGTGCTTCGGGTTGCGGCCCGTGGCGAACGCATTGGGTGACTCGGTCGGGATCACGTAAATCTTCGGCATGGGGATCCCAATCTTCTGGGTCAGTCGCTCCACCGCAGCATAGGCCCGCGGCAACTGCTCGCGCGTCACCGGTTGCGCCCGGTACATGGCGAGCGCAATCTTGTCGGAGTAAAAATAGGAGACGAAGTTCATCACGGCGGCAAACGCTAGGGCCAGCAGCATCCCGTTCTGCCCACCAAAGTACCGCCCAATGAACATCAGCAGCAGCGTTAACGCAGTGAGCAGAAATGCCGTCTTAAATGCGTTTCCCATAGCTTTCAATCTCACCCAGTTAGATGTTAAGCCCGGCTAGGGGATGCAACCAGGAGCCGAGGGGCGGATTGCGGCCAGTCACAGCATGGGATGCAACGCTGTGCGAACCAGACACCGACATAGGCTCCGTTTGCACTCCGCTGTTCTGCGACGATTGCTGGAACTGCTGGGTCGGCGATGCGTATGCCGGTTGCGCGGCGGAGAGATCGCCCGCCTGCAGCGCAGTGCCGGGCTGGTCGAGCAGTTGACTGATCTGACTGGATCCGCCGCCATGATGATGGTGTGACTACGGTGCCTGAGTCTGGTCCGGCGCGGATTGATTTTCGAAATCCCGCTGGATCGTCTTAAAGTCCTGCTGAGCTCGGAAAGGTTGCCGGACTGAAGATCCCTGGCCGGTTGGTTGAAGGCTTGGGCGATGGGACTGTTGTTCTAGGATGTCGTGGCCGAGCTCTGCGCTCCGATATTCTTCAAGCTGGCAAAATCCGACTGCGCCGCAGATAGACTCTTGGACTGCAGGTCCTGACCAAGCTGTTGAACTCCTGCGGGAACTTCTGAAAAGTGGTCTGAATGCCTGGTAGGGTGTGGAAAACGCCGCTGGGGATGACCGCAACTGAAATGAGTTGTCTCTCCTGAAGGGAACCGTGTGATTCCGGTACCTAGCGGCAGTTTTGTCGCCCAGCCTGAGTGACCGATGCGCAGGTAAAGCGCCCAACCGCAGCGGAAGGTCGCAACGAAGATCCTGCTCATTCGGCAAGGTTTAGCCGAGAGTCGTTCAGACTGGGTAAAGCGGAACCGGCGGACGACTAAAAGGTGTCCGCCAGATTATTTCTTGCGGCGTGATTGAAACAGTGGAGCGCCCCAAGCGCTGGCGGCCAGTAGGGATCCGAACAGAACGATGGCGTCGATGCTGGCGCGTCCCTCGCGCGCCCAATAGACGTCGCGCAAGTTCAGCCAGAGAGCAAACTCATCGAGCGTGAGTGCGGCGCCAGCGCCGTAAAGGATCGACATCAGCCGACTCAGAAGAATTGACGAATGGTCAGCGCCGGTGCCGACTTCAGCCAGCCAGCCGTAGCCGACGAGAAGGAGAATGAGGATTCCGAAGACCAGGTGATGAATGTGCCGTCCGCCGGATTGAATGAAATGAAAGGGAGGAATCTGGTGCTCGATGGCATAGACCGCGGCCCGGACTCCGGCGAAGGTGAGAAAGAAACTGACCGAAGCTACAAACAGCCGCCGCCGAGGCCGGTCGGGAATGCGTTCGTGAAGAACATCACCAAAAGACGTTCCCTGCAGCAGCAACAACAAGAAGGCCGTGCCCGCGATGGTGAGCAGGAGTATGAACCATGAGTAGGCCATGCGCCATTAAAGCATGAGGCAGGCAATCACTCAGGCTCTCTGTGCCTCACGCTTCAAGGCACGTTCCAGAGTTTGATCGAGTGCGGTTCTGGCTTTTTCATAATCCGCCTGCGAGATTTCGCCTTGCTTGCGCTCGATCTCAAGCTGGAAAAGTTCTTCCTTGATTCCTTCCATCAGCATGGAAGTTGGGCGTGCGGCCGCGCGGGACGCGTGCGCAGCAACGATTTCAGCCGGCTCATAGTCGTCTTCTTCCTGCATGCCCACGGGTACGGAAGTCTTCTGTTGCCTCAGAGCGCGCGCCGCCGATTGTTGTCGCGACGCGACGTAAACGCCTCCGATAACCAAGAGTGCGGCGAAGCCTCCAAGAATCCACCAGCGATACCTCTGCAGAGGATCGGGAGCATCGATCGGCGGGCCCAAGCCTCCGCCGGGGCGGTTGGATTGCGCGCCGGTTGCTCCGCCAGCCGAACTCTGCTGATCTTCACTTGAGCCTTGAGCGCTGCTTTCCTGGCCGGTTTCGAGAGTGCCTTCGCCGGAAATCTTGAATGCAAGGTTCTGGCCGGGCGTAGTGTTCGATGCTACCTGCACGCTGGCGCCTGGCTCGCTCGGATAGTTAATCAATTTGAAGCCCGCCGAAGTCGCGGCGGAAGTGAACTGCATTGCCTTGGGCAACATGACGACGAAGTGCTCCAAGGGGTATAGCGACTTTGGATCAAGATTCGCGCTGCCGCTATAAGGCAGTTGGTAGGTAACTTCGAAACGCGTCAAGCCGGGACGCAATGGAAAGATGAATGAGTAGCGATTCTTCTCGCCTTCGGGCACGGGAGCCGACTTCAGCGGATTGCCGTTTTCGGTAGTTGCCGTGGCCGATTCGTCAATGATGTGTGCCCCGTCAGGAACGTAGAACTCGAGGTTGCGCTCACTCATCTGGGTGCGCGGAGGGGCAGATGTATTTTGCACTCCAAATTCGCGCGTGACCGCCATCTGACCTTGCGCCGCTTGGACGCGCATGATGTCAGCGACTACGGTAATGCCGTCAACTTTTTTTGTGACATCGTAGACTTCGAGCGCGACGGACGTAGTTCCGGGAGGTGCCATGCGGTGATAGGTGACGTCCTGATGAATGGCGCGAACCAGGTGCGGGGCCTTGGAATCCTCGAGTTTGAAACTGAATTGGCCCTTGGCATCGGTCTTGGTTCGACCGGCTTCTTCCATACCTTGGCCCAGCTTAAATACGACAACCTCATCTCCCACGGCGGGTTTGCCGGTAGTGGAGTTCTTCACGGAGCCGGTTAGAGTTTGGGCGGCCGCAAACGTGGTCAGAAGCAGAACGCACAGAAGGCGCGCTTTCAGAATGCCATGCAAGGACGATTTCAAAATCTGTATTCCTTTCAGGTACGCATTTTCCGAGACCCGGGCGCCGGAGTTCTTTCCAGGCGCGAAATTTCCGCCAGGATGGTAGCAGCCTCGTCCTGCAACGAAGACTTCAGAGACGCGTAGTCGGCGTCGGGTACCTTCCCGGCTTTGTACTCGAAATTGAGGTCGCGCAGGTTTTCGTAGACGGCGTCTTTGCGTTCGCGAAGATAACCGGCTCGAGTTTTCTCCGGGCCGAGAAAAAGTCTTCCCGGCAGATAGAAAACATAAAACAGCGAGGCGATAGCGAGCATCAGGCAGCAGATGAGCCACATCATAGATCAGTCTCCTGGCGGGCCTGATCGCGGAATTGTTCGAGTTCGGCGCCGCGCACGGGAAGAAGGCCGTCGGCGATTGCAGGAGCGGGACGATTTTTCCAGGCACGAATCACAAGCACAATCAAACCAAATCCGAGTATCAGCGCGGCGAAGGGCATGATATAGGCTGCGCGGTCGAAACCTTTCGTGGTGGGGGCGGCCAGCACTGTGGGCCCATATTTTTGCACGAAGCCTTGCTCCACCAGGCTGTCGCTATCGCCGCGCGTCAGGGATGCCATGAGTTCGTTGCGCATGCGGTCGGAATCGGGGCAGCCGACGTGATTGCATTCCAGAAGAATCTGGTTGCATCCGCAAATGCACATCATCTGGTGGCCGATTTCGTTGAAGCGCGTGGCGGGATCGCTGGCGCCGAGGAAAGCGAAGACAAGGGCGCAGAGCAGGAGGGTCTGCAGAGCTTTGAGGCCTGGCTGGCTTCGCTTCGTTTTTCGATTCGAGTTTGTCATTACACATTCACGCAATATCTTTACTACGTCTTCAAGCATAACGTCATAAGCGCTGCCGGCAAAACGGCCGGGCTGCGCCCGGCGGGCAGCCGAGGAGAGCTACCCGCACATTTAATTCAGTTCAGTTAGTTCGGTCTCCTGTGGCATCTAGCTCAGTCTCCTGTTGCTACGGGTTCGGCGTGCGCAGACCCGACACGCGAAGGCGCGGGAACGCGGATGGGCGCGGGCGCATTCGGAATCAGAGCGAGAACCGTTCCAATCAGCATGATCCACACACCCATCCAGATCCACATTACGAGCGCGTTCAAATGCGCTTTTAAAATGGGATGACCGTTGTCCGGGTTTAGTCCCTCGAATACAAGGTAGAGATCCTCATTAAGGCCAGAGCGAATGTCGGGCATGGTTGAAGTCTGGCGACTGGCCTTATAAAAACGGCGAACGGGAGTCATGGTATCGATCTGCTTGTCGCCTTTGTAAACGTCGAGCACCGCCCACTCGCTCGCATAGTTAGGCGCGTCATCGTCGGTGTAGGAGCGGCAGATCAGGGTGTAAGGGCCGATGGTCATTTTGTCGCCGTATCCCATCTCCTGCTCTTTGTCGAGGTTGAAAGCGGCTCCGGCGAAACCGATGATCACTACAACTACGCCGAAGTGGACAATGTATCCGCCATAGCGGCGGGTGTTGCGGTGGGTGAGTTGCACCATGGAGGCAAACATGCCTTGCCGCGTGTGTTTGGAAATCACGCGGCCTCCGCGGAAGAACTCACTGGCCACGGTAAGCGCCACCAGCACTGAAAGTGCGATCGCCATCAGTGAATAGAAATAAGAAATGTCCTTCCAGGGTCTGAGGCCGAACGCTGACCCCCACTTTTGCGGCGTGGCCATCAGGAAGATTGCGACCACGATGGCGCCGATGGTCGGCCACATGAAGTTGCGTTTTAGGCTTTCGAGCGAAGTTTTGCGCCATGCGAGGAGTGGGCCCACCGCGGTGAGGATAAGGAGCAGCAAAGCGACGGGGATTGCGACGCGGTTATAGAATGGCGCGCCGACGGTGACTTTATTTCCCTGAACGAGTTCGGAAATTTTCGGGAACCAGGTTCCCCAGAGCACGGTGAAGCAGAGCAGAACGAAGAGCAGATTGTTGAACAGAAAACTGGATTCGCGCGAGACAAGCGACTCCAGCTTATGCTCGCTGCGCAGGTGGGATTTATTCTTAAAAAAGAAAACGAGAAATACGATCAGAGTAATTGCGAGGAACCATGCAAACCAGTCGCCGATGGAAGACTGTGCGAAGGCATGGACGGAGCTGATGATTCCGCTGCGGGTGAGAAAGGTTCCGAGAATGGCAAGCCAGAAGGTGGCGAAGACCAGCCACATGTTCCACATCTTCAGCATGCCGCGTTTTTCCTGCATCATCACGGAGTGCAGGAAGGCGGTGCCGGTGAGCCAGGGCATGAGCGACGCATTTTCAACGGGATCCCATCCCCAGTAGCCGCCCCAACCGAGCACGGAGTAGGCCCAGTGGGCCCCGAGAAAAACTCCGCAGGTGAGGAAGGCCCAGGTGACCATGGTCCAGCGGCGGGTAATGTTGATCCACTTCTCACCCGGATATTTCATAATCAGCGCGCCGAGTGCGAAGGCGAAGGGAATGGTGAATCCGACATATCCGAGATAAAGCATGGGCGGATGAATCACCATCTCGGGATATTGAAGCAGCGGATTCAGGCCGTTGCCGTCGGCGGGAATTGTGCCTTGCACGATGGCGAAGGGATGCGCCGCAAAGTTGAGCAGCAAGAGAAAGAAAATCTGTACCCCCGACAGAACTACCGAAGCGTAGGCGAAGAGCCTCGGATCGGTTTTGTAGCGGAGGCGCAGAACGAATCCGTAGGCTGCAAGCAGAAGGGACCAGAACAACAAGGAGCCTTCCTGGCCGGACCAGAGCACTGCGAACTTGTACGGGGCGGGAAGATCGCGGTTGCTGTGGTGGAGAATGTAAGCAATGGAGAAGTCGTCGCGGAAGGCACAGATCACGAGGACGATCGATGCGAGGAGCACGGCGCCGAACGTAGCAATGCCGGCGCGGCGAGCGGTCTCGCCGATCCGCTCCGAACCGTGCCGGAGCTTTGCGACCAGCGAACTTTCTTCGCCGAGAGCGGGGCGTCCAGCCGCCACACCGGTCAATTGCGAGGACGCCCGGGTTTGAAATGCAAGTGCGAGGATTCCGGCAAGCAGCGAGTAAACGCTCAGCGCCAAAGCCAGCAGCAGTGCGAAGCTACCTATTTCTGCCATGTGGCGAACCCCCCAGCTTATTTTTTCAGAAACGCTTCCGCGAGGCAACCACGAGGGCTATTTATTGCCGCGCTAGACGCGTCCGGGCCACGTTCGCCCAAACAACCTGCGGAGTAGTTTACCGCCGCCCGCCCGCCAGCCGTGCTTGTTTGCTGAGCATGCGGTTAAGCGCTGTGCTGACGGTAGCGCTGCATTACTTCGTGTTCCGCTGTGAACCAGTCGTCGGCCTCGTTGCCCACGCCGGGTCCGCGTTGCTGATAGAGTTCGTAGGCGCGTCGCCGTATTTCGTCTTCGAGGTTGATGGGAACCACATTCTTTCGGATATCGGGTTTCCGGACCTCGAACATCTTTGTTGTTGTTGCTTCCGGCCTGGTTTCGGGCCTGGATTCTGGCTTTGTTTCAGAACCGGTGGCTGACTTAACTGCCGGTGGAGCTGGGGCTTCTGATTTGACCTCGGTCGATGCGGCTTCCGTCACGGGGGCTGCGCTCACGTCAGGAATGCTGGCTGGATTAGGAAGGTTATCCTGCGTTTTACCAGTACGATTACCCTTGCCTGAGGTAGATTTTATTCTTGCCATATTTGTGCTCCTTAATGTGTGCTTAAGTTTAGGAATGATTGAATTGTCGAGTGAACCACATACACCTTCACCCTTCAACATCGAGAGAACGCTGAAGTTTCTTTTAAGAGTTGACGCCAGTATAAACTTGCCCGGGCTGTGGAAACAGTACTGCTGCGAAGAAATTGACTATGCCCGCTTGGCTATCCTCGAGGTTCCGCGATGGCGCTATCGTCTAGGGGTTAGGACGGCAGATTCTCAATCTTGCCTCAAGCTTTTGCAAGTCCTTTGCCATCAACACAACTAGATTTATTTATCAACCAACATGCGTCGGCTGAGTTGGCTAAATTGGGGCCTGATTCGAGCGAATCGATGTAAATTTGATTGTAAAAATAAGGAGGACCGCTGCGCTGTAGTGAGCATGAACCATTGATGAATGAAAGCGTAGGGCGAACACGCGGCGAAACTGATACCAAACGTCGGCATTCCCCGAAAAGACCAAAAACCATCGCGAGCGAGTCAATGCCGCCTTTAATACCCGTGTCCGAAGTGCGGATATTCTATCCCACCGTCCCGTCGGAACCGCGTGCACTTTGAAAATGTCGTGTGTCCCGAGTGCGGAGAAAGGTTCGTTCCGGGGGGAAAAGGCGCTCTATCGTGTCCTCGGCCCTGGCGGAAGCGCTTTGTGAACGCGAACGCCGCTTAGGCCCGCGATGGCCATGGTCTTGTTTCCAATTCGCGACGGCGCGGCAGAACAGAAGATACGGGATTTTTCTTTTCGTCCTCAGCCAGCAAGACAATCGCGAGGTTCAGCGCCTCGATCTCCCTCCGCACGTGCTTCATCTGTAGCTGTTTTCGACGCAGACCTGCAAATACAGTCTCCGGATTATATGAATAGCCCGCTACTGCCTTTGATTCTGCCACGTCGGCCCCGGCTGGGTTGCAAACGGAGTTTGCGTGATCACCCGAGGAAGGCTGGGGGAGGAATTCCACCCCGAAACAATCGTCCTTGCGATTGCGAACCACCGCTCGAATGGTTGAGGGATTGGAGATTGGAAACTGAACCTGCATCAGGTCGCCGGGCTCAAAAGCAAGCGAAGAGTGAACGGCCATACCGTTTCTGCTTATTTCGCTGATACGACCATGAACTGGAGTTGCTAAGAGTCCATTAAGGGGAACGATGCGAACCGGGAGATCGACGTGATGTCGCGACCAACGGCGAGTATGAATAGGGGAGGACGGCACTTGAGCAACCTTTAAGTGGATGCTAATCCTCGATATGTTGCGCTTCCAAGATTACGAAGGTCCGAGACCGTTGGGGCTATCCAAAAAAAGAAGAGCGGCCGAATCCTTTT
>Ga0209732_1000044_pt1 | contig 10973 bp, 9 predicted proteins | sample JacPinW_OM1H0_O1_FD_187955 | JGI IMG/M metagenome (GOLD analysis project Ga0209732, IMG submission 187955) | Forest soil microbial communities from Algoma, Ontario, Canada - Jack Pine, Ontario site 1_JW_OM1H0_O1 (SPAdes) (version 2) | ecosystem: Environmental > Terrestrial > Soil > Boreal...
CCTTGGGCGTCGCTGCCCGCGGCTTGCTGCCCAGATGACGGCCTTCCAAGCCCGCCAATCCGTCTCGTTCGAAGCGCATCTTCCAGCGGGCGATGGTGGGCAAACTGGTTTTTAAGCTGGTGGCAATCTCGCGATACGTACTGCCATCAGCCAAAGCCAGGATGAGTCGCGCGCGAAACACATCGCCGGCCGGCAGGGTTCGTGATTGCGCCCAGCGTTGTAAGTCCTCTCTTTGTTCGGGCATCAGTTTGAGCAAGCTTCGATTATCCGTCATACCGGATAGACGGTCGAAACACGATTACGTTATCACTGGGACACTATACTAGTGGCGAGGAGCAGCGAACCGAAATACCAGGCTTCCGGTCACGCGAATGTTGTTTTGCGGCTGCACGGTAAGAGACGAGCTCACAAATCTCGTGCGCAGGTAATCAACATTAACGCGAACTGCAAATGGCCCGGAAATGTTGTGTTCGATCCCTGTTCCTACCGCCCAAGAGAAGCGCGTCAGCCATCCCCGGTAATACAGTTGACCCACTGGAACCGAGCCATCCACCAGGCTAACGCCGCCGAGGGCACGAACGAGCAGTCGGGTGTTCTCGTTCTGAGCGGGAACAAACACTGGACCGGCGAGAAAACCAAGGTTGTAGCTACCATGGCCGGAGCGGGGGTCCCTACCCGCGCTAACATAACTGGAGTCCAAGGTCGCTCCCCAGCGCGGAGTGAAGTCGACCGCTGCTCCAAGATCAACGCCCTGCATATTGACCGTTGGCTTTCCTGAAAAATTCAGGCCAGCGTAGCCGTAACCGACGGAGACGTTACATTCAGGACCCTTGACCGCTGGAATCGCGCCATTGAATCCAGCTTGTCCCAGTAACGGGCTCGCCCACAGCAGCGACACGATGGACAATCTTGTTGAAAATCGCAAAGCGCCCAATTTGATCCCCATCTTGCGGCAGCCTGTCAATAAACCATCAGAAAAGCTGTTCCGCTCAGATCATTCATCGTAGCTGTCACAGTAGTCATCCCCGAACTAGTGCTCGTCGCGATGCCCGTTGGAGTGACAACTGCCACGCTCGCATTCGAAGACGTCCAGGTTACCGACGATGTGACGTCTCTGGTCGTGCCATCGCTGAACTCGGCGAGAGCAGTGAACCGTGTGAAACCGCCGTGTTCGAGATTTGTCGCGGCGAGCGATACCCGCAGCGAAGTGGCCGTTGCGCTGGTGACGGTCAAAGTTGCCGTTCCAAGCTGCCCGCCAAAGAGTGCTGTGATCGTTGCCGTTCCCGGTTCGAGTCCAGTAGCCTCACCCATCGTTGCCGGCAGGTTGCTGACGGTGGCGACCGATGCCGCCGAGGACGTCCACAGAACCGACGTCGTCAGGTCCTGAGTATTGCCGTCTGCGAAGGTGCCGGTAGCCACAAAAGCTAATTCAGTCTGCTGGGGGATGCTTGCGGTTTGCGGTGAAACTCGTATCGACGTCAGTGGGGAACCGTCGACCACAATGGCACAGTTCGCGTTGAGCGATCCGAGTTGTGCGGTGATAGTTGCATTTCCCTGGGATTGTGCGGTCACTTTGCCGGCACGGTTGACGCTCGCGAGGTTCGGCGCGGACGACGTCCAAGTGACGATGTTGGTAATCACCTGAGTGCTGCCATCGCTGAACGTTCCGGTAGCGACGCAGTTTGTGGAAGTGGTCGGCGCGAGTACGGCACTTGCCGGGGTGACAGAGATCAAAGAGAGCGTGGCGGAGCTGATATTCAGCGGCGCCATACCCGAGACTCCATCAAAAGTGGCGGAAATGTTGGCCGTACCAGGCCCGATTGCGGTCGCCGTGCCCCCCGCTCCGACGGTGGCCACTGCATGATTGTCAGAGGCCCAAGTGCAATCGCTGGTAATGACCTGTGTCGTGTGATCGCTAAAGACGCCGATCGCGGCGAAGGTCAACCTAGTACCCGGGGCAATGGTGCGTCCTGAGGGAGTGACAGAGATGGATACGATCGTGGCATTGGAGACGTCGAGTGTGGTCAATCCGCTGATCGAACCCAGCGTCGCAGTAATTGTCGTGGATCCCGGGGTTAGAGCCTTCGCCCGGCCACTGCCTCCGATCGTCGCGACGGCAGTGTTGGATGAAGTCCAGGACACCAGTCCGGTCACATTGTGAGTGCTTCCATCGGTGTACGTACCGATTGCCTGAAACTGCTGGCTCGTGAACGGCACGATTTTCTTGTTTACAGGCCGGACCGTGATGGAAGATAGAACGGCAGACTGGACATTCACCGTCGTGCTTCCGGTGACGGAGCCGGACGTAGCGGAGATCGTAACCGAGCCCAGAGTGAGCGCTGTTGCCAGTCCGCCTCCAGCGATCGACGCCACACTTATGTCCGACGAGGACCAAGTGACGGAATCAGTAATGTCCTCCGAGCTGTGATCGGAATATGTACCGGTAGCCGTGAAGGGTTGGAGTGCGCCCAGAAGCAAGGCCGCATTGGCTGGTGTTATAGCGATCGAGACCAGGGATCGTGATGGACCTGGTGACGGACCTGGTGATGGACCACCAACCCCCGGACCGAGGCTGCCGGCGCCACAACCAACTAATAAGCTGAGGCACACCAAGACAATTGGAGCTCGAAGTGGTTTCATGGGGTAGTCCGTCTTGTTGCTTAGGGCATTTGCAGGAGGCGTGCCAGTTCAAGTGATCGTCTCCTGATGCTAACTAATGCTTTTACTGCAGGTTGGCTAGGCAGCATGGCGATCAGTGGCCAAACACAACCGCAAGAGTTTTCGCTTTATAGGTACTGCAAGGGGAAGTCAGATCCCGAGCAACGGCAAATGGTCCAAAAGACAAGATATCAAGGAGGGCAAAACAAGCGCCTATGCAGCGCCGTTTCGTGCCTCCTTGGCCCTATCCGCCTTGACCCGTTGAAAGTCTCTCGTGAGGGCAGGAATATTCCCAATAATAGCCGAGGGTGCAACGGGCACAGATCCATCCGGCCTCAGCGAAGAATGCGAGTTTCGTCCGTCGTGGGCGATTTGCATGATGATCCGTCCCCCGCGCGGATGAACGGCAGTCGTGACCGCTCGCCAGCCCGCAATCTGTTCTGCCGTGTAGATTCCGGGGGCGTTTGGGTAGCCCTGGGCATCAGCACTAACTGCCGTTCCTTAAGAGATGATGAGACCCGCCGAAGCGCGCTGGGCGTAATACTCGGCGTTCATCGGGGTCGGCACATTGTTGGCTCCGGCACGCATCCTCGTGAGCGGCGCCATAATGATTTGATCCGGAAGCTGGATGGCTCCGGTCTGTAGCGGACTGAAGAGCGATTCTTTTGACATTGCGAACTTTCCTTTTATTGTCGACAAAGCCACAATTGGTTGGCGTTGGGCCCCCTTCTTGGTAGGATTTTCCTACCGATGGGTAACTTACAATTCCACACTCGAATACCTGACTACGACCAAGATCGGCGAGAAGGGCCAGCTTACTGTTCCCAAACAGTTCCGCGAGGATCTTGGGTTGGGAAATGGTGCGCCCTTTGCGGTCTTGCGCCTAGGGGATGGTCTCATCCTTCTGCCGGAACAGCAGCGCTTTGAACAACTGTGCCAACAAGCAAGCTCAAGTCTGACTGCCGCAGGCTTGACGTCGGGCGACCTCCTCGCGACACTCCCCGAAGCCCGCAATCGGGTTTACGCACGCCGCTACGGAAAGAAGGCACCAGCCACCGCCCTCCGGCGCCGTTCTCGAAGCTATCGCGGAAAGTGACCGGGCAACGCAGAATCCGCCTCTTCTTCGATTCAAACGTCCTAACCGGAGGAATTTTTTCTCCCTGGGGACTCGACAAGGCCACGTTGTCGCTTTGTGCCGCGAAAGTCTTTAGGCTGGTTCTGGCCGAAGTAGTGCGCGATGAAGTCGAAGAGAACCTACTCCTTCATGCAGAACGTCTGCCTGCCCTCGATGCCGACCAGTTGATTGAAGATTACCGACACCTCATCAAACTCACCAACCCCGAAATCGTTCCCTACCCCGACAAGGACTTGGTTCGTTTGAATCGGCACCTGATCCGCCACGCAGCCGATGTCCCGGTCCTCCTGTCAGCCATGGTCAGCAAACCAGATTGGCTGCTTACCCACAATATGAAGCACTTCACGAACTCCGTCGTTCAACGGACGTCGGTGCGCATTGCCACGCCAGCAGAGTTCTTTCGGGCGCTGTCGGCGTTATTCCGGTAGAGACAACGTCACCGAACAGATTCGCCGATCCGCGGACACCGGTGTCTAATTTCAACTCACCCTTTCCGGAAGCCGCACATTTGACGAGTCCAGCCGACTGAAGCAAATTTGCAAACCAGCAACGGTTGCACTTCACCGAAGGTTGATGTTCCAACCTTCACCTTTCGCAGCGATGCGAGGAAAATCTCGGCTCAGCATACCAATTGAAAAAGACCACAGCGCGATTTGCTCGGGCACTTGCGACGATGCTTGTCATTGTCGTCTTGGTTAAAGCGCAGAACGTTTAGGTTCCCGGTCTTTTGAAAATGTCCCCGCGGTTGGGTTGCAGTCCGATACAGGCGAACATCCCCTGATTTGCTGGACGTTAGGGTTGAATTGCGCTTTTGCGTCTGCCAAGTATCGCTGGACGTAATGGACTCGGTCCCTTGGCCGATGCTGGCAAGGAGTAGCTTTTCCAGGCCCTCGCCGACCAGACAAAAAAGGCCAAGCGTCATCATCATCTACTAATCTGCCCCCTTGAAATGCTCTTCGACCTTTCACGGTCTACCTGTTCATGGCAGAATCGCAAGCCGGGCTGCGATTTGTGCTCGATAGAGGCCGACGTTTTCCATTTCATCCTCACGATTCCGCTTGGAACATAACCGCACTTGTGACGTTGTCTGGGCGGCGGTCGAGGTATAACGAGTCCAAAGGTTCGTTTCTGGTCACTCCGCCAACACAATAAAATTCGAGGGATCAGACAGACGGGTGGTGGGTATGCGAACGGTGGCCCACTCAAGTTCTGACGGGTGGCCCATTCAAGCCCTCTTTTGGCTTGAGTGGGATATCTGAAGGAATGTCCACCCCTACGGCTTCATCGGATCCACATTCTCCAACTGCGTATAAGTCCCGCGCAAATATAGGTTCGGATTGATGTCGTTGGGGTTCTGCAACAGGATGTTGTTCGTGCCATCCTGCTGCCACGCACCGGTTCCATATTTATTGGTGACGGTGCTCACCGCCCCAGTCTGCGGATTGCGCACGAGTTGGTTATCTCCGGCGTACAGAGTGTAGGCCAGAGCACTGCGGTTCATATAATCCGTGTGCTGGGCAAATTGCTGTTGGCCGGTGTTGAAGCGGTCATTTTGCGCCTTCTGGAAATTTGCGTTGCTCGTGTTGAGTGTATTTCTCAACGCTGCGGCGTTTTGCATGATCTGGGCTTGAGCCGCCGCCGTCTGCCGGTTCAGCATTGCCTGGTTGGCCGCTGTGTCGCTGGCAAGTTTTTGTTGGAAGCGTTGCATCCACTCCGGTGTCGACTGGTAAGCGCCGGCGAGCATTGGGACAAGCATACGCAACACGCCGTCGAGTTGACCCTTGGGCGCTCGAATCGTGCGAACGCTCGCGTAAGTAGTCCAGGTGAAATTTTCCGGACGGCGGGGAAAGATGTCCTTGGTTTTATAAGTCTGCTGACGCACCTCAAAATACTCCTCCATCGTCTGTCCGCGGTAGGCGTACTGGATGCGGCTGCAGACCGCGCCACCGCTGTCCGGAGCTGTGCCAAACGCGGCCATCGACCGTTGGTTATAAGCGTTGATCTGCAGTTGCCATTGCTCGGCATCGTCGCTGGGCCCAATCCGACCGACGATGGGATCGGGCCGCACTAACGGCGCGGCATATTCCAGAAACTCCTCCGGACTTACCGGCTCCATGATCTTGCAATGGAAGCGGCGGAAGTTTTCCATCTGGCCGGGATTGCTGGCCCAGTTCGAGGCAAAATCGGGCAACATCTGCGCGCCATAGAGCCCGTCTGGGCTGGAAATTCGCCACGCCAGCGTGGGAGCCAGCCCGCAACTGTCGTCCCGAATGATAATGCCGTCAAAGTTCCAGTCCGCAGGAATTTGAAAACGAGCCGCCACAATTCCCCACGCAGGGTCCTCTATCTCAACCCATCGCGTGCGATTGCTGATGTTCACTCTTCCCGGGGGGGCGCTTTGCATCTCGCGGCTTGGCTGCGGGACCTTGGTTCCGAAATCCTGGTTTGTGGAACTCCGGTTCTGGAAATTCCGGTTTTCGGAATCCGGCGTCGGGCGCGGACTCGAATTGATGGCAGCCTGCCCCGCGAACCACAGCGTCCCCGGCATCGCAGACGAAGCCGGAGTCGCAGCCTCTAATTCGCTCTGCGGAACCGAAGACTCGGCCACATAAAACCGTCCGCCCGGAGCCGCAATCGCAATCACCACCAGCGACACGCCTTCGCCGTTCTCATCGACTCCCGTGAAATGCCCGATGGCGATATCTAAGCCGTGCAACCTGTCGGGATCATTCTGCAGCATCTGAAAATTCTCGTACTGCGATCGAAGATGCCCGGCTACACTCTTCACCACATCGGTTGGCTGCCTGCCGTCGCCCGAATACGGCGCCAGAAAAGCCCAGCTTCTGCCCGGCGACTGGATATTTACTCCGGAGGCGTTCTCCGGACACTTTCCCGGGCCATAACAACCGTGGTTTGGTTTCGCCGACCACCCTTGCGGAATCACAATGCTGAAAGCACCGTTCGCATCTTTATATAGCGTGCCGCCGCCGGCACCCTGCTGAGGATTAAAACGATCTTGCCCGGCCGGTTGCTGGTCGGACCGTGGCGGCGTCGGATCATTGCTCTGATAGACGTTCGAACCGGAGTTCGTCTGAGCGGCAAGGGGCGTGCCCACGAAAATCACGGCAATTGCGACAGCAATCACTCGGCCTTGCCCGAATGCCATGATCCGTGTGCCTCGGCTAACCGACATGGCAAAATCCTCCTGAATTTCCTCAAACCCAACTACTGGACTGCTCAGTGCGAAACCGAAACCGGCCCTTCTCCGCTGCCCTCCCCTGACCTAACCTGGCTGCCCTCAGGCGGCAGCACGATCGCGCTCACAATTAGCACCACAATCGTCGCAGCCAGCACGGCGAGAACCCGTCCCAGCGGACTGCTTCGAAATCGGGCTCCAGCCGTTCCTCGGCAATGCGAATCTCCCGCCTGAACCAGCGCCGCCGGACCCCTGCCAATGGCGCGAATTCGGGATGTCGCACGTTGATCCACAGAAGGTATACTTATCCGGCTTCACCCCCAGGGCAAGGGACACTACCGGACACAACCGGCCATAATCGGGCTTTCATCCTTCAGTTGGCGTTCGCCGGGACTCAAAGTGGCACAAGAGTCGACCAATCATACCGGGCGTCGTCTGGATTCGTGGAAGGAGATTGCTGCCTTCTTCGGACGGGACGAGAGGACCGTCCGCCGGTGGGAGAAAGAAAGCGCACTGCCCGTGCATCGTGTTCCCGGCGGCGCCAAGGGGCGCGTATTCGCCTACGCCACCGAGTTGGATCTTTGGCTCAGCACTCCCCAGGCATTGCAAAGCGCAACTTTAGTTCTGGAACCCCAGATCACTCCGCGTGAACCCAACCCTGAACAAATCAGCGAGCCGCAAAGAAGCGACACCCAGCCCGACAGCAATCCCCGGCGCCTTGGCGCTGCGGCGATGTGGGTGGTCACCGTCGGGGTTTGCACCGCGCTGGTTGCCGGAATCTGGTTCTACCGCAAGAGCTATCGCTTCGCCGCCTACGCATCGGCCCCAAGCGCATCCCGCCTCCACAACACAGATCTCCGCCGGCCGCCCGCCAATGCCCAAAATTCCAACTCCGTTCCCGACTCCGTCGCCGTGCTTCCCTTCACCAACGTTCGGGGAGATGCCGCGACCGACTATCTCAGCGACGGCATCACCGAATCCTTGATCGGCAACCTCGCCCACTTGCCCCAGCTAAAGGTAAGGTCGCGCGACTCCGTTTTCCGCTACAAGGGAAAAGATATTGACGTCCAGACGGCCGGCAGCAACCTCGGCGTGTCGGTCCTGGTAAGCGGGCGCGTGCTGGCCCAGCGCGACGCACTCGAAATCAGCGCCGAGCTTACTGACGTTCGCGACAACACCGAAGTCTGGGGGCACCGCTACACCGGCAAGCGGGCCAACCTCATTTCCCTGCAGCAACAAATGGCAGGCGACATTGCCGGCATCTTGCGTTCCACCCTAAGCACAGCGGATCGGCAGCAGGTCACCAACCCGGGCACGCACGATCCAGACGCCTATTCGTTGTATTTGAAAGGCCGCTACGCCTGGAACAACCGCACGTATGGCGAGCTCGAGAAAGCCATCTCCTATTTCAATCAGGCCATCGAAAAGGATCCGGAATATGCTCTGGCCTATTCCGCTCTGGCCGATGTCTATTCGGTGCTGCCCAACTATGGCGGCAATCAAAGCGAAGATTTTCCCAAATCAAACGCCGCCGCCCGCAAAGCCCTGGAATTGGACCCCGCGCTGGCTCATCCCCATGCCGTTCTGGGCAGCAACATGATGCAACACGAATGGGATTTCGCCAGCGGAGAGGCTGAGTTCAAGAAGTCTTTCGAACTCGATCCCAACGACCCCACCGCTCGCCAGTGGTACGCCGACGATATTGGCATGATCGGAGGCAGAGAACAGGAAGCCCTGGCCGAAATCAACTTTGCTCATGAACTCGATCCCCAGTCGCTGGTCATTACCAGGGTGGCCGGAGGAATTCACGTCTGGGCGCGCCATACGACGAAGCCATTGCCATTTGCAGCAAGCTGGCGAATGAGAACCCGGCCTTCATCATCGCGCATGATTGTCTGGCGTATGCCTATTGGGGCAAACGCATGTATCCGCAAGTTGTAGAAGAATGGAAGACCTATGGCCAGTTGTCCGGCTATCGCGGCGATAGGGGATTGGGCGAGTCCATGGAACAAGGATTTCGTTCCGCTGGCTGGAAAGGCGCTCTCGCCAAAACGATCGAATTCCAACAAACCGAACGTAAGACAGGCTACTTCTCAGCGTTGATTATTGCCAGCTTCTACTCCGACTTGGCAGACAAAGAACAGGCGTTCCATTGGCTCGACGTCGCTTATCAGGAGCACGATTGGCTGCTCATCGGATTAAATACTTATTTCCAACTCGACCCTCTGCGCTCGGATCCCAGATTCGCCGATCTGGTCCGCAAAGTGGGTCTTCCGCAAAAATAACACGAAGAATGACGGTGCCCATTCTTGAGTGGGCATTTCGAAATCATGTAGGGCGGACGCCCTCGTCCGCCTCGCGAAGCGAAGCGAGCGCGCCGTAGCAAAACCAGTCCCGACAGTTACGGCGAATGATAGCCCGGACGTCAGTCCGGGTTAGCCTCCAAACTGTCGATCCGATACGTAATAGCAACTGCGCATCACTCAATCAGCCAGTTTTGCTGCGGGACACCGGCGGTATATGATTCCGACCACTATGGAAGGTCACAATGCGGGGGCGGAATGGCTGCAACTCTCCGAACGTTATCGACGGATGAGTGACGGCGAGCTCCTGGTTCTCGCACAGCAAAACTTCGAGTTAGCCGAGATTGCCCAACAGTCTTTAGCGTCGGAGATTTCCCGACGCGGGCTGAAACGTCAGTCCGAGGAACTTCCCGCAAGGCCGGACCCATCTCCGCCGTTCGATTCTTCCGGTGATGAGGACCGAGAGTTAGTGGAGATCTGCACTGTGTGGGGCTTGTCGGATGCGCTTCAGTTGCAGACTCTGCTGGACAGGGCGGGCATTCCGTTTTTCATGGGTCCCGAAAAGGCAACCGGTGTCGAGGCGGTCACATCAAATTTTGTCAATGGCGTTAGCGTTCAAGTCATGCGCATCGGTTTACCGTGGACACGTCAGCCCCTATCGAACTACATGCCGGTGAACGAGCCGGGGCCAAAGCAGGAGGCGGAACTCGATGAACTTCCGGTGCGCTGCCCAAGATGCCAATCAACGGAAGTCATCTTCGAGGGCTTAATCGCTCAGTCCGCATCTATGAAGGACAACTCTTCCCCCCAATACGAGTGGACCTGCGATTCATGTGGTCACCAGTGGAAAGATGACGGGATCGCAAAAGAGAAATAATTGCCAGATCTTTCGTTGCAAATAGCCACGCTCATTGCGCTCACAACCGGTCAACGAGTGTACTCGTCCTTTATCATTCACTATCCGAGCCGCATGAAAAGCGCAACGACGTCTTGAGCGACCCAATCAGTTGTTTACAGGCCCTTGGCGAAGGCTAATAATGATGGCGCCATGGATTTGCCATTCATTGTCAAGCCTTTCAACATCTTCCTGCTTTTTCTGGCAGAAGTCGCAGTACTCCATATCATCTTTATAGCCATCCCGCCTTTTCGATTAAGGAAGACCAGTTTGGCGGTAGTACAGTACATCGTGCTGCTGCTCGCCGTGTTAGGGCTTGTGAGCGCCATCTCGAACGCACGCCAGCAGGTTGCGCAGAATCTGTTCAATTTCAGCAAGCCCAATGTCGAGTTTGAGTTTCGCTCCCTTCGCAGCAGGATCGATGATTACAGTGCCCCCGGCCTCGCCTGCATGACCTTTGTCAGAAGCCCTGCCTCGCCGCCCGCCGCGGAGTTCGACCGCACTCAGCACGACTACGATGAGGCATGTCAATGGTTCAAGCAGATCGCAAGCTCGGTACCAAGAGATTTGCCCCCCGACAATGCCGACATCAGCTTGAACAGTCTTCCTCCCCAGCCACACTTTTCCGGGCACGAGGCTGATGGTTTTGTCCAACGCTTCAAAGAATCTCTCGATGAGTACAATCGCGCCGCAGAGCACCGAAGGTTCCTGGAGCAGGCATCGCGCCGCTCGGATGCGGAGGAATTCTTCGTCATTCTGCTGCCGCTGTCTGTGTCACTCGCTCTG
>Ga0209732_1000045_pt1 | contig 10944 bp, 16 predicted proteins | sample JacPinW_OM1H0_O1_FD_187955 | JGI IMG/M metagenome (GOLD analysis project Ga0209732, IMG submission 187955) | Forest soil microbial communities from Algoma, Ontario, Canada - Jack Pine, Ontario site 1_JW_OM1H0_O1 (SPAdes) (version 2) | ecosystem: Environmental > Terrestrial > Soil > Boreal...
GTCGAGGTCGATACTGATGCTGATGGGCACGGTTTTCACGCGGTTATTCCATACGTCGGCCACTTCCTTTGGTTGTGTTTCGAACACCTTGGTTTGCGCACAATAGAAACTCACGAACGCGACCAATGGCTGGACGCTCGCTGCACCCTGCTCGTATGCCTGCAGGTAGACATACATCTCGTGGCTCTTACGGAACACGCGCGTTACGCTGGGAATTAACTTTTGTCTGTTTTGTACCAGCGGGTTGACAGCTTCGTCTTTGTTTCGGTCCTTTTCTGTGGCGGCGTTGTAGAGCGCATTCTTGAGGTCGATGCGCTGGCTGCTCAGCACGACGGAACTGATTGGGATTCTCTTCTCCTCTTTGTTCAAGTTCGGAATGACGAATGACGTTTGATACGTCCCGATTCTTCCGGTCTCGTCATCGCGCGCAAGAAATTTGATTGTATATTTTCCGGGAAGAAGTGTGAAACCGGTGTCGTATTCGATCGGCCGCTTCGACAGTTCGATGGCTGTAGCATCGCTCAGCTTGATATTCACTTTGTCGCGGACGTTTGTAACTGTCAGGCCCGTGTAGTCGTCTTTGATCTCGCCGATGAAATCAATGAGAGTGCGGTCGGCGCCTCGGCGCTTGGCCAGAGCAAGTTCCCTTCCTGGAATTTTTACGACGAGTGGGACGAAATATTCCGCGCGATTCAACTGGAAGTAATCGACCTCCATGGCGATGGTAAGTTCCGTGATCGGATCGTCCAACATCAGGGCATCTTCCAGCTGACGTTCCTTGTCTGCGGCGGTGAATTTGCTGAACCCCTTGCCGGCGTAGTAACCCTGGCGATAATCCAGAGTGGCCGCGCTCAAGCCTCTAGTTCCGCCCAAGGAAACCAAGAGTGTGAAAAGACAGAGATGACAAAGTTGCGCCTGAGTCTGTTGTGGCGCGCTCAGCGGCTCTTTTTCTTCCTTTGGAATGGTTCCAGAGATTTCGTGACCATAACACTTAAGGAGCCGTACCCGCTCAGGAAAGCTCGGACGGCCGCTGCAGCGTAGCGTTCGAGTTCATCTGGGGTAGCGTGGTAATCCGCCGTGAACATGGCCTTGTTGATGGGTATCCATAGCAGGAGCCCGACGAAGTGATTGGCTGCCAGCAGTGGATCGTCTACGCGCAAGAGATTGCGGTCGGCAAGGCTCTGGAAAGTGGTCGCCAGCGTGGCGAGTACCCGCTCGAAGCCTTGTTCGTACCAACTGCGGCCCACGTCAGGGAAACGCTCGGCGTTAGCGATGACTAACCGGCGTAATCGTAGGACTTCGGGCTGCATGAGCGCGGTGATGAAGAGACGGGCGAGCGCCGCGAGGGCCGTCTCGATGTCGGCATGGTCAGCCATGGTTCCGGTGACCAAACGCATGAGGTCGTCAATCTGGTCCGTTGTGGCGCGGACGGTCTCGGCGAAAAGCTGTTCTTTGTCGGAGAAGTGCTTGTACACGGTTGGTTTGGACACTGTGGCTTTAGCGGCAACGTCATCCATGCTCGTGCCGTCGTAGCCCTTCTCCAAAAACACGGCGGTCGCCGCCACCATAATGGCCGCGCTCTTCCGCTCCGAGCGACTTTCTATGTCTGATTTCTCTTTCATCCCACTCCTCCCAAAAAACTGCTTGACACGGAGTCTTTGGTTGTATAAAACTACACCGTGTAGTAACACTACACCGTTTAGTAATCAGAGTCCAGAGAAAAACCCCATGAAAAGCGTTACCGCGTATCTCAATTTCGACGGCAACTGCCGTCAGGCAATGACGTTCTATCAACAGTGTCTCGGAACTGAACTCGAACTGACCCCATTCGCGGATGCCCAAGGGAAGCCGCTGACCAACCCCAAGGCAGGGATTATGCACGCGCGGATAACGCGAGCGGGCAAACCCTTGCTGATGGCGTCGGATTCTCCTCCGGGAACGCCAAACCAGCCTGGCAACAACTTCTCCGTCTCCGTCGATTGCGAGACGCTGGAGGAAATCGAGCGTATCTTCTCAGCCCTTGGCAAGAGTGGGCAAGTTAGGATGCCGCTCGGCACCATGCCTTGGGGGCGCGGTTCGGAATGCTGGAAGACCAGTTCGGCATCCGATGGATGATCAACTACGACCTGCCCAAATAAAGGAGAGACATGCTAACCGACCGCTTCGGGATCCCGTGGAGGTCAACTGCGGTAAACAGGCCCAAGAGCCGCAATCGTTAAGAGCACTTCAAAACTCATAAAAGGAGATGATCCCTATGTTCGCAGCTACTCAAGTCAACTCGCTACCGAACGTCACTACTTCGCATTCGAAAACCTGGATCTGGGTCGGACGCATTGTGACAACACTAGTGGTATTGTTCTGTGCCTTCGATGGCCTCATGAAGGTCATGAAGGAACCGCATGTGATCGCTGCCAGTGCCGAGTTAGGCTTTTCGACCAATGAGATGGTATTAATCGGCGTGCTTATGCTGGCGTGCACCACCCTCTACGCCATTCCGCGAACCGCGATTCTCGGTGCTGTTCTGCTCACCGGGTATCTCGGAGGAGCGGTTGTGTCGAATCTTCGCGTGGGCCATCCCGTGTTTGAATGCATTTTCCCGGTCATCTTCGGCGCGCTGGCATGGGGAGGAATTTTTGGTCGCGAGCCGCGCGTACGCGAACTGATCCCCTTCCGCAGGTAAGCCGCTAATCGAGGGCAAGAAGTTTTCCCTGCTGCTTCTCATCTAGCAAATGATACAATGCTTACAACAGTTACACAGAGGAGGGGCCATGAAGCAATCGCGTTCGATGGTGCTCAGTATGCGCCTGCCGGTGGAGAGCGGAAAACGTTTGAAGCGCATCGCGAATCGGCACGGCTGGACACCGAGCGACGCTAGCGCTCGTCTGGTGGAAGAGGGCCTTAGGCGGTCGGAATTTGCCTTCTTAGATTTTCGCGATTCACCAGCGGGCAGGCAAGCCTACATACAAGGAAGCACCTTGGCGATATGGGAAGTCATGTTCCTTCTTCGAAGTTACAAAGGAAATGTTGAGGGCGTAGCCAAGCATCTGAAATGGCCGGACGCGAAGGTTCGAGCTGCCCTCAACTACTCGGAGGCATTCCCCGAAGAGGTAAATGAGGCAATCGCAGAGAACGATTCAACTGATTTCGACAGCCTAAAGCGCATGCTTCCCCAAGCCGTCGATTTTGCCCCCAGAAAGACTAAGCGGGGCTGAGATGCTCAAGTTGCTGCTCGATGAGCACATTTCCCCAGATGTGGCGAACGGAATTCAACGCCGGAATCGATCTCTAGTTATTCACTCGATGGTGCAGTGGGAGAACGGAAACTTCCTCGGGAAGGAGGATGCTGTTTGCTTGTTGCAAGCAGCGAAACAACGCTTGACCCTGGTTACTTATGATCGCAGGACGATTCCTCCGCTGTTAAAACTCTGGGCAGAGGAGGAGCGATCCCATGGAGGAGTGATCTTTGTCGATGAAAAGACGATCTCACCGGCGGACATTGGGGGGCTGGTCCGCGCGCTGATTTCGCTTGCTGACGAGGCTGGGGAATTTGACTGGACGAATCAAGTGTACTTCCTGCGGAGCCGACTCTGAAGCGTCACTGCGATCGTCGAACACAACCTGTGAGCACTTTCTCGGATGTGGTGTTTTTGCTGGATAGGAGTGCACTCTGTGTGCGAGTTGTCAAACTTGGCTCATCGAGATTGGCACGATGACTGACGGCCCATCGCCCACGTCGCCGTCGATCTGATCGTCTTTGAATCCCAGACCGTGGAGCACTTCACGGGCTTGCGATTCGAGCGCGTAACCGCCTAAATGCTCGTACTCCTCCTGAACGTGACCGAAGCGATCAAGAATCCGATCCATGTCATCAGCCTTGTCGGGGTCGGACATTTCCCAATGCAAGGCTTCGAGCTCGTGGTGTAGATCGCCGACGCGTCCGCTCCCTGCGATCGCTTCATCCAGAACCGAACGGCCCTGCATTTCCTCGACGTCCTGGCGAAAGTAGCCGATCGTCAACTTCTTGGGGTCTGAGACCGCGCCCTCGTCGGGAGTTTCCTCGCCGACGACCATCCGGAAGAGCGTTGTCTTGCCCGCCCCATTGGGACCGACCAGTCCGACTTTTTCGCCGGGATTCAACTGAAACGAAGCATCCACGAAGAGCAACTGCTTGCCATACTGCTTATTGATGTTTGAGAAAAAGATCATTTTGTTGAAGGAGCAACTCGCGGCACGGTGCCTCTTCCAGTGTAGCCCGGCCAGAAAATTTCCGGCCAAACGCTGGCACGTTGGATGTACAAGCTTTCAGGGCAAAGTGACCGAAGTTGAGGGGGCCCGGCCTTCAAACCACCGAAGCCACAACAGCCGAGGCACCCGCCCAGCACGATGCGGTATCTCGCAAAGGCGAAATCGAAGAAGGTCAGAGAAAACGTGAATGCGGTGTAGGCATGAGATAGAATCAACACGAACGCCGTGCTTATCCTCAAAAAGCTGCCGCCGGGGAGCATCTATTCCCAGATTACACAGGCTCCGGTCAGTCCAACCACACTTCCAACGAGCATCCCTGGTTTATTGAAAGTCGAAGCTCACGCGCCAATCCGAAAAGAGACTGATGGTGCGTCTGAATTCATCCCGGTAGATCTTAGGCCTTCGGATCGCAAGTGCGCGCGGAGTGATCTTATTTGCCACGACCGAGTCCTGCCCAATCTTCCAGGTTAGCTATGCAGGCACCATCGCGACGCCGGCCACCGCCGCCGGCCACCGCCGGAGTTCGGCATCGGTTGTTGCCAAAGGCAAACGGAATCGCATTGCCAATGCGAGGTACGCCGCGTCGTAGCTCGTCAGACTGTGTTTTTGTGCGATGGCTGGCAATTCCAGAATTTCCGTTGGAACTTGCTGGGCGGCGTCAATGGGGAGGGCCCTTAGTCGCGTCAGAAAACCGTCGATTTGATCAAATGTAATCCGCTTCCGCCGGTAGGCCATGAGAAGGCCGTTGCCCACTTCATAGAACCACAGGATCGGAACCACTGCACGTTTGCTGGAAAGCTTGCCAGGACACTGAGGCCATACTGCCGACCGGACTCATCTTCCAAAAACCACTGGAGCGCCAACGACGCGTCCAGCACTAGATCACTCCCAGACGGTGACCCTCGTGAATCAGTTGCTTAACAGAGACGCCCTGCAAAGGAGTGCGGTTTTTCTCGACAAAGTTGAGCATTTCGCGCACGGCGTCATCGTGATGTCCGTTGTCGTCAGCGAGTGACGAGCGTACCCTTTCTCTAAGAGCATCGAGTGCCTTGGCAATCACTTCCTCTGCAGATCGAAAGTGACCTGACTTCAGCTCGTCGTTGACGATCTGTTCCTGCTCGGGAGTCAGATTGATATTCACGCGCGAACACTCCTGGTACCGACGATGAAATCATAGCAGTTTCCTGGCGATCAACGTGCCACAGAGCCCCACAGAGCCAAACCGGAAGAACGGGCGCACGAGGTTGGATTGTTTCCACACCAGTCTAAGCATGTCGATCGTTGGTTCCCGGAAGAGTGATGGTTGGGAAATGAAGGTCCTCGGACCTAATGGGTTTGAGAGGTCATACACTTTGGCAGGAAGTGCAGGAGTGCAGGAGAGCACTGTCCTTTGGTGATCGGGAACGCTCTTCTGAGATTGCTGCCTGCAAAGGCCCAGCATGCATGAAAGCATGAAAGCGATTTGCACCTTGCCGTGTTAGTGAAGGGGCCGATCCCCCACGGTTCAGCGTCGCCCCCGACAAAGTCATCGCAACAAAATATCAAGACGATAATCCTGCGAAAGGTGTCGAGATGACCCGGCCTCTATGTCCCTATCCGCAACAGGCGAAGTGGAGTGGCAAAGGCGCAACGTCGAACGCGCAAAACTGGTCGTGCCAAGTTCCGGCGCGTAAGCGTTAGAAGCACACTGGAGAATGCACCAACAACAAAATCTGCATCGAGGCACACCCCATGAGCGGACCTCCGTCCGAAAGCAGTCGCCGTGAATTTCTTCACAACACATTGACCTCAGGCATCGCGCTCGGCATTTCGCCATCGCTGCTTTCGGCACAGCCCGCCCGGCGAGTCGTCTTATTTCAAGAGTCGCCCAGCGATCCGTACGCCATCGTCGATCCCGAACTGGTGCCTATGCTCAAGGCATTGCCGAAACTGGACCTCAACAGCCAAACTCTCGCGTGGGTGCGGCAACAGGAAGTGCCTCCTTCACCAATTCCACTGCCTGCGCCGCAACCCTTTGAACGGCGCATTCCGGGCCCGCCGGGCGCTCCCGAACTAAAGCTCACCATCCTCGATCCTTCGCCCGGAACAAAAAATCGTCCCGCATTTCTTCATACTCACGGCGGCGGCTACGTCGGTCGCAGCGCAGCTCTCGCCGTTCCTTTTCTGCAAACCGCCGCCCAGGCTTGTAACTGCCTTGTTGTCTCCGTAGACTACCGGCGCGCCCCCGAGACGCGCTTCCCCGGATCGCTCGAAGATAACTACACAGCATTACGCTGGCTCTACGCGAATGCAGACGCGTTGGGTGTGGACCGCAAACGCATCGCGATCGGCGGCGAAAGCGCAGGCGGAGGTCACGCCGCTATGCTCGCCATCGCTGCCCGCGACCGCAAAGAAATCCCCATCATGTTTCAATTGCTTATCTACCCCATGCTCGACGACCGCACCGGCAGCAGTCGGCCAGTTCCGCCGCATATTGGCGAATTCATCTGGACCGCGCATTCGAATATCTTTGGCTGGAGTTCGTTGCTCGGCGTACCTGCCGGCTCCGAGAAAGTTCCCGCCGGAGCAGTCCCCGCCCGCGTCGAAAATCTATCGGGACTTCCACCCACCTTTATCGTGGTCGGTGCGATCGATCTGTTTATCGACGAGGATATCGAATACGCCCGGCGCTTACTCGCGGCAGGAATTCCGACAGAGCTCCACGTCATTCCAGGCGCATATCATGGCTTTGATTTGCTGGTTCCCAATGCCAAAGTTACCACTCGCTTCACCGAATATTGGACAACCGCTCTCCGCCGGGCATTCGCCAATTCCTATCAATGATTGAGTGTCGTGACCTATTTTCCAGTGGGGGAGAGGGAGATTGACCTAGCTTACAGTTCTGAAGCTGGCCGGTGCTGCCGATCGCTGCCAAGGCAGCTGCTGAAATCGCACTATAAAAGGGCGCCCCTCTTGGGGTAGGTTGTCATCATTGCGTATGACCACCTACGAAAGGAGCACCCTCAATGATCGGTGAATAGAGTTCCTCGAGCTTGGCGGGCCAGAGATGCCGGGCAATATTGGTTGCTGAAGTTAAAAAACAGCCATTTCTGACTCATTGATGCTGCAAAAAAGCCCTATCCGGCACTAACCCGGAAAGGGTCAGGCTCATTCAGTTGGCTGCCCAGAAAATAATTGAAGAGATCAAGAACATTGCTCCAAAACAGATAGTCTTAAGCAAGAGCCAGTCGTTCGCTAACAATATCAGGAGGATAAAAATGCGAAAGATGAAAATGCGAAAAAAGATCATCGTGAGCGTCGCTGTGCTTGCCGCCGCAAGTATGGTTTCAGCGCAGGTTAGACGAGGCAACGGCATAGTTCCGGAATCGAGCATCGAGCGACCCGAGGACGTTGGCGTGAAGATGCACACCAACTACATTGTCTACGCTCCCGAAGGTGCGATCAAACCGCTCGCCAACCCTGGCGGCGAAACACCGGCGTCGTTGGGTTGTGTGTACGACGTTGTCTCCGCCCCGATCAGTGGCTGCCCGATTGCGACGACCTCGGAGGTCCCCACGGGAGGCAGCGGGGTAATCGTGATCGTGGATGCTTATGACTATCCGAGCGCCGCGGCTGACCTGGCAACCTTCTCGAGTGAGTTTGGCTTGCGCGCGCCAAACTTCACAGTGAAGTATGCCTCCGGCAGAAAGCCGGCGAATGCCTGTAGCTCAGGATGGGAAGGAGAGGAATCGCTGGACATCGAGTGGGCACACGCCATGGCACCGAATGCTCAGATCGTGCTGATGGAAGCGTCTTCCGCTTCCAACAGCGCGCTGTATGCCGCAGTGACGGCGGCCAACTCCTACATTGCCGCGCACGGTGGAAAGGGCGAAGTGTCGATGAGTTGGGGAGGCAGTGAAACCAGCAGCGAGACCAGTTCGGATCACTACTTCACACAGTCGGGCGTCGTATATTTCGCCTCCTCAGGTGATTCTCCGGGCGTCATTTATCCCAGCGCCTCGGTAAAGGTAGTCTCGGCTGGCGGCACGCAGGTGAACCGCAGCGGAGGAAAATACACGAACCAGACTGCGTGGAGCGATGGCGGAGGTGGCACCAGTGCATACGAATCCCGGCCGTCATTTCAGAGTGGGGTCTCCGGTGTAGTTGGTACCCACCGAGGCACGCCTGATCTGTCGTTTGATTCCAGCGGCCGGTCTCCCGTGGCCGTATACAACTCGAGCTGCTACGGCGGCTGGCTGGAGGTGTACGGCACGAGCGTGGCTTCACCATCGCTGGCGGGAATCATTAACAACGCCGGCACCTTCCACGCCAGCAGCAATGCTGAGAATACGGAAATTTACACCAATAAGAGCGACACTTCCGACTTTACCGACATCACTTCCGGTAGTTGCGGCACCCACAGCGCAAAAGCCGGTTATGACTTGTGTACGGGCGTAGGTGTGGACAAAGGATTATTCGGCAAGTAGCGTTATCTCTTCCGTAACGACCCGCTCCGGGCGAGGGACAGTTTTTATTGGAGGGCTGGCGTGAGAACGGTTCACACGAGCCAGAACTGCTCAGATTCGATTCCAGCTGGCGACCTCGATCTCGGATCGGCGCTCGTATTTTTTGAACACGGATTCGCGGGTCTAAACCTCTTCATGCTGCTCACTTTTGCATACGTAATGGTGAACTACTACGACAGCTCCAGTCCCGGATTTGGCTTTTCCATCATTAAAGGAAGGCAGCAAGAGCGACAAGGTAGATGCGCGCTTAATCAGAGCCACTGCTCACTGGGCGCTTTTTCAGTAGCTCAGAGACGCGGGCCTTAACGTCGTTAACGCGGAATTGCTGCCATTTCCCGGTTCCGGCCGGCAAACACAATTTCACGAACAATTTCGCCGCTTGGTTGACACCGGGGAGCTTCGAATTTCCTCCGGGAAGCCTGCGATTTTCACGCGCGGCACCCGAGATGTCCGTGAAGGCTATGCCTGAGAAGAACGACATCCAGACTCTCAAACTTGGCAACCTATAAACCTTGGCAGCTAGGCGACCACATCACCTCCGATCTCTTCAACCAGCCTCTTCCCGCTGCCCATTGACCATTCACGCCTCATTCAAGCTGATCCCCACTCCCGAGTTAGCGAAAAGTGCGCCGTGAAAGTCGCTGGACTTCGGCGGATGCAACTCCCGCCCGAAAACTGGTTCTCGATCCGATGGCAATCGAAGTCGGTTGTTCCTCGGTAACGAAAGACCCGTTTTCTATGAATTTCCCTGCGGGCCGCAGGCTGTCTCGGGATAGCGTCAGTCACGGTTCAGATTCCGAGGCTCAGCTCGGAAGAAGCATTTATGATTGCGAATACCGTCACTGAGAGGAAATCGCCCCAAATAGGGGAGGTACGTGATCACGCACGAGGAACGCATCCGGCAGAGCTTTGCGAAGCAGGCCTTCATGTCAACTCTAGGGGCAGAACTTACAGCAGTGGTTCAAGGTGGTGTGGAGATTCGCCTGCCATTTTCGCCGAATCTTACGCAACAAAACAAATACCTGCACGCAGGTGCGATCACTGCGGTGCTGGATTCTGCTTGCGGTTATGCCGCCTTAACCGTGGCACCAGACGATAAAGAGGTCCTCACCGTGGAGCTAAAGGTGAACCTCCTAGCACCCGCTGCGGGCGAGGTCTTCGTGGTTAGGGCGCAAGTGAAGAAAGCAGGGCGGACGCTGACAGTTTGTACGGCGGATGCCTTTGCCATCAATGGCGGCAAAGAGAAGGCGGTCGCAACCATGCTGGCCACAATCATGGCTGTGCCGATAACGCCCGCGAAATAGTACGAGAGCCCCGGATATGTAGCTATGCTGCGACGAACTGCTTTGCCGGAACTCTAGGTCGTGACTCAACTGTTGTGAAATGGCGATTGCGCTCATTGACCTCTGACACTTCCCACCAGGGTTTCTACTTTTTATCGAGTGAGTGGGGAAACCTCATGTAATCCAGCAGTGTGTGGATTCTGTTTTGTATTTGCTCTCTTTCGGTCACGCTGACTTCTGATCCGTCGTCCCACTTCGTCAAGTGCATGGGATCGAGAGCGAAATGAAGCCCCCATCGGCGTCGCGCCCCCTCCGCAATGAGGCTTTGTTCGCCGACGCATGTGACCGACCTGCCGCCTTCCGAATAGCGCAGTTTGCGACCCCGAGGTAGGCTCCCGACAAAGGCAACCTCGTATCCCTCATCGCTACGCACCCCTCGCGGAAACCATCTTTTGTGAAGAGCCACGGCTCCCCATCATAACTGATGAAAAATCTCTATAGCACGTTTTGACCCCGACAAAGGCGAAGAGAAGGGCAAAGTTGTGAGAACGCCTGATAACAGCAATCGACCGTGGAGCGTACAATTGATGCGCCTCGATCACGGGAAAGCAAGATGATGCAGTGCTCGAATTGCCAATCTCAAGTTACGTTTCAGAAAGAACTTTTTCGGGGATCGCGCTGTAAAGAGTGCGGCTCGATTTTGCTCATTTCCGCCCCATACAGCCGGGTTCTGGTTGCCTTCGCCATCATTGCAGCAGAGGCGCTACTGTGGATAGGCAATGTCCGAAAGTTGTTCTATCCCGCTTTCGGCGTATAGTTCGGCCTCTTTGCATCGCTATTACTTGGATTTCCGGTTGCGTTTCTCATACTTACCGGAATTGTGCGAACCATCCCGCGCTTCATATCGCCAC
>Ga0209732_1000046_pt1 | contig 10938 bp, 4 predicted proteins | sample JacPinW_OM1H0_O1_FD_187955 | JGI IMG/M metagenome (GOLD analysis project Ga0209732, IMG submission 187955) | Forest soil microbial communities from Algoma, Ontario, Canada - Jack Pine, Ontario site 1_JW_OM1H0_O1 (SPAdes) (version 2) | ecosystem: Environmental > Terrestrial > Soil > Boreal...
CAGGGGTTTGTTTTTCTCATATCCAACCCTCTTCGTGAGGTAGGGGAAATACTAGTCATCTTGCGTAAAATAAAATACGTAAAGAGATGATATCCTTGATAAAAAAAAATAAGCCTGCCTCTTCTTTGTTGTAGTTTAATGAAAAACATAATACTAAAACATTTATGTAAATATATTTTGTTAATAATTGTGAATATATTTAAATGTTTTGTTTATATATGGGTTCAAACCCCTTCAAAAAATGTTGATTTAGTGGTGGGTAATATGTGAAAGCTAATTTACCCATCACTCCTTTAAAGGCTAAGGTAAAATTAAGACCGAAGTAATATAATAATATATTTTTATAATCAAGGGGCCGCTCGAAGAGCGGTCCCTGTGGATAAGTAAAAATTAATAAATATTTAATTTATTATGATATCATAATAGGGGAAACTATGTTTTGATTATAAGATAAATTATAGTTTATAAAGTTTGCTATAAAGTTAACATTAGAGAATACCATATTTAGAAAAAAAAACTATTAATCGTTTGTATAATATATCTTATTACTGAATATTAGTTTATAAAACATGAGGAAAAGTGTATTAATTAAATTAATATTACATCGTTGCTATTTTAAGATCTATAGTGTAATCACTATAGCTAAAATATTAATCATTATTAATAAGAGTATAAGAATAAGTACCGATAGGGAAATAGCATAGGTTATAATAATGATTAATGGCAAAAATAACATATCACAATATCCTAATTCAAGTTCGATTTACACCTTTTCTAAATTATTAGGCAATAAATAAAGTAAGGGAAGAGTGAATATTCGAGTAAGTCCTTCTTAAGATATACTTACTCTTCTATCGTCATAGTTTAATGGATAAAGCATGTTTATTAACATAGGCACAATGAAGGTTTGAATCCTTCTGACGAGCGGATGTTTCCACTTTATAAATATAATAGTAAAAAAAAAAAGCGAGGACTGTTGTAGAGGTCGTCAAACAAGGTAAACTCCTACTTAATATTAATTCAAAAGATATAAATTACAATAAATATTGGTATAGTATATGAATAAAAAAAAATAATAATATTAATATTAAGTATATTTGTTGTTATAGCTTAATGGTAAAGCCGAGCACTGTTAATGCTTAGATATAGGTTCGATTCCTGTTAACAACTAATTACTACATTATCCGAAAGATGTAGTAATTATTATGCTATTGTAATTGCTAAATATAAAGAAATTGTATAAAGAAGTAGATTTCTATATAAAATGTGGTTGTCTGTGGATTTTAACTCTGGTACGTGGTAATACGTATAAGTATTAAAAGATAAATTAGGTTTCATGGAGAGGGGTTAACGGGTATAATAAAGGGAAGACCCTTCCAATAGTTATTTATACCGACAATGTACTGTAGGTATGAATAAATTTAAGATCTGGTCAGCGTGAAAAGTTGACAAGAATTAGATAAAAATTGACTAGAGTAGTCAATAATCTTATATGTTTGTAATATTTTAAAAAATTGTATTACACTAAACTAAAAAAAGAATTTTTTCTAAAAATAACGAAGTATTTGATGATGGTTCCGAGTGAACGCTATTTAGAGGCTTTAATACATGCGAATCGAACGACTAATAATAATGTTATAAATAATGAGGCTTAATATATGTGAAAATAAGAAGGCAATAGGTGAAGTTAAATAAAATAAACTCTAAAATTTACGTAAGTAAAAGTATAAATAGGGTATTTATTATAAATTTAATGTATTGTTTAGTTATAAAAGGTCAAAGATAAAATGAATGAAAGAGGGATTGTTTTTTATTTTTGTATAATTTATTTTTATAAAACAGGAATGTTAATATTAGGGTTATTTATAAATGAGAAAAAGAAGTGGTGAACTGGTGAGGAAAATCAGGAACGTTACCCCAAAGTAAGGTTAAATACCTTATGATTGCCAAGATGAAAAAAGTAATTATTAATCAAATAAGGGAGAATTTTAATTATATAAAGGATGATTAATATAAAGTTAATTATATGTACTAAAACTTTAAAAATAATAGAAATATATTTTCTTTTTGAAGATGATTAAATACTGGAAATGATAAAAGATTATTTAAATATACGAATTAATTAATTATAACATAACCACCCCAAAGCTCATTGAGACGGGAATTGGGTAAGGTAGTTTTTAATAATGAAAACTAAAAACATTAAAGCTAAAGGAAAGTTTTCGCTTTGGGATTGGCCTGGATCGGGGAGGTAGTAGGAGAGGTAATAGCTTATCCTAGCCTTTGAACCGTAGTCGAATCTTTGGAGGATATACGATCACATTGGCGATGAAATAACAGCCTAGCGACAGAATAGTTGCCTGCAGTAAGGAATATTGGTCAATGGCCGGAAGGCCGAACCAGCTATCTAGAGGGGTGAGAAATAGCGCTTGGTGCGTGCTGATATAATTATGGTAAAGCCCTAAAGAATGAGAGGATTATGACGTTATCTTATATATCTTAACCTTTATTTAAAAATAGAAATATTATAAATAATGATAAGATTATATGTCACTTTTGGTGTATTATTTTTAGAATTCTCCCGAAAGGATTTTGTTATTATTATGAAGGTAAGGTGATGTTAAATTAACAAATTAATTATATTTCATATTGAGGTATAAATTCATTTGTTGTTTAAATTAACCTGTCTTTACTCTCTTTAATTTATTAAAGATGATATTCAAATAGCATAGTCACCTATACTATTTGAATAATTGAAATAATAGTAAATAAGATCATAAAATAGTTTACTTAACTTTAATTAGTATCTTGGAAAATATTTAATTGAGTAAGTAGGTATATAAAATGGACCTATTTAGTCTTGGCTAAGTCGCGTGCCAGCAGCCGCGGTAACACGTGAGAGGCAAGCGTTACTCGTCTTTAATGGGTCTAAAGGGTACGTAGGCGGTATAGTCAATCTTTAATTAACCTGAGTGTGATTTTGATATTGCTATACTAGAGTCGAAGGAAGTAACAAATACTACGAGAGGAGTGTATAAATACTTAGATACTTGAGGGGTTGCGAAGCGGCGAAGGCATGTTACTATTGAAGACTGACGCTGAGGTACGAAGGCTAGGGTATCGATCGGGATTAGAGACCCCAGTAGTCCTAGCAGAAAACGATGTATGCTGTTGTGTATATGAAGTACGCGGTTGAGAAGAATAATGTATGAGTTAATTTCTTACCCCCTAATTTATTAAAAGCTTTTTCATAGTATCCTATCAAGATCTATGAAAATGATAATTATGATTAGAAGAATAATTTTTTCGGAGATGAAATGATTTGTTAGATAAACATTCATGTATGTTATCTGATAAATTCATACCTAAGAATTATAGGAACTATTTTCTATTTCTTAGTTAAATATATTTATAATATTATTTAAGTTCTTCATACGCTATTTAGTGCACGTACAAACGAAGGTGTTAAGCATACCACCTGGGGAGTATGGTCGCAAGGCGGAAACCCAAATCATTAGACGGCCCGCAGAGACCAGCAGTGAAGCATGTTGTTTAATACGATGATCCTCGTACAACCTTACCACTTCGTGAATAGATTTCGAAAGATTAACATTTACAGGTGTTGCATGGCTGTCTTCAGTCCGTGTCGCGAGGCGTATGGTTAATTCCACTAGAACGGGCGCAATCCCCCTTCTGTCAATATAAAAAAATAAAATTTGGCTAATTCATAAAATACTGTATTGAATCAATCAATTAATTACTTCTTCTGTTCTCAGACTATTTTTACTCTATCATTACGTGGTAGGGGTAAATCTGGTCTGTAGCTATACAGACTGCTAGTGATATAACTCCCATGTGGAGAGGGATATAATACTAGTAGAGTGTTTAGAGATAATTAAGTGGTTTTATAATTAATATGATTCCAGTATTTAACATGTCAACTATTTTTCAGTACGAGCTAGGATACTCCAATAGGGTACACTCTATTGGAGTATTCTTGTAGATATTGTAATTACGGGTTAGGACATTATATGAATAATTTTTTGGTAAATAAGAAGAACCGCCAGACAATGGTATGCTCATAGTTTAATAACGGTTTTATTATTACTTATTGGTTTTCGGATCAATAAGAATATATAGTAATAGCTACCGTGGATTGTGAGTAAAGTTTAAATGGGGACAAAGACAAGTCGTTATGGCCCTCATGAAGTGGGCTATATGGACGTGCTGCAAGTTTCTTAACAAAGGGATGCAATGAAAGAAAAGTCGGAGCTAATCCTATAAAATAAGAAAAAATATATGTACGAATTGTAGCCTGAAACTCGGCTACATGAAGAAGGAATTGCTAGTAATCGTAAATCAGGACGTTACGGTGAATGAAACATCTGGGGTGTACTAACCACTCGTCAGGCGGCGAAAGAGGTATGTGCAGGAAGGGTTTTATGCTTTAAATCTTATATGCTACAAATATTGTGTTATTATTATCCGGATAGCGTTTACCTATAGACTTGATGGATAATAATCATGTTGAATAATATATATTATTCAGCCTTATTTGAACCTATTAATAAAGAATTTATTCTTTTTTAGGTTTTTATAAATAATAATAAAAATTAATTTTTATTATTATTTATTTATTAGACTGGAAATCATAAAGAATTGGTTTTTTGATTTATTGTGAAGATTTGAATGTATGACTTTAATTGCTGTTAAGTCGAAATAAGGTAGTTGTAGGGGAACCTGCAGCTGAAGAATATAAACACATTAATAATCTCCCATAGAGAATAAATTTACAGGTTAGATTGTCAAGAATAATTATATAGATTAGGAACTGATAAGTGGTTCGAGTCCACTTATTCTCTCAATTTTTAGATTATTAATAAGAATTATTCGTTGATGTTGATATTGATTTATTACAGATATTTTATAATATATTTCATTATTTAACGAGTTTAAATTTATTTTAATATGTTAAAAAATAGAAAGCACGGTTCATTGTGTTATATATTATTATATGTAAAGTATTATAAATTATTTTTTTTGTATGATAGGATTAGAAGTTTTTACAATGTTAACATCACTTAAATATGTCTTGACTTCTTTAGCTATTCTAGCAGGGATATTTGTAATAGCAACTAAAAATGCAATTATCTCAGTATTTAACCTTATTGTGTTATACGTATTAGTTGCATTTTATTTAATATATATAGGAGTAACCTATTTGGGGATAGCTTATGTTGTTATTTATATAGGAGCTATTGCTATTTTATTTCTGTTTATTATTATGATGATAGATATTGAAGTTGTTGAAAAGAGAAGTAATAATTACCTACCTTTATTATTTCTCCTTATAGTTGGGTTTGTAGTAACTTTAAAGAATATCCTATATTCAATGGGTGTTATGAAAATAAAAAGTTTAATATATTATGATAAAGAAGAAGTATTACTGAATAAATATAAAGGAACGCTGTTTCATATTAATGAAAATTATGTTGAGGATGATATATCTATTTCAAAATGGCAAGATCTAGAATATAAGTATCCATGAAAAGAAAAAGAATTTAAGCTTCTAGAAAATGAGTATAAGGATAAGTTTGATTATAATAAAAAAGATAGCCTTTATGATATAACATCTGTTAAAGAAAATGCAGATCATTACAACTCTATTTTAAAAGAAAATATCATAGATATAACTCCTTTATATATAGATAATAGTTATTTATTAATTGTACCAAATTGGGATTCAGCATTGAATAGAATAACACAGATTTCAGCAATCGGAGATGTATTGTATACTGTTTATCACTCCTATATATATATAGTGAGCGTAATTTTATTATTAGGGATGGTTGGAGCTATTATATTAACAGCGGGTAATATTCAATATAATAAAATACTAAATATAGAAAGACATAAAAAAAGTGGCTTAAATTTTTCATTGTCTTCACTTAAGTATATTAGTGATTTATATCATAGATTTAAAAGTATATATGATATAAAAATCAATAAATTTTATATCTATTGATATATGGGAAAATTTAATAATAGTAAATATTTAGCTGTGAAGGGCTTACTTCCTTTTTTTAATGTAATAGACAGTGATAATAAGCATTCTGAAGGAATAATAGGTGCTCTTATATATTATCTTATATCTAACTTAATTCTTGGCTTATTGTTATTATTCATTAATTCATCTTTTTCACTTAGTGTTAAATATTTGGAAAAAGGAGGAGGATTTGAATGTGGTTTTACTTCCTTCGTGCAAACAAGGGAACGTTATAATATTATTTTTTATCGAGTCTCTCTTTTATTCTTAATATTTGATCTAGAAATTATTTTAGCTTTCCCATATACTGCTCTTTATCAAAAAAATGAAAATAATGGAAAAAATAATTTACTTGTATTCTTATATATTCTAATTGTTGGATTCATTTATGAATTAAAAGAGGGAGCTCTTAATATAGTAAAGACTGTGCATTCTACAGATATTGATATTAAGGGTTAGAACAATATTAAGAACAATACTGTATTTCTATAAAAATAATTAGTTCTACTATTTAGTATTAGATTTTAATAATATATTGTATAAATTGGTTGATAATCAATTTATTTCTTCTCCCCATTGTCCCCCTCCCATAAATGGGGAGGGGGACAAAAAATAAATCATAGGTTTTTTATTAGATCTTTAATATGATAAAAAAATACTAAATTTTTATCTTATGTTAGTTATATAGTTTTTTAAAAATGCCACCTGTTGTCTTAGTCCTTAGTGGGATGATGATGATAGGGGTATTTATATTCAGTGTAGGATTAGTTTAATCTAGGAAGCGGTAAGGTAATAGACTGGTATTAACTTTAAAATTAGTGCCGTTAAACACTAACTAAATATCTTGGTACGTATTAAAAAAGTCAAATTTTTAAATGATTCATAAAGTTAATAAGTAATTTCTTTATGATAATTATATAAATTATTCTTAAAGGCATATATATATATAAGTAATATAACAAATATAAGAGTGTTTACAATTATATGAAAAATAGTATATTATTTAAGGGTAAAGTATTTATATAATAAATTAATATATGAATATTAAGGAAAATAAATGTTAGTATTATATAATATATTAGAAATATTAATTGTATTTGTTCCTATATTAATGGCGGTAGCTTTTGTTACCGTGGCCGAACGAAAAATAATGGCCTCAATGCAACGACGATGTGGACCTAACGCAGTAGGACTATATGGTATTTTTCAACCATTGGCTAAAGTGAGTGGTTATAAACAAAAAATAATTTTTTCTTTTCTTGTTTATAAATAAAATAAGACTATATGCTGGGAAGTTTAGTATATTAACAAATATATGTGTTGTTTATATTATTGAATCAGCAAAAACAAGATATTCGCTATTGTTTTTCAACGACCAAATGTCTTACACATTAATTATTATGGTTTATGTGATGTTATGGTCTAAAAATTTCAATTATATGATTAATATTTAACACTTCAATATACTCAGATGAGATGTGTAATTGCGGTTTGTCTTAAATAAATTAAGGGACTGAATTAAATTAATCACTTGTTGGATAATATTATTTCAATAAAGGATAAAAAAACTATTCTTAATATTTAGCTAAAAATTCGAAGAAACAAATATGCAAATATGATTATAAATTGTAATTTGATATTACTCACTTTATCAGAAAATATTCCAAATTATTTTCTCCATAGTATACATATTTTCCTAACTATGCACTTAATTATTTTTATTCTATTAAAAACATAGAAAATTAATTCAGTACCTTTATTATAATTACAGCTTTTTATCATATTAAAGATCTAATAAAAAATCTTGATTTTTTGTTTTTTTATTTAAATTTTACCACGATCACGCCCCGTAATAGGGGTAAGATTTAGACTAGGGGAAAAAAAATTGAATTTGATATTCCATTTATAGATTATCCAATATTTAATATTAGAAGTATAAATTACAGTTATTGTTTATTTGATTTTGCTTAAGTCGCAGATGCAATGAAATTATTAGTAAAGGAAATTATAATACCAAGACAGTCTAATAATTTATTGTTTGTTATTGGTCCGTTTATTACATTAGTCTTTGCTTTTTTTGGATGAGCTATAATACCCTTTGGTGAAGGGTTGTCAATATTTGATTATGAATTAGGTGTATTTTTTGCATTAGCTGTATCTTCTATTGGCTCGTATGGTATATTGGTTTCTGGGTGAGCAGCAAACTCCAAATATAGCTTCATGGGTGCGATAAGATCAACAGCACAACTTCTTTCGTACGAATTAGTATTTTCCTCTATAGTATTAGTATTAATTATTTTTTCGGGGTCGTTTAGTTTAACTTACATTGTTGAGTGTCAACAAGCTGTATGAAATATTTTCCCATTATTACCTATTGGATTGATGTTTTTTATTGCTATATTAGCTGAAACGAACAGAGCGCCTTTCGATTTACCAGAGGCTGAATCCGAATTAGTGGCTGGATTCATGACAGAGCATTCTGCAAGTGTCTTCGTTTTCTTTTTTCTAGGTGAATATGCTTCACTTATACTAATGTCCACATTTATGACTATTTTTTTCTTAGGTGGACACCATAGCCCAGATTTACATAAAATTATCATAGAAGGATTGATGCTTGCTTATGATTTTATTAAAATTGCAATTTTTGATACATATAAACATTTAGAGTCGTTTTTTAATTATTTCTGAAATCATAATGATTCCTGGTATATTGTAAAAAAGGACTTGACTATGGATATAACAGAATATATATCAACTGAAAAAGATTTTACAGAATTTAGTAGTAAAGATATTATATTAGATGGAATTAGTAGATTAATTGATTATACACAAGGTTCATATATTTTAGGGTTTAAAATAATCATTGTAGTATTCTTGTTTATTTGAGTTAGAGCTTCTTTCCCTAGATTTAGGTATGATCAGTTAATGTCTCTATGTTGAAAAGAACTTTTACCATTAGTATTTGCTTATTTATTATTTACTATTTGTTTATTTTATTCTTTTGATATGATGCCTTATGGTACTTCATTTTAATATTTAGAATGCTTGTTCTCTAAATTTTTTTTAGATTAACATTAATATTGTCAAGGACCCTTAATGAATGGCATTGCACGATTGCTTTTATTAAAAATATAATAAAAGTAATAACTCTCTGGTTAGCTTAATGGAAAAGCAAGGAAGAGTCATCTTAAATTGATTTTTATATGGAATATAATAGTTCGAGTCTATTTACCAGACAAAATTTTTAGTTAAATATTAATATAATATATAATTAAATGTAATAATATAATATGTACCTATTAAGCTAAAAATTATATTATTGAATCAATATATAATTAAAGTATTAAAACATAATAATAAGGGTATAATAGAGTCGTTTATGTAATAATTTTGGTAAGCTTATCGTGGATACGTCTATAATTTATCTTAATAATGGTATGTGATCTCCAATGGATCAATTTGAAATCCAACCTTTTTTCAGTCAATATGCATGGTGAAACTTAACACCTGCAGGTATAATTACTAATATATTTGTATATATAGCATTAGTGACAATATTTACTATTTTATTTTATCTTTATGGTACCTTTAAAGATAATATTAAAATAAATGGTTGATCTCTTAGTACTGAAGCTATATACTTTACTATATATAATATGGTAGTAGGACAAATAGGATTAGTCGTTGGTCTATTTTTCTTTGTATTAATTTTTGTTTTATTTATATATATTTTATTTAGTAATCTAGTTGGTCTGATACCTTATAATTTTGCCACTACTTCTCATTTAGTAAGTACTTTATCTATGAGTTCTAGTATTTGATTTGGTGTTACTATAATAGGGCTAGTATTACATGCTTTAAAATTTTTTACTGTGTTTTGTCCTAATGGTACTCCTTTAGGTTTAGTACCTTTATTAGCTTTAATTGAATTAATATCATATATTGCAAAAGGTTTAAGTTTAGGTATTCGGTTGGCAGCTAATTTAATTTCTGGACATCTTCTATTATTAATATTAGCCGGTTTTGGGTTTTTAGGTTTAACTGCTACTCTTGGAATTCGTTTAACTGGTGGTTCTACGGCTATTATATTAATAACAGCTATCTCTGGTTTAGAGTTAGCTATAGCAGGTATACAGAGTTATGTATATAGCATTCTATCTTCATCATATATCAAAGATTCAGTGAGTTTACATTAATTTTTTAATAATTAGTAATTCATTTAAATATATACGAATACATTATTTACTGTGTTTACTCCAATATTATTTAAATATATGTTCATTTTAATTATAGTTAATGAGTTAAATTAACGAATTGTATGAATATAATTACTTTACCTAGTAACCCTAGGAAATAGGGATAGATATGTTGATTTCCTCTTATAGGGGTGAGGATAAAATAAAGATTAAAACAAAAGTAGTGGTTTTTTATTTAGATATCGACGAATGAGATAAAAAACTATTAGTTTTTTATCTCATAGTATAATTCTTTCCACCCTTTTTAGCAGCTTGGGTAATTTTAGAAGAAAAGATAATATAAAACTAGGAAATTAAATACTGAGTATATATTATTCTATTATTATATACGCGGAAAGTCCTTTAAATATGATTAATTACTTATATTATGTATGTAAAATTAATAGTATCGGTTTATGATTAATTGTTGAGTTGACATGTAAAGAAATGATGATATAGGTGAGTAACTAACTATGAAGTTATATGAAATTAAGACCTACTATGAATAGGTAAATATATTTGAAATTGTGTAACCTTGAACTCATATTTATGATTATAAGTTAAATCAGTAGTTTTCAATAACATGAATTGGCTTATGTATTTCTAGTTTTTTCATTTTATCATTTGACGGAGGGGTTAAATCAAGACCTCCCCGCG
>Ga0209732_1000053_pt1 | contig 10127 bp, 10 predicted proteins | sample JacPinW_OM1H0_O1_FD_187955 | JGI IMG/M metagenome (GOLD analysis project Ga0209732, IMG submission 187955) | Forest soil microbial communities from Algoma, Ontario, Canada - Jack Pine, Ontario site 1_JW_OM1H0_O1 (SPAdes) (version 2) | ecosystem: Environmental > Terrestrial > Soil > Boreal...
GTGGCTGCTTCGCGTGACTTGATCAGAGCCAACCCGCAGCGAGCTAAGGACGAGAGTTTACGAATCAGCAATCGTTACTCTTCGACACACTCAGTAGAGTAAACAATGACAGACGTAAGCTTTCGCGTCTGAGCAAGATAGCTCACAAACTCACGCCGAGGCAAAAACGCGAGGCCCGAGGTTAAAGAAGTAAGAAGCCTGGACTACGGACCTTATCAGTCTTGGGCTCGCTGACGGCGTTCGTAACTTGCGTTGGCATCCAGCCAATCCAGCAGTGAGTGAACACTGGCACGGGCCAAAGCAATTGCGCAATCTGCGGCTCCGTAATAAATGTTAAGAGTATCGCCATCGGCGTCGAGCGTGTACCCGCAGGGAAATACGACATCGTCGACGTCGCCATGACGCTCGTACTCCGCTTCCGGACCAAATATCCACGAATCTCCTCGCAGCACGCATTTTTCCGGATTCTCCAGCTCGAACAGAGCCACTCCTAAGCGATACAGGCAGCCCGAAGGCGTGTGCCGCACTCCGTGATAGAGGACAAGCCATCCTCTGGCCGTTTCAATGGGCGGCGGCGACATCCCGATCTTGTTGGCATCCCACCAGGCCCCGCGCCGTGCTTCTAACATCAGCCGGTGCCTTCCCCAATGCCGCAGGTCAGGCGAGTAGGAAATCCACATGTGCGAGCCAAGCGTCGTCATTGGCCGGTGAATCAATGCCCAGTATCCATCAATTCTGCGCGGCAGAAGCGCCGAGTCTTTATCGTCCGGCGGCATAATTACGCCGTAGCGTTCAAAGCTGCGGAAATCCTTGGTCAGAGCTAGAGACACTCCCGGGCCACCGCGCGAATACGAGGTGTAAGTCACAACGTATTGCTGCAATTCAGGAACAAAAGTGATGCGCGGGTCTTCGATGCCCCACAGTTCCTCTGGATGCTCTTTCGGGCTGGGCATCAATGTCGGCTCGCTGTCAATTTGCCATCCATCAACCCCATTCACCGAGCGGGCGGCACAGAGATGCGACAATCCGCGCCGATCTTCAACCCGGCAAAGCAACAAGGTAGTTCCATCCGCCAGCAGCGTCGCACCGGCGTTGAACACGCTATTGATGGAGTAGGGCCAATCCCTACTGGTCAGGATTGGATTAGCGGGATGCCGGAGAAGTAACGGTTCGTAACGCGTGCTCGAGGAACTCATAGGTCCTGGTGTGATGATGGTCATGGCAACCTTTGCATTTCTTCAGAAGTTTGCAGCGAGCGCATTTCCAGCAGCGCCATCAGGAAAGATAGCGTCGATTCCGCCCCCTGATTTTCATTGGCACGTTCGGGATGAAGCCCATCGCGACAGCCACCGGTGACGCCGTCATAAAGAGGGAGCCGAAGATCGTTGTCGCCCAGGAACCAGTTAAAAGCCGACCAGGCCTGTATGCGCCACCGACTATCACCGGTTCCACGGTAGGCTTCGAGGCACGCCGAAACCGTCCCGGCGGCCTCCAGTGGCTGTTGATCGAATCGAGCCCTTTCACCACTTTGGCGGTAGAAGCCTTGTGAGCCAATCGGTACAAAGTGGCCACGGATTTCGCAACGCTGAGTCTCCGTAAGCCAGTCCAGGGCTTCGAGACCAGCCGAAACCATGCGGTCATCTGCGCATGCCGAACCGGCTAACAATAGGGCCTGGGGCAATCTCGCGTTGCCATAGGCCAGAATATTTTCGAACCACTTCCAATCCGTGCGTCGGACTGACTCATACATGGCAAGCAACCGTCCAGCCAGCGCGGACCTTATCTGCTGCGCATCGCGGTCGCCAGGATACGAATCAAGATACTCCTGAATTCCCAACAACGCATAGGCGCTGGCTCGAGGACTGCGAAATCCGAGAACCGCGGGCAGCGAGAATTCGAACAAACGGCCCGCCGCAGAGCGCAACCCCGGATTGGCGGACCGCCCCAGGACCGTGCCCAGTGCCCACACAGCGCGCCCGTGACAATCTTCAGAACCTTCAGACTCGTTCCATCGGCGATCATAGCCGAGAAAATTTCTGAATTTACCCTTCTCTGGATTGAACGCATGCTCGATAAAGGACAGATAACGCAAAGACAAAGACAAAGACGAAGACGAATCCCGTGGTAGCAAACTGGAACTAACTGCTCCTGTTGTCGCCGGCTGTTCTGTTTCCATCTGCGCCAGCCACACTGTGAACGCGAGCGCGCGAGCATTGTCGTCGGACGTATATCCTTCCCCTCGGTTGGGCACGGTGAAAATCGCATGCTGAAACATTCCCGTGTCATCGGTCATCCGAGTCAAGTGTTCAAGGTTCAAGGCAGGCAACTGATTCGGCGATTTCGGAATCACGTGCGAGGAGAACTGAACTCGTGGACTCGCCATGCGGTCGCTGCGAACCCGAGAGAAACTTTCCATGTATCCTTGCGCTACTCTTTTCCAGATCGTCTCCCGCGAAAACAAATAAGCTCGCTTCCGCATGGCGTGGCGTATCGCGGGCGTGTCCAGGAGTTCGACCGTTTTTTGTGCAATAGCATCGGAATTTTGAAATGGAACCAGCGCGCCCCTACGGTCGTCCAACAATTCGATCGCGTGCCAATATGGAGTCGAAATGATGGCCTTGCCCGCTCCCAGGGCAAAAGCAAGCGTTCCGGAAACCACCTGCGCCTCATGCCGGTAGGGAGTAATGTAAATGTCTGCAGCGCCAATAAACTCGACCATTTCTTCCGGACTGACAAACCGGTCGTGAAAAATGACCTGCGATTCCACTCCCACTTCCTTGGCCAACGCCTGCAGATACGCTCGATACTGATCACCCTCGCGACGAAGAATGTGAGGATGCGTGGCGCCCGCGACCAAGTAGACGACATTCTTGTGCTTGGACAAAATTTGCGGCAGCGCCTTTATGACGTTCTCGATCCCCTTGTTCGGCGAGAGCAGACCGAAGGTCAGCAGAACTGCCTTCCCTTCGACGCCGAATCTGTCCTTAAAGAAATTGGGATCGAGGAACGGCAGATCCGGCACTCCATGCGGAACCGTGTCGATCTTGCTGCCAGGAATCCGAAAAACTTCTTGCAGAATTTGGGATGAGAGCTGGCTCATTACAACGAGACGATCCGACAACTCTGCGATGTCTTCCATGACCGCCAGTTGGTCAGGATTTGGTTCGCGCAACACTGTGTGCAGGGTGGTCACCACCGGCATCTTAAGGCCGCGTAGCAGGTGCAGGATATGGCTTCCGGCCGCACCGCCGAAGATCCCATACTCGTGTTGCAGACACACCATGTCAATATTGTTGAAGTTCAGGAAGGCGGCCGCATCTTGATAGGACTTCACGTCCTCCTGCGCGATTGACCAGCGCACCCGTGCCGGATAGTCATACCCCTGTTCCGTATCATTTACGGGAAGCGCCATCAGTCGAGCCGTTCCGTACTCAGAGGAAATAGCGTCGCACAGGTCAGTGGTGAAGGTGGCGATGCCACAATGTCGGGGAAGATAGTTCCCGATCACCGCGATGCGACTAGGCAGCGACGGTTTCGCTTGCAATCGGGCGCGCGCCGCGGAAGTACCTACCCGCACCCTCGGTCGGGGACTGATAACTTCTAACGCGCGATTTGGAAAGATCGTGTTTGATATTGCCATTTGCCCTATCGTGGTGAGAACACTTACCGCAAGAGGTCCTCGTCAAGGCGGGCCGCAAGCAGGCGCTGAGGATTGGATTGAAGTTTGTCTCTTGTGAGTATTCTATGAAAGTGGACTTGTGGACTGATCAAAATTGATCAGCCTATTTCCCTGCGATGGTTCACCATGTGGCTGTGAAGGCCAAGAAAGACCAAGCCATGTCCGTCCGTTGCCCCACCTGCGGCGCCAAGCCGGGAGAAAAGTGCGAACTCAGTAGTGGGCAACCGCGCACCGCGCCGCATCGAGATCGGCGCTTAGCATCTTCGGACAATAACGGTGAGTCTGATTAACTGTGCTGCAATGCCCGCCGCACCGCAGTGTCGTCTAGGTAGCAACTCTTCTGCAGATGCCGAGAGTGCGCTGTTACAACGGTATAGCGCACTCCCAGAAAGCGCTTGGCTACGATCGCGGTGACTTCGAGGCTGTTGAAGTCTTGCTTTCTTACTTTTTCCAAGATCCGCTGCAGTGCGCTCTGGATTTTCTTCGCTCCAAGAGCACCGAAGAACATCCCTTTAACTTCACCCGCCATGAAAAAGAAGTTCCAGCCCGCGGCATGGATCCTACGATCGAGGACGAAGCCATCCAGCACGTTGACCAGACTCCAACTTCCCGAGCAGGGTTCGCTTTCCAGCCCCAAGGACTGCATGGTTACCGGCCACTTCTTCATGAGAATAGATCCAACCTGTACGGTTGCCGGCATGAATCCTCCTAAGACTACTTCTATTGCTAATCTTTTTCTGGAGCCCCTAGAAGAAAGAAAGTGCTCAGAGGTTTTGGAACCATCCTTGTGCGGATGCCCGTGCTCTTCGAAGCAGCCTCTTAGATTCCCTGATCTTTGGTTCGAATACTGTACAAAATTGCTCACTTGCCAAAGCCCCGAATCCGTCACTTTTATGAAATTGGTTTCCCTCTCAGGAATATAATTGCTGATCATGAGACCCTCTGGAGCCCTCAGGAAGAATCGCGAATTCGACTCCGACATCTTTCTGGCGACCATTGGCGATGGCAGGAAGATCTTGTCCTTTTCGAGAAAAGAAATGATCTTCGCCCAAGGAGACGGCGCGGATGCCGTCTTTTACGTTCAAAAGGGTAAGGTGAGGCTCACGGTCGTATCCCACGCGGGGAAGGAAGCAACCATCGCGATCGTCGCTGAAGGGAATTTCTTTGGCGAGGGCTCACTCGCAGGTCAGCTGCTTCGGATGGGCTCCGCAGCGGCCATGACAGATTGCGAGATTCTTCGCATCGATAAAAAAACCATGATCGATGCCCTGCACCGCGAGCCCGCGTTTTCTGAGATGTTCGTCGCGTACCTGTTGGCGCGCAATATTCGTTATGAAGAAGACCTGGTCGACCAACTGTTCAACTCGAGCGAAAAGAGATTGGCACGTGTGCTTCTATTGCTGGCTCATTTCGGCAAAGAAGGTGTTCCGGAGACCGTCGTCCCCAAAATCAGTCAGGAAACCTTGGCAGAAATGGTTGGAACCACTCGGTCACGCGTCAGCTTCTTCATGAATCGCTTCCGCAAGTTGGGCTTCATTCACTACGCCGGCGGCACAGAAGGCGCCTTGCAGGTTCACAGCTCCCTACTCAATGTAGTTCTGAACGATTGAGCGTTAGCATCGCTCGCATCGAGCCCGAAACAACTCCTATAAGCGAAGGCGGATATGCCGGTTGTTCCTTGTCCTAATATCATTGCCTTACGTCTTTCCGCTCAGTTGAACTATTCTGAGCGGCTTGCCGCACTCCAAACAAAATGGCTGAGCTCGAGGAGTGATCAATCCGCAGGACGGACACATCCTTTGTGATCCCAATTCCTGAGCCACGGGCTTCAGAATCCTGAACAACCTGGTGAATGAATCCAGGATCAGGGCCAAACGATTGCGTAGGCTACGAGCCATTGATCTTCCAAGGTTCCTTCTCGCGATCTGTTGATCCAGCATTGCTCTTCGCGCCTGACATCTCTCCCCACTCTTAAAGATCGCACAAATCAATCTTGACAGGCCGAAGCGAACCACGCTGTGCCAGATTGCTCATATTGCCCGAAAGCCTTTTCGCCTCTTAAGTAGAGCTCGACTGCGGTATATCGATTGCAGCCGCAAGGTGAGCAATTCAGACCAGCTATTGTTTATCCTTATCGGAGATCATAACCTTGGAGACGAGCACCACCTCTCTCTCTTTCAGGTCCTCTGAACTAAGTCAGCCATCTGAAGTCCTCTTCTCTTAGTTCGCAACTCTCAAAGGAAATAACTCATGAAAAAGACAATTTCTCTGCTATTGATCAGCTTGCTTGGTCTGGTTGGAACTTATGCGTTTGCCGGTTCAGACCGTGAGGAAACCGTCGAGCGCATGCAAAAATCAGTGGATGTCCTCCAATCCATCATGTCGACGCCCGATAAGGGTATCCCCGAGGAAGTGCTGAGCGGTGCAAAGTGCATCGTTGTTGTACCTAACTTGATTAAAGGCGGCTTCATCGTTGGCGCCAAGCACGGACGGGGGGTAGCAACGTGCCGCACTTCTGAAGGCTGGAGCGCTCCCGCATTCGTTTCGGTTGGTGGCGGAAGCTGGGGGCTACAGATCGGCGTTGAGGGCGTTGACTTGGTGATGTTAGTCATGAATGACAACGGTTTACAACATCTGCTTTCCAGCAAGTTCGAGCTCACCGGCGAAAGTTCGGTCGCAGCCGGCCCGGTAGGCAGGCACGCATCCGCCGGAACTGACTGGACCTTGAACACTGAAGTTCTGACCTACTCGCGCTCGAAGGGCGTGTTCGCCGGTTTGACCCTGGAAGGTGCGGTGGTGGAGCAGGATAACGACTCAACTCGCGCCATCTATGGCAAGCACATGGTCTTCCGCAACATTCTTTCGGGCAAAGCGGCGACTCCCCGCAGCGCAGATGCGTTTGTGAAGGCTGTGTCCGAAGCCGGACACCAGGCGCACGTCGCTGAAGCCAGAGAAGACAGACAATAGTCGGGTCGGTGGCTGACCGAGACTGGAGGCGCGGTTCGGTCAGCCTAACAAATCTTGCTGTCACAGAATTTCTTACGGCACGATCAAAGGCGGTCACACGATGAAGGTCGGTTTAAACAGGTATTTCTTCGCGCAAATAATCTGCCTAAGTTTGTGGCCTGTTCTTGCCTGGGCGCAATCGCCCGATGTTGCCGCCAATTTTGAGGCATGCAAGGCGGGACGGGAAACCTGCGATATCGCGCGGCTAAGCCCGTCGGAATCGAAGGAACTAGCCTTGGCCCTCCACTCTCGCAATGTTGCAAATTGCAGAAACGGCTACGACTCCTGTGACCGCTCGAAACTGAGCAAGCCGGAAATCATCGCCTTGGCCGTCGCGGACCATCAGAACAATGTATCCGCCTGCGCTGACGGCATGCACACCTGCGACCAGTCGAAACTCACGCCATCAGAAGCGCGCGATTCATACCTCTCCGACCACCGGCGAAATATCACCGACTGCAAGGACGGTGTGGGCTCCTGCGACCACGCCAAACTGAGTGAACCTGAAGCAGGGGCAGTGGCCACCGCCAGGCGTCAGCTCAATGTTTCTGATTGCAAGGACGGCGTGGGTGTGTGCGATCATTCCCAGCTGACCCCTTCCGAAACCAAGCTGGTCAGCACCGCGGAACACCAACGCAATGCTCAGAATTGTGAAAGCGGCTGGGCCGAGTGCGACCGCTCCCAACTCACGCCCTCAGAAACCACCCGAACAACCAACGCAGAACATCAACGCAACCTGACCGCATGTAAGGACGGCAGGGAGACCTGTGACTACGCAAAACTTTCCTCCACCGAATCCAAAACGCTGGCCGACGCTGAGCACAAACGCAATTACACAGCTTGCCTTAAAGGCTACGGTTACTGCGACCCCACTGGCCTCACCGCGGCGGAAACTCAGTCTCTTGCGGTAAAAGGACGCTGACTTCGGCGATATCGCCAAGGCCCTTCGCTTTCGATCCCTTACAACCGCGTGCTCAAGCCCGCGCCAGATAAAATATCGCCGAAACGCTCTCCGGATATCCCCCGAGTTTTAAATGGCTGTGCCAGCTCGCCCTTCTACCGCAGCCCGAGATCCCCAGGAGCCGCCGCCACATTAAGAATGATTCTTAGTAGCGAGAACGAGGGACAACGTACAATGGGCCGCTCTCGGGCTCGGAAGGAAATCACGGATGAAAACTACAGCTTTGCTGATCTCTCTGGTTTCTGGCGCTGGCGGTCTCTCCAGCGTTCGGCAACTCGATCGTCCACTTACCAAACCAGGCAGGCTTCGTTTGGATTAATAATTACATCGTGACGGGTGGGCCTGATCCAGGAAGTCACTGGATGATTTTCGGCGAAGCAGTGCCGGTACACAATGGCTACAACTATTCTTTTGGCGTCGGTGACAGCACCGACGGCATACATTTTGCCCAGGGTTCATTCTATGATGCGCTGGGCACAGCCGCAGGCACCACGATTTACCTTGGCACGCTTTATCACAGCGTTTTCGATGTCAAAAGCGGCATGTTGAAAGGAGTATTCGCGGGATATGAAAAGATGCTTAACCCCAACGGTTCCCTATTAAGCTCCGTCAAAATTCATGGAGTCTTCGTCGAAAGCTTGAGTTTCCCCAAGGGCATCGCTTCCGGGGCCTTGACTTACGGCAACGTTGGCATCGGAGACTTAACCATAAGTTCCACGCCTGAGCCAGGCACACTGGCGATGATGGGAACTGGCCTGCTCGCAATCGTTGGCGTGGTACGCCGCAGAGTGGCGTGCCGGAAACTGGCGCGCCGGGAACCGGGAAAAGATTGAAGGTCAGTCTCTGTTCGTCGGGATGCGCCAAAATCGGACTTCAGTTCGAGCTTTACCAAGCTTTCTCGGTAGGGATTCTAGTTGACAATGGCCTGAGTAGATCCGCGAGCTGCATGTTCCGTAGCAGTCCCCCACGGACACGGTCGGCAACACCATTAACCATCTCGGCTCCGTCCTGGGCGGGGTCGAGATGTACTCGGAACGGGCGTGTACGAAGGGCATATCAACGATCTTCACGATAGCCTTCGCAACCTCCGACCCGAAGTTTCTTCGTGCTTTTTCCATTCCCCCGAAACGCCCGCTCACTTTCCAAGAAACTCGAGCAGCGTCTGGTTAAACTCCGCCGGCTTCTCGATCTGCGGAACGTGGCCACAGTGCTCGAACACCACCATCTGTGCGCCAGGAATTCCATCGTGGAGTTTCTGGCCGGGGTCCATGCCTATCAGCTCGTCTTCGCGTCCCCAAATGACAAGCGTAGGCGCGTGAATGGAGGCGAGCTTCGCATCCTCAAACTGGTTTTCCGCGACGAACCCCGCCAGCGTGCGATCGGTGGTGTACCCGTCGTTTTTGCGCAAGTGATCGGAAAATGCCTGCAGCACAACCTGATCGGTCACAATCTTCTTATCGTAGAAGACCGACTCCACCAGAACCCGCCATCCGGCCATCGTCGTCGGATTCAGATCAACCGCGGGCCCACGTCCCCAGGACAGTCCGGCCGAGTCGACCAGCACAAGCTTGTCCACCATTTGGGGATATTGCGCGGTAAAGTCCAGTGCGACCCATCCACCGAACGAATTCCCGACCAGCGTCGCTTTGGCAATCTTCTCTGCCTGCATGAACCCGTGGAGGAAGTCAGCGAAGGTTGCAACCTTGTAATTAATAAGCGGCTTGTCGGACTGGCCGAAGCCGATCTGGTCGATTGCGTAGGCGTGATACTTGGAAGCGAGAGCGCCAATATTCGCAAGCCAAAATTCTTTAGCCCCTCCGAGACCGTGCAGAAGAATCACTGTGGGGCCTTGGCCGACCTCGAAGTAATGAATGTTCTGCCCATACACGTCGGCGACTTTTTCCTGTGGCAGACCGGGGTTTTGTGAGAAGCCGAGCGGCACCACTGCTATCAGCACCGCAGCGAACAGAACGGAACGGAGATCGAGATTCATAGAGCCTCCTTTGATCTAAATCCTTAGAGAATCTTCTTTCCTAACGCCGCCAGCGCCATCTCCACGGCCAGATCGGCGGTTCGGTTGTGTTGGTCGATCACCGGCTACACTTCCACAATCTCAAAGCTCAACATGCGCCCGAGCCTTAAGATTCCGCCGTTCTTCTTCGCATGGGTGATGACTTGAATTCGCGTTAAGAGCGGACGTCAGTGAGCATGAGCGCCCGAGTCCGCCGAGGTTCCGTCCGACCACTCGGTCACCAGGACGATAAACTCGGTCACTGGCTCCGGAGCACCATTAAAGTGTGTAGCCAGCAGAACCGGGGCGTCAGTACCAAGCGGGGCTGCACCCCAAGTGTGAGCGTCTTTCACGGGAACATAAAACATGAGATGGGGAGAGCAGTTCCCGCATCTGCTGTTAAGGAACCCTTGCTTCGACAGCATATAGGCCATCCCGCCAGGCTCGAGGGCCGGCAGTTCCCCTTTCTC
>Ga0209732_1000055_pt1 | contig 9917 bp, 6 predicted proteins | sample JacPinW_OM1H0_O1_FD_187955 | JGI IMG/M metagenome (GOLD analysis project Ga0209732, IMG submission 187955) | Forest soil microbial communities from Algoma, Ontario, Canada - Jack Pine, Ontario site 1_JW_OM1H0_O1 (SPAdes) (version 2) | ecosystem: Environmental > Terrestrial > Soil > Boreal...
ACGGTGAAGTCAGGTTCGACCGCGGCACTTGCGCTCTCTACGCCACCGACGGCTCCAACTATCGCCAGGTTCCGATCGGCGTTGTACTTCCCCGCGATCCCGACGATGTTCTCGCCACCATCGCCCTCTGCCGCGATTTCGGCGCGCCACTGCTCTGCCGCGGTGGAGGCACGTCCCTCGCCGGCCAGTGCTGCAACGTTGCCGTCATTCTCGATTTTTCCAAGTACATGGCGAGGATTCTCGAAGTCGATCCCGTACGCCGCATCGCTCGGGTGGAACCAGGGGTTGTGCTCGACCATCTCCGCGCCGCTGCCGAAAAACACCATCTCACTTTCGCGCCCGATCCCGCCAGTCACGATCGCTGCACCCTCGGCGGTATGATCGGCAACAACTCCTGCGGCGTGCATTCGGTCATGGCCGGCAAGACCGACGACAACATCGAAGAACTCGAAATCCTGACCTACGACGGCGCGCGCATGAAGGTTGGCGCCACGGCCAGCGGGGAACTCGCACACATTCTCCATCAAGGCGGACGCCGCGCCGAGATTTATGGCAGATTGCAGAGCATCGCCACTACCTATGGCGATCGCGTCCGCCAGCGGTTCCCGAACATTCCGCGGCGCGTCTCCGGCTACAACCTCAACTATCTTCTGCCCGAAAACGGATTTCACGTTGCGCGCGCACTCGTTGGGTCCGAAGGCACGTGCGTCACGGTTCTCGAAGCTACCTGCCGCTTGGTCGAGAGCCCGCCCGAACGCGTGCTGCTGGTCGTCGCCTATCCCGACATTTATCAAGCCGCCGATCATGTACCAGAAATCATGGCACACAAGCCCATCGGCCTCGAAGGCTTTGACGATCTTCTGGTTGGCTATACGCGAACGAAAGGGATCAACTCCGAGGGCCTCGCGCTTCTGCCTGATGGCGGCGGGTGGCTGCTGGTCGAATTCGGCGCTTCCACCGCGAAGCATGCGGAGTCTCAGGCCCGCGCTCTGATGCGGTCGCTTAGCCACAGTGCAACGCCTCCCAACCTGCTCCTCTATACCGACAAGCCCCAAATCAAGCGCGTGTGGGAAGTCCGCGAATCCGCTCTGGGGGTCACGTCGCACGTGCCCGGCCAGCCGCTGCACTGGGAAGGATGGGAAGATGCGGCGGTCGCCCCCGAAAAACTTGGAGGATACCTCCGCGATCTGAGCCGGATGATGGCCGCTTACGGCTACAAAGGCTCCCTCTATGGCCACTTCGGCCACGGCTGCGTGCACACCCGTATCAATTTTGATCTGCAATCGAAAGAAGGAATTGCCAAGTTCAGAACGTTCATGCAAGAGGCGGCCGATCTGGTTGTGAGCTACGGTGGCTCCATTTCCGGCGAGCATGGTGACGGTCAATCCCGCGCGGAACTGCTTCCGAAAATGTTCGGTAGCGAACTGGTGCAGGCTTTTCGCGAATTCAAGTCAGCGTGGGATCCGGAATGGAAAATGAATCCCGGCAAGCTGATCGAGCCTTACAAACTGGATGAAAATCTGCGCCTCGGCTCTGCCTACTCTCCTTGGGAACCGAGAACCGTCTTCCAGTTCACGGCTGACCATGGAAGTCTCGCCGAGGCCACTTTGCGTTGCGTGGGCGTAGGCAAGTGCCGCCGCGAAGAAGGTGGCCTGATGTGTCCCAGCTACCGGGTTACGCGCGAAGAAGAACACTCCACGCGCGGGCGCGCTCACCTTCTGTGGGAAATGACGCAAGGCGAAGTCATTCGCGATGGCTGGCGCAGCCAGGAAGTGAAGCGGTCGCTCGACCTCTGCCTCGCCTGCAAGGGATGCAAAAGCGACTGCCCCGTTGGCGTCGATGTTGCGACCTACAAGTCCGAATTCCTGTCTCATTACTATGAAGGCCGTTTGCGCCCGCGTAGCGCCTATGCATTCGGCAATATCGATTTGTGGGCCCGCGCGGCATCGCACGCACCTGGTCTTGCCAACCTCGCCACCCAACTACCCGTACTGCGCGATATTTCCAAGCTGGTCGCCGGAATCCCCAGACAGCGTTCTGTTCCGGCCTTCGCTCCAGAGACTTTCCAAGCATGGTTCCATCGCACGCGGACACCGGGCGCTCGAGGTGCCCGCAAAGATGGTTTTGGGTGGCGCCGCGCTTCAAGCGCTGCCATTGAACCGTCCGATTCTGGCAGGGTTTCGGCCCCTGAGGACGCCCGTCCCGTCCTCCTATGGCCTGATACGTTCAACAATTATTTCCATCCCGGCACCGCGAAAGCTGCCGTCGATGTCCTTGAAGCCGCCGGCTTCCAAGTGATCGTGCCAGGAGCCCATCTCTGCTGCGGACGCCCGCTCTACGACCATGGCATGCTCGACCGTGCCCAGGCTCTCCTGCTTCAGATCCTCGATGAACTCTCGCCCGAAATCGAAGCTGGCATTCCCGTCGTCGGCCTCGAACCAAGTTGCGTCGCCGTCTTTCGTGACGAACTTCTGAACTTACTGCCGCACGACGAACGGGCTCAAGCCCTGTCGCGCCAGACTTTCCTTCTCAGCGAATTTCTCGAAATCCACGCCCCGCACTTCCGGCCGCCGCGTCTCAATCGCAAGGCTATCCTCCACGGCCACTGTCATCAAAAATCTCTCATGAAGATGACCGCCGAGGAGGCCGTCCTACACCACCTGGGCGTCGACTTCCGCAGCCCTTCTCCCGGTTGCTGTGGCATGGCCGGTTCTTTCGGCTTCGAACCTGATAAATACGACGTTTCCATCGCCATCGGCGAACTCGAACTGCTGCCCACTGTCCGTCAGGCCCCGCCCGACTGGCTGATCATCGCCGACGGCTTCAGCTGTCGTGAACAGATCGCCCAATGCACGCCGCGTCGCGCGCTTCACCTTGCCGAGGTCTTGCAAAGGGCAATGCGGGGCACAGACGCGCCGGAATCCGGACCCTATCCCGAATCGGCAAGCGTCAGCCTTAACGAAGCTAAAGTGCTTCATTCTATGAGACGTGCAGGATTGGGTCTGGCAGCCTCGGCGGTGACCGGGATACTGCTGTGGAAGATGTTAAGAAGTCGCTTATTTTAAGTCGTTTAGCGGTGTTTTTGGCGGGATTTTTCCGGCTGTCACTCGCCAAATTACCCCACATCTGGGACAATAGAATTCTCGCCGCCCGTCCCGCCGTGTTATGGACCGTTGCATGTTGCATTATGGACCGTGAAACCACCATCACCGCCCCGGCCATTGGGAAAGTTCCCGCCGAGGCCCTGCCGACTTTGGTTGCGGGGAAGCTCCCGGACGCCCCCCTGTGCGGCTCTGTCCTGGTGATGATCCAATTTGACGTCTGCGAAGAGATTCGGCTCGACGAGCTGCGGAGCATTCTCGACGCACGAACCGTCGACGCCAGCTTTAAACACATGGCTCCCGGATACGTCCGCTTCCAGCGTCCTCCGGTGGAAGAGGTCCTCGAACCGCTCGTCCTAGAAAGTGGCGAGCGCCTTCAGGGAGAGATTAAATACTTCGATTACGGCGTGGTTAGCGTGGTCTTCGAGCTTCCATTCTCGGGCAACTGGGACAAGCTGGTCCAGCTTTCCAGTCGCTGGGTTTGGGATACCAACTTTGAGAGCCTCGCCACTCGCATCGTCAAGCAAAAACTTGAGCGTGCGGCCCCCGCGCTGGTCAAGCCTTACACCGCCGAGTGGTTGAAGGAAGACTATTTCATCTTCCATCTGCGGGAGATTGCAGGGGCCCCCTCTGGCGCGGACCTGCTGGCATCGCAGGCAGATTGCATTTCTCAAGTGGTACGCGGTGAGAACCAGCCGCTTTCCGACGGTGAACGCCAGGAAATTCTCCAGTCGCGGATTTCCTACTATCCCGGCGACCTCGCCGTGATTGGATGGAATGCTGCCTTTATCTACGACAGTCCTTCCGGCGCCGAAACGGCTATCCAGCTGCTGCAGTATGCCAATTCGCAGTTGCTCGAGTTCCGCCACTATGACGAACTTCTTACCAAGCAGCTTGAAGATGTCTACGACTTCCTGGAGCGCGGAGGCCGCGGACTTTGGTCGCGCTGGCGCACCGCCCGCGCCGCCTCCAAACTCCACACCGTTCTGCTCGACGTGAGCGAATTGACCGAGCGCGCCGACAACGCCATCAAGTTCCTCAGCGATATGTTTTCCGCCCGCCTCTACAAGCTCGCCGCATCAAAAGTCGGCGTGCCCGACTACAAAGATCTCGTCCAGCAAAAACTGCAAACCGCCGAAGAGCTCTACCGCTTCATGGTGGATGAGTTCAATCAAAGCCGCGCCTTCGTGCTTGAACTTATGGTCGTCATCATCTTGATCATCGAACTCGTCTACTTCTTTCGCGGCAAACCTATTTAGAATTTTGCCTCAAAAGGGCGCGGCTTAAAGCCACGCCGCCATAAAACCATTTTCGTTCTGGTGGATTACTTTCTGTTTGTTCATGACCGCCCGCAATCGCCATAGCCACACGGATCACCACAACACCCTCGGCGCTCCACGAGATTTCAGGATACGGCCTGGTTTTCCCAAGTGTCCATTCAAGTGATACGGTCGGGTATCCCCAAACTCCGTTATGGAATTGCTGTCGATCAACGCGCGGCTGGGCTCGCGCGCGAGTGTGATCTGACCAGAACCAATGTCAAGCTAGGGCAAGTCCAGGTAGAGAGCGTAAACCTCGTCGGTACTAAGGTTGCGGACGAAAAGACCAGAGCCATCCAGGCTAATGTTGCTCCACCCAAAGGCCGGTTCGTTCGAGTATCGGAGCAATCCTTTCAGATCGACGAGGAGTTCTGAGTGAGTTTGACCTACCTTAACTCGCCGAAAGGTTGGATGGTCGGTGTTTGTCGTGTCGTAGTAAACGTAGCTTCCATCTTGCGACCAGTTGGGATAACCAACAATCCCTGGTTCGCTGATCCAGTCTGACCACTTCTGGGTTTTGAAATCGAAGAGGAGCAGTTTTGAGGAGTCCTGGCTGAGCGCCGCCAGGTACTGACCATCGGGGGACCAGCGGGGACTGAAAAACTTCTCCGATCCGGGAACGGGAGAGATCTGGTGAGTGGCAAGATCGACGATGAAGATTCCAACCCACTGCACGTTGGTGCCTCGCCCGAAGGCCAGTTTCTTCCCATCCGGAGACCATGTCGGATCGGTCTCGCCTTGATCCTGGGGGAGAAGTTCCTGGGGCGTGCCACCCTGGGAAGGAATCAGGAAAATCTTAAAAGGCCGACCTGGAAGGGCATTTGTGTAGGCGATCTGCGTACCGTCGGGAGACCAGCGAGGCAGGCCAGCCTCACTCGGCGGGTAGGTTAGCTGAACACGGGCGCTACCATCGGCACTGCAGCGCCAGATACTGGCGTCTGGATAAGACGCGTAGGTAATCCACTTACGGTCTCGCGAGAAGTCCAGTTCGCCTGCCGAAATTCCGGAAAGAAAAGGGACAAATTGTTGCGCGTGACGATCATAACGTACGAGCTCGGCACGGCCCTGGGCCGCGTCCACAAAGAGTTTCCTGCCGTCCGGGCTCACGGCCAAGGCGTCGAAGGACAACGGGCCGGTAGTCAACGGGACGGGCACGGCAGAACCTCGGTGAAACAGCCCAGCCGATTCGCGCACTGCCCAAACGTTTCGTATCGACCCGTTCGAACTCAGGAAAAAGAAGTAGCGGCCATCCGGTGTCCACTGCCCACAGCACCCGTCGGCTGGGCCATGTCCGGGTGAAAATACGGCGTGAAGATCGCTCCCATCTGGCCGAATCTCCCACAAAGAGTTCTCGGACTTAAAGATGGAGAAGCGAATGCGAGACCCATCCGGGGAAAAGCGAGGGAACCAAACGAGGTCCGAAACAGTGGCTAGCTTACGGGGATCGGTGCCGTCGGCGTTTGCCAGATAAAGCTCGGAGCCTTTGCCGAAGGCGAGATGCTGTCCGTCAGGCGACCAGGCACCACCAACACGATTGCCGGCAACATCAGCTAGACGGCGAGGAGCCCCTGAAGGGATAGGCAAACTCCAAAACGGGCTTTCCGATTCTGTCCCCACCTGATTGCTCACAAGGAGCTTCGTGTGATCGGCAGAGATGTCAAGGCCAGCTACATTGGCGAACGGAGTGACAACCTGTGAGGCTTCTCCGCCACCGGTCGATGCTTGAACGATCTGGTAAGTGGTGCCTTGCTCGTTTATGTAGAGGCGGGAGCCGTCAGTTAGCAGACCGGTCTTGGGGATGGCATCGTGGGTGAGCTGGGTAGTGTTGAGTACTCGAGGCGGTCGTGGTGGGAAACCGAGCCAGGCAAATGCCGCGGTAAGGACAACGATCACGGAAATAACCGCCACGGGCCAGAGCCAGCGAGGTTTTCTGGCCAGCGCTGGAACAAGAACAGTTTGGATCTTTCCGGAAGTCGCGTCCCGCCTGAGACGCTTCAGATCGACGCACAACTCGGCCGCGTTCTGGAACCGGACGTCACGATCTTTTTCCAAAGCCTTGTCGATGATTCGCTCCAATTCCGCTGGCAAGTCAGGATTCAAGCGAACGGCTGGAGTTGGCGTCGCATCCAGAATGGCTTTGAAGATCACGCCTGACGTGTCGCCCCTAAACGGAAGCATGCCCGTACACATCTCGTAGACCACCGCCCCGAAAGAGAACAGGTCGGTACGAGCATCGAGTTGCTTCCCCCGAACCTGCTCCGGCGACATATAGGCGACGGTGCCCAGCGTGCTGCCGGGAGAGGTGAGATGTTGCTCGGAGTCGATGGTCGGAGCGCTCATGGCAACCCTCTCCGGCTGCGACACCTTGGCCAGTCCGAAATCGAGAACCTTGGCCTGACCTCGATTGGTGATGAAGAGGTTCGCAGGCTTGATGTCGCGGTGGACGATTCCTTTCGAATGTGCTGCGTCAAGGGCATCGGCGATCTGGATGCCAAGATCGAGCACCATCTCGATCTGCACCGGCTTACCCGCGATAACGTGCCGAAGAGTCTGTCCTTCCAGGAACTCCATGGCGATGAACGTTCGCCCATCGGCTTCGTCGATTTCGTAGATAGTACAAATGTTTGGGTGATTCAGGGAAGACGCGGCCTTGGCTTCCCGCTGAAACCGGCTGAGGGATTGCGCGTCGTTGGCGAGTTCGTCGGGAAGGAACTTCAGAGCGACGTAGCGGCCCAGCTTGAGGTCCTCCGCCTTGTACACAACACCCATCCCGCCCCCACCCAACTTCTCCACGATGCGGTAGTGCGAGATGGTTTGGCCGACCACTGGCGCGAATCTTACGTCTGCGGGACGGGCAAGTCAATGAAGGCTCTGGGGTTGGCGGTCGCTTGGAATTGCTCAGACGCTTACCCTCGAAGGCGTGCCGCCAGTCCGAAACGTTTTCTTCCCCGAGTATCAGCAATAGATATGAATGGGTGGACACGACCGTCGAAAGAGCCCTAATCTGGCGGACAAAATCTCGCCTAAGAAAGAACCTCACTTGCGTGAGTCGCACTCCTGGGCGGTGATACTGCTGCCGGTTGTGGCGGCTGGCGCTGGACTTGCTCACGCCCAGACCAATATTCAGAAGTCAGCCGCTCTCGCCTGCGGCGTAATGTCTGGGCAACGCAAGGCTGATGCGCAATCGCTTCAACTTCTATTGCTGACGGATGAAGACGCCAGTGAGGGGAATCCGGTTGCCATCGCGCTTCACCGGGAAGCTGTTAGGCAATGTCCCAAGGCATATCTGGATTATGAACAACGAAAGTGGATGAGCAATACCTTTCCAGCAGGCTCCCTGGTCAAGCGAACTCGAACTCAACTCCTTAGTTCTCCATCGGATTACCCGATTCGCTGCCGCGGTGTCCACGGCGTTGGCGTCCACCGATGGGAAAAATCGAATCGTTGATTTTAAAAAAGGAGACCGTCCCGCCGATCCATTGCTGCCTGGCCAGTACTCCTGGCTCGACCGCGGACTGCGCGCCGCCATCGCCCGCGACCGCAGGCATCGCCAGCATCACCGTCCTTTCGCCGCGCTCTTTTCCAAAGCCGCGCTCGTCGAGGCACTCAGGCAGAAGCGCGCGCTGTTAGGAGGGCCAATGCTGATGGCAGAGTCTCCTTGGGGGGGAACAAAACTGACTGGTAGCTACCTCTGCCTCTGACCGGGAACATCAGGTATCCTAGCAATCGTCGAGGAGAAGTGCGTGCGAGGTCTGAAGGACAAGCGAGTCCTGATCACCGGAGGAGCGAGCGGAATCGGCGCAGCCACCGCGGCGCGCTTGCTGGAAGAAGGCTCGCGGGTTTGTATCCTCGACCGCGACGCCGCGGCGTGTGGAGCTATCCGTCAGCAATTGCCGGGAATCGCCGAGGCCATCATCGCCGACGTTACCGACCTGATGCAGGTGGAAGCCGCGCTTGCCGACGCGGTACGAGTGATGGACGGAGTCGATGTCCTCATCAACAACGCCGGCATCAGCGTCCGCCACAGGTTCCTCGACATCACTCCCGAAGAATGGGACCAGGTGATCGCCGTAAATCTGACCGGCGTTTTCTATGTAGCCCAAACGGCCGCGCGCCACATGATGGAAAATTACACGGTCGAACGCGGCTGTGGTGTGATTCTGCAAACCGCATCCACCAATGGCATTATGGGCTATCCCTACTACGCCGACTACAACGCCACTAAAGCCGGAGTAATCGAGTTGACGCGCTCCATGGCGCTCGAACTCGCTCCCAAAGTTCGCGTGTGCGCCGTGGCACCCGGATACGTGCTGACGCCCATGCAACGCGCCGAATACACTGACACCATGCTCGAAGAGGTGAACCAGAAAATTCCACTCCGCCGCCATGCCAAGCCGGAAGAGATCGCGGCGTTGTTTGCCTATCTCGCCTCTGACGACGCGGCCTACGCAACCGGGCAGGTCTATACCATGGACGGCGGCGAAACCGCCGGAGGACTGGCCAGCCGGTGAGCACCACCACTGTCTTTCTGGGTGGAGGGCGCATCACCAGCGCACTGGTCGCGGGCCTGCACCGAGCTGGACACAAAGGCGTCATCGTCGTCCATGACCGCAACGCCGAAAAGCTACGAGCATTGCGTCGCGATTTTGGAGTTGCGGTCGAGCCTGACCTCCGACCCGCGGTTTCGAGAGCGGACATGCTCATCATCGCGGTGCGGCCGACCGCGGTCGCGGAAATGCTCGAGGAAGTTGCCCGCTACGCTGGTGCCTCGCGGCTGCTGGCTGTCACCTTGGCGGCCGGGATTCCCCTCAAGAAATTGCATCCACGGCTTGGCGCTCGGGTCGGCTGGGCACGGGCCTTGCCAAGTCCGATCTGCCGCATCGGACGCGGCCTGACGGCGGTGGCATTTGCTCGCAACCTGCCGCGCGCCGACCGCATGCGAGTGCGCGAATTCTTTGAGCAAGTAGGGCTAGTCCTCGAGATGGCGGAGAGTCGCCTCGATGCCTTCAACGCCGCCTATTCGCCCGCCCACGGCTACCACGCGCTGGCAACTCTGGCCAAAGCGGCGCAGGATACGGGATTGGACCCGAAGACGGCGCTCAAGGCTGCCGCGCATGCCTTTGCGGATGCGATCCTCTATTGGAGGGAGAGCGGCCAGAACGTCTCCGACCTCCTGCATGAAGCGGCAACCCCTGGCGGGACTTCCGCCGCGACACTGGCAGCCATGGACGCGGCCGGCTATAGGAGGGCTATCGAGCGAGGTCTCGCAGCCGGTATCCGGCGAGCGCGGGCAAATGCGCGCCACTGATGTTCCAGAGCTAGCCTCCCATAAAGCTAGCTTTTGACCCACCTCGCTGCCAACCGTCCCAGACGTACCAGACGGTAAAAACCGAACAGGAGTTTCGGAAGACGAACCGCTTCCCACTCGCCGGGCCCGGGAGTAAGAGTCAGGCGTGCGAGAAATCGCAGGCGATCCAGTGGGCGCTCGCGTAGCCGC
>Ga0209732_1000056_pt1 | contig 9873 bp, 10 predicted proteins | sample JacPinW_OM1H0_O1_FD_187955 | JGI IMG/M metagenome (GOLD analysis project Ga0209732, IMG submission 187955) | Forest soil microbial communities from Algoma, Ontario, Canada - Jack Pine, Ontario site 1_JW_OM1H0_O1 (SPAdes) (version 2) | ecosystem: Environmental > Terrestrial > Soil > Boreal...
CGCTGCGTGCGCAGCACAGCCGCTGCTGGAGCACCATTCCGAACTCGACATCATCGTGATTCACGAGGGAGAGCAAGTGCTGGGCGAGATAGTTGCGGCTGCAGCGAATCTGAACGATGACTTGCCGAAGATTACTGGAATCGCGTCCCGGGAAGATGGCCAGGTTCGATTCACACCAAAACGCCGAACGCTGGACGACCCGGATATTTTACCCTCCCCCGAGCGGTCGGGCAGATTCACACCATTGCGGGAGTGCCACCAGCTTTCTGATGGGGAGCCGCGGATGCTATGAGAACTGCGCGTACTGCTGCATCACAACACTGCACAATCTGGCACCGGGCAAGAAATTTCGCCAACGCAGTATGGATTTTATCGCCGACGAGATGGCGGAGCTTTATCGCGAGCCGGGGACACGGCAGTTCGTATTTCACAACGACAATTTCCTGGCGCCGTCGGTGGCGCACAACCAGGCGCGAATCGAGGGATTCGACAAGGCGTTCAAGAGCCGCGGCATGGAAGATATCCTCGCACCGTCTGGGGCTTTCCACCCAGATTCAGCGCCTGCGTGCTTTTTGCGAGCGGGCGGAATTTCTCGCTGGCTGGGTACCTTCAAGAGGGAGTGGCAATTCAGCTCCAGCGCGGCTGTCGAATACGATTGAAGTCTCGATCTTGACCACCACCGGTTGGCTCGTAAAGCGATCGAACGCGAGGTTCCGAAGATGTTCGATGTCCTTCACAGCTACCTGAACGATCAGATCGTAGCGCCCACTCACCAAAAATGCTCGCCGGACCTCTGGGATAGATTCCGTCTCATTGAGGAATCGATCGACTACAGTTCTCTCATGCTTGGCCAGCTCGATAAAGAAAAGGGCTTCCAAGGTCAGACCGACAGCTCGCAAATCAATATCGGCATGAGCGCCGCGGAAGACTCCCGAAGTTTGGAGATTCTTGATCCGTTCGTGACAAGTTGACGGCGCTAGCCGTACGGCCGCGGCAATCTGCTTGTTGGATAGGCGAGCATTCTTCTGAAGAAGTCGGATAATGTCGAAGTCTATTCGGTCAAGAGTGAGCTGAGCCATATCAGGTTCGAATTATATTCGATTGTAACCGGCAGCGTTCGTTGGTAGACCAAGGAGGAAACTAAAATCTGTTTAAGAAACGATTGCATCAGACTACAGAATGAGGCGGACTCATGAACCCGGGAGAATTTCGCGAAGTTGGTCACCGCGTGGTGGACATGTTGTCCGAGTACTTGGAACACATCGAAGAGAAGCCGGTGTTTCCGAATGTGGAGCCCAGCACGCTGACACAACTCTTTGCAGAGCCATTGCCCAGGGATTCCAACTCCCCGGAGAAAGTGCTGCAAGAACTGGAAGAAAAGCTTCTGCCGAATTGCACGAATGTCGGGCACCCGGGTTACATGGGGTTAATCACTCCATCGCCTAACCCCGTCGGCATCATTGCGGATTTCATCTGCTCCGCGCTCAACCAAAATATCGGGGTGTATACGATTGGCCCTGCTGCCGTGGCCATGGAGCGCCGCACCGTGCGATGGCTGACCGACTTGGCTGGCTATGACGAGAACGCCGGCGGGAACCTAACCAGCGGCGGCATGATGGCAAACTTCATCGGTATCAAGCTGGCACGGGACCAGGTTTCTAACGACCGGATACAGCATGATGGAGTTCAGGAACGCTGGGCAGTGTACGCGTCGGAAGAACGGCATGTTTCGGTAGACAAAGCTGTCGATGCCGTAGGGCTGGGCCGAAGCGCGCTGCGTGCACTACCCACCGATGCTGAATTTCGTGTGAGACTGGATGCGCTCGAGGCGGCAATTGCGGAGGATAAGAAGCATGGCATACGCCCGCTGTGCCTCGTAGGCATCTTCGGCACGACGAACACCGGAGCGGTCGATTCAATACGCGCGCTTCGGCCGATTGCTGATCGGGAGGGAATGTGGCTGCACGCCGATGCCGCTTATGGCGGTGGCATGTTGCTCTCCCATACTTGGCCCATGCGCAATCAAGGTTTGGAACTTGCCGACTCGATCACGATTGATCCGCACAAGTGGTTCTATGCGCCGTTGGATGCGGGCGCGATCCTGGTTAAGGATCACCGTCGACTAACGGCGTCCTTTGGAATGAAACCGTCGTACCTTACCGACGAACTGGATCGTGCCAATGAACGATACCAGTATTACGTTCACAGCTTCGAGCAGTCGCGACGTTTTCGTGGACTGAAGGTATGGATGAGCTTCAAGCGTTACGGAGCAAGTCAGATCGGGGAGTGGATCGACAACAACGTGCGCCAGGCAAAACACCTTTATTCCGCGGTCGCAAAGCATCCTGAGTTCGAAGCGGCAAGTGAGCCGGCGATGTCGGCAATCTGCGTTCGATATCGGAGCGCCGACCCGGAAGAAGTGCAATCCAAGGAGTTGCACGCCGAGGTAGCTAGGCGAGTCGAACAGAGTGGGAAATTCTGGATTTCGACCACGGAACTAAAGGGGAAGGCATGGTTCCGGATTAATCCAGTAAACTTTCGCACGCGTACGGAGCACATGGACCAACTGTTAGCCCTGCTCGAGCAGGAATGCCATTCTGTGGTTCAAAGAAGAGGGTTAACAAGCAACCAGGGCTAGAACTCTCGAGCTGTTCTCCAGGAGAACCATAGGAACGGCAATACCGAATCGATTCGCCAAAGCTACGATCAAGAAGGCAACGAATACGCAAGCCGAATCTCCGGCGAACTTCAGCACAGGCCATTCGACCGGGAACTGCTCAATCGCTTCGCTGCTGTTAGGTGGAACTCTTTTGTGAGCCGGGGGACTGGGGCGGGATGGGACTAACTCAGGGGACAAGGCCCGCAGATGCTCGGGGAGAGGTCTATCTCTCGTGACTCCTCGCGGCTTGGAGTCTTCCCTCAGTCAACCGCGCCTGCGAAACCCTCCGAATAGCGTGGAAGCAAGAGGTTGGTTGCGGCCGCCAACCCGAGCGCTGCCGCGAGGAATACCAGCAAAGAGGCATAGGAGCCAGTCGCATCAAATGCACGCCCCAGTAGCACCGGCCCGATGGCTCCAGCGGCGGCGTAGAACGTCCAGGTGAGACCGTAAAGCGTAGAAAAGGCGCGCAGCCCAAAATAACGAGTCAACAGGTAGGGCGTAATGGCGGCTTCGCCTCCGGCGCCGATGCCAATGAGCGCCGCAGCAAGGCAGCCCGCAGGAAAACTACTCGCCCGAGCGAGGAGAAAAATGCCCAGCGCGGTAGTGAGGTTGATTACAAGCGCAACACGTGGTCCGAAAAATCGGTCTAACAACCATCCCACCACGATCCTGCCAAGTAGGCTCGATCCCCCGAGTATGGACGCGCATAGCGCCGCACTTCCGGCTGTGAGGCCTCGATCCGTCAGCAACGCGGACAGGTGAGTGATCGCTCCGTTCATACTTATCGAACTCACGAAAAGGATAGCCGTGATAATCCAGAAGGCAAAGGAGCTCAGGCCTTGCTGCCAGGTCATTCCAGAATGAGCAACGACCGACTCACGCCCGAACACCCGACGTTCGCGGATGTAGCGCCAGCTGAGGGGCAAGCCGAGTAACAATGCAAGACCGCCGAGTGACGCGTACGCTGCGCGCCAGCCAGATCGGCTGATGATGGCTTGGGCGAGGACGGGCAAAATCATGGCGCCCAAGCCCGCTCCAACCATGACAAAGGCCAACGCCGTCCCCAGACGCCGCTGAAACCAGGTGGAAATCGATCGCGAATAGGCCAGATGAGCTGCACCGTTTCCAACTACACCCAGCACGAAGCAAGTCACGTAAAGCTGCCACAATCCGGAGCGCAACAGCGACAGCGAGGCGATGGCGCACCCGTATATCGTCATGCAGATAAGAATGATGCGGCGAGGGCCAAAGCGATCGATCCACCGCCCCAGCAATGGGGAGCACAGCCCCAACGTGACGGCGGCGATTGCGAAGCCACTAGAGATGGCTTCGCGGCTCCAGCCGAATTCCGCAGCCAGCGGCTTCACAAAAACGGAGAAGGTATAGACGAATAGCGAGCCGAATCCAGCCATCACGCCGAGACACGCTGCTAACGCTACGCGCCAGCCATAATAACCAAGATCGAATTCACTGAGGTCGGACGTCATTTCGGCGGATCGCACTGTATTTGTACTTTGAGGACGAGGAGCCAAGGTCAAGCTTTCCTTCTAGCGCCCACACATCGGCGACGGTTTTGACAGGAGTCGAATGGTACACGGACTGCCCACGACCATCTGTAGTCTTTTTCTAGTATTGCCGCGACACTTGGGCGGAGGTTACGACTTGATCGATCGCGTCAAGCAGAACTGCGCCGCGGCGGAAATCTCCCACGAATTTCAGTTCCACTAAAACCGAATAACCACGCCTGTTCCTGGACATTCAGCCGTCCCCATCGCCGCTTACCTGAGAACGCTTGAGGTGGCTGTCCGAAGACGATGATGGAGGCGTGTCCATGGCGCTTTCAACAAGCCAATTATGAGCGGACCCTGGAGGCTGAGCTGGCAGCTTCGGCCAACTTGATACCGGTAGTCGTCACCATCTCGGCCACGACAACTCGGCCGCGCCCGTCCCTGTTTGCTCTATATAGAGCAGCATCGATGCTTGTCATTACTTCTTTGACCGACAAATCATGAATCGGGAATGCGCCGAAGCCGGCCGAAATATCGCGCCCGAGCTCAGGTCGAAAGCCGATGACGAAATTCGCTCCTCCCGTAGTGTTCGTGGTTCACGGAGAGCGGAGATTGTAGAGGCGAACTCCTTGCATCTCTTCGCGTCCAGAATGTCAAACTCCAGGTGCGTGGGAGGACGTTCCAAGAAGGTACGAATTTGGACATTAACGGCAACGATCAGGCAAGAAAGGCAGACGCCAGAAATCCGATTTTCCCTCCTGCCCGTATTTCACTTGTAGACCTAAAGCCTTGGGAATACGCCGGGCGCTAGCGGCAATTTCGCGACGCGCGTGTTTAGCCAGGATCAAATCGTCTATTTGCAACCGAGTGAGGTTGGAATGGCCAAGTGGCTACGAGTTCTTCTGATCCTTTGTGCTGCATCCGTATGGTCTCAGACTGCGCCTCTTGAATCCGTCGAGCAGAACCGCCTCGGCCATACATCGGAGACCGACACGCAGATTCAGGCCTTGCAGAAGCACGTAAAGGAGGCGCCGGGCGATTACGCAGGATATGACGGCTTAGGATCCGCCTTCTTTCAGAAGGCCAGAGAGACCGGCGACATTGCCTATTACGACCTGGCCGAGCAAACGCTCACGAAGGCGCTCGCGCTGGCACCGCAAGATTTCCGAGCCTCCGATCCTCTGGTTCACATGGCATCGGTCTACATGGGCGAACATCGCTTCTCGGACGCCCTGGCCTTTGCGCAAAAGGCGATCGGCACAGGCTCCGGAAGTCTGGCGGCATTCGCCATCGAAGGCGACGCTTATACCGATATGGGCGATTACGAGGAGTCGGCAAGGGCCTATCACACCGTGCAGGCCCTTGGTCGGAGGATCGCATCCCCGTTGGCCCTCGCCTACATGAGCGACAGTCGCATGGCGTATCTGTGCTATTTGCGGGGAGACTCCGCGGAAGCCATCCGGCTGATGAACAGTGCCATCGCGGCCGGGCTTCAAACCAATGTTCCTCGGGAAAATCTCGCATGGCTCTATTTCGAAATAGGCGAGCGCTACTTTCAAACCGGCGATCTGGAGAACGCTGGTTTGTCCTATCAATCGGGCATAACCGCCGATCCCAATCACTATCGCTCCCTGGCCGGTCTGGCGAAGGTTCGGGCCGCCCAAGGAAAACTGGAAGAATCCATAAAGCTCTATCAGCGCTCGATTGCCATCATTCCATTTCCGGTGTACGTGGCCGAGTTAGGCGACGTTTACAAGAAAGTGGGACGCGTGAACGAAGCTCAGCGGCAGTATGACCTAGTCGAGTACATCGGACACCTCAGCAAGCGAGATCAAGTGCTGGCCAATCGGGAACTGGCCATGTTCTACGCAGAGCAAGGGATCAAGCTTCCGGAGGCCCTGGAGCTTGCCCGAAAGGAACTCGAAATCCGGCGCGACATTTACACATGGGACACCCTGGCGTGGGTTCTCTACAAGAACGGCCGAATTCAGGAAGCAGCCGAGGCGATGAACAAAGCCCTTGCTTTGCACACCAACGATTCTCTGCTGCTGTTTCATGCCGGCATGATCTATCACAGCCTGGCCAAGGATTCGACTGCGGAAGACTTTCTCAGTCGTGCGTTAAAAACAAACCCGCATTTCCACATTTTTCACGCTGAAGTGGCGAGCCGAACTTTAGAAGATATCGCCCAATCGCATAACCGGGATTTGAGGTCAAACAATGCGCAATGATAACGCCAGGAGCAGTCGTCGGTGGTCGGGAATCATTTTCTTGCTGTTTGGGCTGATTTTGAGCTCCGCGACCTCCTTGGCCCATCCCATGGGAAATTTCAGCGTCAATCACTATTCGAAGGTCACAATCAAGCGAGGGCAAGTTGAGGTTCGGTATCTGATCGATATGGCTGAAATTCCCACTTTTCAGGAGCTTCGGCAGTTCGACATTACTCCCAAGCCGGACGACCCCAGCGCCTACCGCTACCTCGACAGACAGGAGCAACTCTTGAAGGAAGGACTCTCGTTAGAGAACGATGGCCAGGCTCTCAGGCTGGATACGATATCTCACCAGGTGGCATTCGCCGACGGCGCCGGCGGTCTGCAAACCATGAAAATCGAGTTTGTGTTCCGAGGAAAACTTGATGTCACCGCCGGCGCTCACAAACTTTCCTACTTCGATAACAACTTTCCGGGGCGGACAGGTTGGAAGGAAATCGTGGTTCTCGGCGACGGAGTTGCGATTCTGAACAGTTCTGCTCCTGCCACCGATCGCAGTCAAGAACTGACCAACTACTCTAGCGATGCGTTGAACAGTCCCCCTCAGCAACTATCTGCTCTTGTCGGCTTCAGGACTTCACTCTCTGGAACGGAGAAGAGCACCTCAGCCGCAGTAATTGGGAGTTCTTCCAGGCGGACGATGTCTCAGGGAACAAACGCGGCACACCAGACACCCGCAGCCGCACATCCGCGAGCGCATCAAGGACAGGGCCGATCGCCCGGTGCAATTACATCGTTTGACCTGAGTGCCGAGCATTCCTCTCCCCGCGGCGTCGCGCCGCCGACGCTTGCTCCAAGGTCCCTCGCAGCCCCCGCGCAGAATACGCCGCGCAGTCGTTTTACCGAGCTGGTCTCGACGCAGGGTAAACTGAGTTTCTGGGTACTGTTCTCGGCCGCTCTGATCGCTGCAGGTCTGGGCGCGCTTCATGCGCTAGAGCCGGGACACGGCAAGACCATCGTTGCTGCCTACCTCGTAGGATCACGCGGTACGGCAAGACATGCCGCGCTGCTGGGAATCGTCGTCACCGCTGCACACACAGCGGGCGTATATCTGTTAGGCGCTCTGACCCTCTATGCATCACGATACATTGTTCCCGAGCAGCTCTATCCATGGCTTGGAGCAATTTCCGGTCTGAGCGTTGCCGGACTTGGTATTTTCATTTTCCTCAGACACTGGACCGGAGAGACCGGAGAGCATTCCCACGCCCCGGGAGAGCAGCATTCGCACTGGTTCCTCTCGATGTTCAAGCAAGCCACGCCCACGGAGCTGGCGGGTCGTGCTGTGATCCCAGGCGATTCGAAACCGGTCGAGCGCGCCCTGTCATTGCGTGAACTCTGCATGCTGGGTATTACCGGAGGAATCGTGCCTTGTCCGGCGGCGCTGGTCGTGCTATTGAGTGCTTTCTCGCTTCACCGGATAGGCTTCGGGCTGTTCTTGATCACCGCGTTTAGCCTTGGACTGGCAGCGGTGCTGGTGATCGTCGGCCTAACAATGGTCTATGCCAAACGCGTGATGTCTTCCCGTGTCCGGGCTAGTAATACTGCCCTCCGCTATCTTCCCTTTTTGTCATCTGCATTCATGGTGGTGCTAGGAGTTGGAATAACAGCATCGGCTGTCGCATCAGTTCAGATTTGGCATGGCCTTCTTTCTCATGATTTTCTCTCCAAAGACAAACTGGTTCCTTTCGCGACCGTAATTTTGCTGGGATTGTTTCTGGGGATGCGGCATTCGACAGACCCAGACCACGTGCTGGCAGTAACCACCATCGTGAGCCGCCAAAAGTCGGTCAGAAGCTCGGCGACGATTGGGTTGCTATGGGGTCTCGGACACACGCTGACGATCTTTCTCGTGGGATCCGCGATCATTATTTTCGGTGTCGTCATTCCCCCTCGTCTCGGGCTCTCCATGGAGTTTTGCGTCGCCTTAATGCTTATCCTGCTGGGGGTACTGAATCTGACCGGCGTCATGCGTTGGATTACGGAGCGCGTTACTCCGATGAAAACTGTCCCCGCAACGCCACGACCAGCCGTTTCCGTAGATCGCATCTCCGAGAACTCCGGTAGGATAAACCAAAGGGTGTCGAGCAGCATTGAGCTCTTCCTTGACAGGACGATCGGAAAACTCGGACTCTACCAGACCATTCGACCGTTAGTGGTCGGCCTCGTACACGGCCTGGCGGGTTCGGCTGCGGTCGCCCTGTTAGTCCTTTCCACCATCAAGAGTCCCCTCTGGTCAACCGCGTACCTGCTGGTTTTTGGTTTCGGCACAATGGTGGGAATGACGCTCATGACCGCAGCAATTTCATTACCTCTGGTTTACACAGGAAAGAAATTTTTCAAGATCAGTGGGCACCTGAGCACGGTTTCTGGTTTCGCGAGCATGGCTTTCGGCATCTTTCTTGTTTACCACATCGGTTTTGTCGACGGGCTATTCACGTCCCAGGTGCACTGGGTCCCGCAATGAATCGGCTCGCGTGTCGGGGAACGAGAGGATTCTCTCCCCATGTCTGCCTTCGTTAGCCATCTTCGATCCTGCTGATGCTTCCACACTTTTGCGCCAACAACCAGGCAAAGCTATATCCGTGATAGCGCCGCAAATGTTTCGTCATTCGCGAAATCCGTTTGCAGCAGTGGCAACGTAAATGGGGTACGTGGACTAGCCAGATTAACCGCAACCACGGTTAACTCACGAGCAATTTCGATCCATGGCGACGTCAACGAATTCTGCAAAGAGGCATTTCAATGAAAAAACTGAAGTCAATCGTGGCCCTCGCGGTGTCGCTGTGCATGCTGGCACCTTCCAGCCTGTTCGCGTCGAGCCATCGCGAAGCGCCCATCACGGCATTGGACCGTAGCGCAGACGTTACCGATTGGTACGCCTTTGTCAGCTATGACAATCCCAAAAAAGTCACCTTCATTTTGAACGTTGACCCGCTTCTGGAGCCCGCCAACGGACCCAACTATTTTCCCTTCGATCCCAATGTGGTCTATCAGATGCTCATTGACAACAACCAGGACGGAATTCCGGACGTCGTCTTCCAATTCCGCTTCAACACTCAAATCCGCGATCCCAAGTTATTCACCGGATTCGTCGGCGGTATCGCCGGGATTCCACCGATCACGTCACTGAGCGGCACTGGTTCTGAGGGCTTGAGCCTGATCCAAACCTACACCGTAACCATGATCAAGAATGGCAAATCAACCGTCCTGAACGGCGGCCAAACGCTTTATGCCGTTCCCTCGAACGTAGGTCCGTTGACCATGCCGGACTACCCCTCGCTGTTCAACCAGGGGATTAACAGCCTGGGCAACGGAATCACCGTATGGGCGGGAACCGCAGATGACCCGTTCTTTATCGACTTGGGGGCTTTTTTTGACTCGGTGAATTTCCGCGCTGGAACCGGGCCGATCCTGTCGCCGACTATCGATGCTGACG
>Ga0209732_1000059_pt1 | contig 9792 bp, 8 predicted proteins | sample JacPinW_OM1H0_O1_FD_187955 | JGI IMG/M metagenome (GOLD analysis project Ga0209732, IMG submission 187955) | Forest soil microbial communities from Algoma, Ontario, Canada - Jack Pine, Ontario site 1_JW_OM1H0_O1 (SPAdes) (version 2) | ecosystem: Environmental > Terrestrial > Soil > Boreal...
CACGTGTTCGCCCTCGGCGACGCGGCCGCTGTGCCCGACCTCGCCCGTCCCGGCCAGATCACGGCCCAAACAGCCCAGCATGCACAGCGGCAAGGCGTCATGGCGGCCCGCAACGTGGCCGCCTCGCTGGAGAACCGGGAGCCGCAGGCATACAGGCACCGCGACCTCGGATTCGCGATCGACCTGACCGGCCGCAACGCGATCGCGACGCCGCTAGGAATCAGGGTGAGCGGGTTCATCGCCAAGCTCGCCGGCCGGGCCTACCACCTATTGGCGCTCCCGTCGGGGCGTCTGCGCGTGCTCTCGGACTGGGTCAACGCTTTGATAACCGGGCCGCAAATCATCCACCTCGGGCTGGTCGACGAGCGCTCCGCAACGATCCAAGCCGAAGCCGGCAGTGGCCACGACCTCGAACCGCGCACGCCCTGAGATGATCAGGGTGCATCACGCATCATCGACTGCGTGAGACATGAGCTCAGTCCAGACGTCTCAACCAGCGCAGTTGGACGCTTCCAAGGCGCGCCGCAGTCTGCGCAACGGGTTCATCACGCTGGTCCTGGCGCTCGCGCTGGCCGTTGGGCTGCTGCTGGCAGTCCCGGGGCTCAAGGGCGTGGCGACCACGGTGTCGAACATGAAGCTGCAGTGGGTTGTCGTCGCGGTCCTGCTCGAAGTTGTTTCGTGCGCCTGCTACGTCCTGGCGTTCCTGCAGGTGTTCGACCGGGCGCCGGTGCGGCTCGGGGCCCGGGTGGCGCTCAGCGAAGAGGCGTTCGGGGCGGCGGTGTCGCTCGGGGGCGCGGGCAGCTTGGCGGTGGGCGCGTGGCTGATGGTCGAGCGGGGAGCACCTCCGCGCCGGATCGCCGAGCGCTCGGCGGTGCTGTTCCTCTATACGAGCGCGATCAACGTGATCACGCTGATCCTGGCAGGCCTGGGCCTGTTCCTCGGCCTCCCCGGGCCTCGCAACCTTCTGCTCAGCATTGTGCCGGCGGCAGTCGGCGTCGTCGTGCTGGTCCTGTTTCTCCTGTTGCCGCGCTATGTCGACAGGATTCTCCGTCGCGTGCAGCCCGGTCGACTTGAGGCGTTTCTGACCGAGACGGCGGCGAGCGTACGCGACACCAAACGACTCGTGTTTCATCCCGACTGGCGGATCGTCGGCGCGATCGGCTACCTGTGGTTCGACATCGCGGTGCTGTTCGCGTGCTTTGCCGCCGCCGGCCACATGCCGCCGCTGGCCCCTGTCGTGCTGGCCTACCAGATCGGCTACCTGTCGAACTTCATCCCGGTGCCCGGCGGAATCGGCATCCTCGATGGCAGCATGATCGGCATGCTCGTCCTCTACGGCGTGGGCGGGACGGTGGCCACGGCCGCCACGCTCGTCTACCACGTGATTTCGCTTTGGGTCCCGGCGATCTTGGGCACGGTCGCGTTCATCTTGTTGCAGAAGACCAAGAAGCAGCCGGTCGTCCTGCGTAACCCGCCCGAGGACCTGCACCCGCGGCGCCTCTGAGCCATTTGGGTGGAGTCACAACTCGGAGCAGAAATGGACGCGCGAGCGGCGCCCCGGCCGCGCGCGCATTCGAGCTGCCAGAAATCACCACGATCCGGTGAGGACAGCTCACCCGGGTACGAGCAACCCTGAATGGATTGGAGCTAACCGCGATCCTGCGCCGCTCACCGCGATCCTGGACAGGCCGGCGCGTAAACGCCGCGATGGTTCTCCTAGCCAAGACCCGACGACAGTCAGAACGGCAAGAGCGCACCTGATGAACCAGACGACGGCGGCAGAAAACAAGGCGACACGGAGCGAGAACGACAACGACGGAGTTGGCGAGCCGCCCCTGGGCCGAAAGGCACTGAACCATCGCCGACGGCAGATCGCCGGCGTCCTGGGACGTCGCGGTTGGGGCTATTTGATGGAGGCAAGTGGGCTCCAGCACCTCACCGCCCTCGAGCCTCACGTTGAAGCGCACCACCAGGCAACGGCTCCAGAGCGTCTACGTCTCGCGCTGGAGGAGCTCGGGCCGACGTTCATCAAGCTGGGTCAGGTGCTGTCGACGCGCGCTGACCTAGTCGGGCCGGAATTTCGGCTCGAACTCGCGAAGCTGCAGGACGACGCGCCGCATCTTCCAGCCGAGGTCGTGCAGGAGCTCGTGCGAACCGAGCTCGGCGGCGAACCGGAGAGCGTGTTTGCAAAGTTCGACCCAGAGCCGCTGGCGGCCGCATCGATCGGGCAGGCTCACGCAGCAGTAATGCCGGACGGGACCGAGGTCGTCGTGAAGATCCGACGGCCGGGGGCGACGGAGCAGGTCGAGCTCGACCTCGAGATCCTCATGAACAGCGCCTTGCATGCGAGCCGTCGCTCGAAGCAGATGGCGGAATATGACGTGGTCGGGATCGCCGAGGAGTTCGCGCAGACACTGCGAGCCGAGCTCGACTACCTGCGTGAGGGCCGGAACGCCGAGCAGTTCGCGGCGAACTTCGCGGAACACGCGGATGTCCAGATCCCCAGGGTGTTCTGGGAGCAGACGACTTCGCGAATGATCACGCTCGAACGGATCCGGGGCATCAAGATCACAGATCTCGCCGCGCTCGACGAGGCGGGCATCGACCGCCACGACCTCGCCAAGCACGGCACGGACGTGATGGCCAAGATGGTGTTCCAGGATCGCTTCTTTCATGCCGATCCGCACCCGGGCAACTTCTTCATCAAGCCCGGCGGCGGAATCGGACTGATCGACTTCGGGATGGTTGGGGCGCTGGATGCGGAGCTCCGCGACCAGCTGGCGGGGCTGGCGGTCGCGCTCGTACGCGGCAACCCCGATCGCCTGGCAGCCGCGCTGCTCGGACTGGGCGCGGCGAGCGCACGGGTCGACCGCGAGCGGTTGCGTGACGACCTCGCGGAGCTGCTGGACCGCTACTCCAGCCGCGGTCCGGGCAAGCTCGATTTCGGCACCGTGAGCGGCGAGATCCTGGAAATCGTTCGCCGGCACCGTCTCAGGCCTCCGCGAGAGCTGGTGTTGCTGTTGAAGGCGTTCGTCATGAATGAGGGGATGGCAGAGCAGCTAGATCCCGACTTCCGCCTGGTCGAGGAGCTTCGCCCGTACGTCTACCGTCACCTGGCCGCCGAGCTCTCTCCAGCCGCTCTGGCCAGACGCGCCGGGCAGGCAGGAGTGGATCTGGCCGAGCTTGCTGTGGACTTCCCCGGGCAGCTGCATCGCATTCTCGAGCTGGCGGCAAGCGGCGGGTTCGAGGCTCACCTGCGCGCGGCTGAGCTCGAGCCGCTGGTCAGTCGCACCGAGCGCCTGGCCAATCGGATCGCGGCCGCCGTGCTGGCGGCGGCGGTGATCGACGCCCTTGCGGAGCTGTCAGCTCTCCGGACTCGCCCGCACAGCCGGCGACGGCTGCGCCTGTCAACGCCGGTGGCGGGGCTGGGCGCGTTCGCCGGGGACGTGGCGCGGAGGCGACGGCGAGCGCAACGTCGATGAACGCCCCAGACGGGAGACACCGTGCCGGGTCGGCGACGAGACCACGCCTCGGGGCTCCCGTCGGGCGCTGCATGCTCAGGGACAGTAACCCTGGCTGAGCACCGGCTACCGGCGGTGTGGGCCGGAAAATCACCACCATCCGGCGAGGACAGGTCACCTGGATCGGGGCAAACCTGCGGTCCGTGAACTCGGTCGCGGAATCGCCCATCAACTCGACGCAGACGGGCCAACGGCCGAATCGGCCAGTGTGCGGACGGCGACACGCGTACCCAGATAGACCCGCCACACAAGGAGACAACGATGCACGGTGATTTAGGCGTCTGGACCTACGAAGACTGCGCGCTCGTGCTGATCGACTACCAGAACGAGATGTTCGAGGTCATCCGCTCCGAAACGGACAGAGACCTGGTGGAGCTGAATGTGAGGCTGTTGGCGAAGACCGCCAAGGCGCTCGAAATGCCGATCGTGCTGTCAACAGTAGGGGTCGGGTTCGGGTTCAACGGCCCGACGCTTCCCGCGATTCTGTCCGAGCTGGAGGGCATCGAGCCGCTCGACCGGTCATCGATGAACGCGTTCGAGGATCAGGCCTTCCGAGAGGCGGTGGCGGCGACCGGGCGCAAGCGACTGATCATCGGTGGCCTGCACACCGAGATCTGCCTCTCGTTCGCGACGGTCCAGGCCCTGAAGGACGGTTATGACGTGATGTACGTGACCGACGCCGTCGGAGGGCGATCGCAGACCGCGCATCGGACGGGTATCGAGCGGCTCGCGCACGCCGGCGCCGTGCCAAGTACGGCACTCGCGGTCAACACCGAGCTCTTCCGCGACTGGGCGTCACCGGTCGCCGGCGCGGCCCGCGACGTCATCTACTGGTACTTCACGGAGGTCTCAAAGCTGACCGACGAAGTCGGCGTCGCCAACGCGGAGAAACAGGCCGCGGCTGCCATCCTAGAGGAGGCAAAGTGATGCCTGGGCGGCTATCTGAAAAGGTCTGCGTCGTCACCGGCACGGGCGGGGCCATGGGCCGCGCAACGGCTCTGACGTTCGCCCGAGAGGGTGCGCGGCTCGTCGGCTGCGACGTGGCCGTCGAGCCGGCGGACGAGACCGTCGAGCTCGTCCGGAAGGCGGGCGGCGAGATGGTGTCGGTGCAGCCGTGTCTGCTTGACGATCCGGGCGAGTGCGCAAAGCTAATCGACCTGGCGATACAGACGTTCGGCAGGATCGACGTGCTGTTCAACCTCGCGGGCAGGTCGCACTTCGGCCTGCTCGAGGACGTCACCGACGAGGACTGGGACGCCGCGCGCCGCGACGAGGTCGACCTGATCTTCTATCTGACGCGGGCAGCATGGCCCCACCTGAAGGACAGCGGCGGCGTGGTGGTGAACATGGCCTCGCTGAACGGACAGCTCAGCTTCAAGAGCCTCGCCTCGCTCTCCCACACCACGAACAAGGCTGGAATCATCGGTATGACCCGTCAGCTCGCCCTGGAGGGAAGCGAGCATGGGATCCGCGTGAACTCGATCTCGCCGGGCCTGATCCAGAGCGGCGCCACCCGAGCACACCTCGACGAAGGCGAAGGCGGGTGGACGCGCGAGATGAGTGACCGGACGCTGCTCGGCCGGCTGGGGAGGCCGGAGGACGTGGCGAACGTAGCGTTGTTCCTGGCCTCTGGCGAGAGTGCGTACGTGACCGGGATCGACGTCGTGGTGGATGGCGGGATGAAGGTCTGGTGACGCCGTGGTGAACGCCCAGCAATCAGATCCGGTAGCGAGCGCTGACGGCAGCGCAGCGACCGTGGCCGAGACTCGCCGACACCGGTCCGGCTTCTGGGCCGTGGCGTTCGCCCTCGTGATCGTCATGGCATCTGCGACGCTGCCGAGTCCGCTCTACGGCCTGTACCGCATACGAGATCACCTCTCGTCGCTAACAGTGACGGTGATCTACGCGATCTTCGCGGCCGGGACGATCGCCGCGTTGCTGTCAGTCCAGTTCATCGTTTCGCGCGCCGGACGCCGAGGCGCGATGCTCGGCGCGGTGGCGACGATGATGGCAGCGGCGGGTTTGCTCGCGGCATGGAAGGCGCTGCCAGGGCTGCTCATCGGGCGTTTGATCACCGGCGTGGGGGTCGGCCTGGCCGCTGGGACGGCCTTCGTCTACCTGATCGAGCTGCGGGCTCGAGCGAACCCGGGCGGCTCCCCGGCACGAGCGCAAACCATCGGCTCGGCGGCGACCGTCGGCGCGCTTGGGCTTGGACCGCTGATCGCCGGCTGCCTGGCCGAGTGGGCGGGATCGCCGCTGACCTTGCCATACCTGATCTTCGTGGGGCTGGGAGCGATCGCTCTGATCGGCCTTGTCGGCGCGCCCGAGACCGGCATCCCAGCTGCTGCGGGTAAGAGTCAGGCGAGCGGTTCGTCACGCTCGGGCAAGGTGCTGGTACCAGGGGCCGTGGCGACTCTCGCGGCCTTCGCGGCGAACGGGCTGTTCGCCGGGCTGTCCGGGCTCTTTCTTGCAACCACCCTTCACCATCCCTCGCACGCGTTGTCTGGCGTATCGCTGTTCCTGGTTTTCTCGTCGGGCGTGGCAGCCCAGCTGGCGACGATCCGATTGCCGGCGTCGCGCGTGCTCGCGCTGGGCACGATCTCCATGCTGATCGGTCTCGCGCTGCTTGTGACTGCGGTGCGTCTATCGACACCAAGCCTCGCGCTGTTTCTGGTCAGTGGCGCGTTGATCGGGGCGGGAGCGGGCGCTGTCTTCAAAGGGACGACCGGGCTCGTGCTCGGCGCGACGGCGCCGGAGAACCGCCTGGCGGCGACGTCGGACTTGCTCATCGCCCTCTACGTAGGGCTTTCGATTCCCGTGATCGGTGCGGGAGTGGCACTCGACCGGGGGACAAGCCCGGCGGACACCGTGCTGGGGTTCGCCATCCTCGTCGGCTTGGGTGTTGCCGGTGCGGGGGCCCTGCTCGGACGCGGGCTGCAAAGCGCGCCGGGAGCTGCGTAGATGGTGCGCGCACGCGCCCCTGCTCGGGTGGTGAAGACCGCCAACATCTTCGCGGCCGAACTGCTCGCATCCGACCCATGCCAAGCGGGGGCTCAGCGTGTGATGTTCCTGTCCGGAGACAACGCCGACGCCAAATCTGATGTGGGCGGGTTGTTCGAGGATGCCGGATTCTTCGTTATTGACCCTGGTGGGTTACACGAGGGTGGACAAATGCATCAGTTCGGCGCTCCGCTCGCCGGCCACAACCTGATCCGTCTCGTATGAGCGGACGCCCGACAGGCCCGCCTCTCCGGGGAACGGCTCGCGACACTAACCGAGATCGGCTACGGGTTCGCCAAGCCTCGATCTGGCGCGAGGGGTCTGGCCATCTTGTCCAGGCGCCCGGCGGCGCGCATCACGGTATGCGTCTCGAACAGATACGGCATCGCGTTGCCCAAGGCGGCGTTGGGAACGAAGGGCGAGTGTGTCGCGGTCTCGGCGATCGACCGCAGCGCGAGTTCGTGAACGATGATCAGCGTCACCCGCTCTGTCCGCGACAACAGGCGCCAGAGCGCCGCTGCGTAGCGGATCCGCGCTTCGTCGACGCTCTCGCCATTAGGAAACCGGTCGGCCGAGGTGTGGTTCGCCTTCCATGCCCAATAGTCCTCAAGAGGGCTCCCGTCGAAGTCTCCGGCTCGGAGCTCATCGAGTCCCGGCTCGATCAGAACCGGCACGGGGCGTGCGGCAAGCGCTAGCGCCGCGGTCTCTTGGGTGCGCTGGTAACGAGTTGCGACGACCAATTCAATGTCCAGGCCGGCGACCTGCGCTCCGAGCTCGCGTGCTTGCTCGCGTCCGCGGTGCGTGAGCGCCACCGACCGACGGGGATCGCTGCTCACCAGGCCAGCGGTGTTGGCGGTTGATTCGGCATGACGGGCGAATACGAACAGGCGCGGCGATACCTGACTCGTGGGAGCTTGTTCGATCGCCATGTGGTTGTCGCGTGCGTTCATGGGTCGCCCAACTGACGCTCGAGCCGCCGCTTCCGGTGGGTGACGAGCAGCGGGGCGAGAATCAACATTGTTCGCCACGACGGATCGGAGGCTCAAAGACGACGCTGGCCGGCGCAGGCGAAGTGATCAAGCCCGACGGCCGGTGCTCATCGCGCCGCAGCCTCCGTCGTGGCGCCGAGTCCCTGTGGGGCGGCGTCCGCGGCCTCGAAGTGGTGGCAGTTGCCGATTGCGTTACGGGCGAGCGCAGCCTTGACGGTAGGCACGCGAGACTCGGCCCGGCCGGGCAGGATGATCATCGCCAGAGCGAAGCCGAGGATGAAGATTCCGACCGACCACCAGAACGCCGTGGTATAGCCGTGAACTGCCGCGGCGTCGGGCAGGCCGGGGGTGTGGAGGTGACTGACGGTGTAGCTGGCGACGGCGCTGGCGAAGATCGTGCTCAGCAGGGAGGTGCCGACCGAGCCGCCGACCTGCTGGGAGGTGTTCACCATCGCTGAGGCCACCCCGGCTTCACGTCCCGCCACGCCCAAAGTCGCCGTCGAGAACGCCGGCGCGAAGATGCATCCCATCCCGAGGCCGAGGACGAGCAAACCGGGAAGGACATCGCTGGCGTAGCTGGAGCCGGGCGTCAGGCGCGTGAACAGGAACATCGCGAGCGCCCCGAGGGTGGTGCCGGCGAGTACCAGCGGCTTGACCCCGGTGTGCTGGATCACGCGGGTCTGCACGGTGGTCGAGGTGACCACCAGCACACCCGTCAGCGGCAGGAACGCGAGTCCGGTGGTGAGCGGCGAAAGGCCGAGCTGCTGCTGCAGGAAGTAGGAGAGAAACAGAAATACGGCAAGGGTGCCCGCGCCAGCGAGCGCGATCGTGGTGTACGCGCCGCCGCGGGCCCGGTCCCAGATGACGTGCAGAGGCAGCAGCGGATGCTTGGCTCGGCGCTCGATGAGTACGAACGCCGTCAGGAGCACGGGGCTGGCGATGAGCGCGACGATCGTGGCTGTGGCACTCCAGGAGTGGGTCTCGGCGTTGGAGAAGCCGTAGACGAGCGCGAACAGGCCCAGCGCCGAGGTCAGGACTCCGGGTATGTCGATCGGATCGCGCTGCGGATCACGGTGATTGACCAGCAGGCGCAACGCCACGATCGTCGTGGGCACGGCGATCACAACGTTGACGTACAGGCACCAGCGCCAGGACAGGACTTGGGTGAGCGCGCCCCCGAGTATCAGCCCGAGCGAGGCGCCACCGCCGGCGATCGCACCGAAGATCCCGAACGCTGTGGGGCGGTCAGGGGACCCCTCGAAGGTCACGGTCAGCAACCCAAGCGCCGAGGGCGCGAGCAGCGCGCCGAATGCCCCCTGCAGCGTTCGGGCGACCACGAGCACCCCGAAGGACTGGGCCAGACCGCCGATCGCCGAGGCGGTCGCAAACCCGACCAGGCCCGCGATCAGGGTCCACTTGCGCCCGAACAGATCACCGAGCTTGCCACCCAGCAAGAGGAGGCTGCCGAACGCCAGCGCGTAGGCGGTGACGATCCACTGCCGGCTGTCCGTGGAGAAACCCAGCGCCTTCTGTGCCGAGGGGATCGCGATCGTCACGATCGTCGCGTCGAGCACCACCATCAGCTGCGCGACGCTCAGCAGGGCCAGGACCCCCCATCGATTTGGCTCACGATCCGTCGAGGTCCCTGACGGGCTGCCGCCGAGCACCACGACATCGGCCCGGATGTCAGATCCCGCCGCGCTTTCGATGTCCGGTGTCATGCTTCGCTCCTCGGAGGTAGATTGACGTCGCGGCTCTCGCTCAACCGACTTAATCTCCCAACGAATCAGGTGAGCCGTCGTCGCCGAATCCCGGCGATCGGAGGTCTGCGCGGTGACGCCAAACGGTGCTTGAAGCAGTCCTTGAGGCGAGCCCGATCTCCGTCAGCGCAGAAATCGCACGAATCCGGTGAGGACGCCTCACCGACTCGGGCGCAACGCTGAGGGCATCGCTCGCAGTCGACGACAAGGAGAAGTTCGATGAGCACCCATGTGACTGACGCCAACCTCATTCCCGACGTCGGCCGGATCCGTTGGCGGATCGATCCGAGACGCTCGAGCGTCGAGTTCCACGTTCGCAACTTCTGGGGCCTGGCGACCGTGAAAGGAAGCTTCGAGCGCTACGACGGCACCCTGGAGCTGAACAAGACGCCCGCGATCGAACTGACGATAGACGCGGCGAGCCTCACCACGAGCAACGAGAAGCGTGACATCCACCTGCGCTCCGGCGACTTCTTCGACGTCGCCGACCACCCGCAGGTCCGCTTCGTCTCCGACAGCGCC